>JAABUT010001772.1_pt1 | contig 23262 bp, 21 predicted proteins | sample 5559281 | NCBI WGS metagenome assembly JAABUT01 (sample SAMN10711880, study PRJNA513359) | rock metagenome | isolation source: Antarctica rocks | place: Antarctica: Victoria Land, Ricker Hills nord | collected 2016-01-04
AAATCGAGCACCGGCTGTTCTCCCACATCTCGATGAACTGGCGCAGCCGGCCACTGACCAGCCACGACATCATCGTCAAAAGCATCGCCGCGACCACCACCAGCACCGGCCTGAGCGTCCACGCCGACTCGACACCCACACCTATCCCATCGGAGTCAAGATCCCCGACGCCCAGATGAACGCGCTCCATGACAGCGGCGTCCTGCACCGCCACGACTGGCACCCAGAATGGAACTACACCCTCAACCCGCCCAGAAACTGAGCGTGTTGATCATCGGCAAGCCCTATCGAGCTGGTCCTGGCGCCAGCACATCACACGAAAACTGGTAGCACCCTCTGCCAGCGCCAACCGCCCCGCGATCGAGGCCGCCGTGCGCGCGGGCCTGTCGGATCGGCCGCCTTGGGCGCATCGCAGGTACGCCGGGTCACGTCGAGGTCGCCGATCACCGCGGCCGAAAGACCGGTGCTCGGCACCCCCGTCATGGGCGACTACCGGGCCGCCGCTTCGACCTTCTGGCCCATGGTGGCCACGAGGTGCTCCCCGCACCGCAGGGCGAGCGCGCCGATCGTTGACGTCGGGTTGCCGGCTCCACCGGTGACCATCGAGCTGCCATCGCAGACGACGAGACCGGGCGTGTCCCAGACCCGGTGCCAACGGTCGGTCACGCCGTCGCTGGGGTCATTGCTCATCCGGCAGGTCCCCATCAGGTGCCAGCCGGGCTGAGCGAACGTCTCGTCCATAGGCTGGAAGTCAATCCCGACAGCACCCGCAGCCTCGCCGATCTCCTCGAGCCGTTCGCTGCCGAACCCTAGGAGGGCGCGGGTGTTGGGGTGCAGGTCGTAGTGGACCTTCGCGGCCGGCAGGCCGCTGGAGTCCTTGACGTCGGGGTCGAGCATGACCCGGTTGGTCGGCACCGGTAGGTCGTCGGCCTGGATCGCGCAGAAGACGTGCCGGTCGAACCGCTCCTCGAAGTCGCGGTGGTGCGCCTCGCCCCACGCCGCCGGACGCCGTCCGGTCGTCGCGCCCAGGGAACTCCAGGCCGGACCCCAGGCCCCGCCGAAGGTGATGGTGATCCCGTTGACGAACCCCCGCGAGATGTCGGTGTCGTACCACTCCTGGCAGTACGGGCCGGCGCCGAACGGGCCCTTCCAGTGACCGGTGGGCTGGTCGAACCACATGTCGGCGAGCCGGTAGCCATGGGTCATGAAGTGCCGCCCGACGTGGTCCTCGTTGTTGCCCAGGCCGTTCGGATGCGTCTTCGACGTCGACATCAGCAGTGTCCGCGGGGTCCCGATGCCGTTGCACGCCACCACGACCAGCGGCGCGTCGAGCCGGTGTCCCGAGCCGTCGGTGAGGTCGTCGTACTCCACGCCGTCGACCGCGCCGAGCGTGTTGGTGCTGATCCGGGTCACGCGGCACAGGGGCCGCAGGTCGAGTCCCTGGGCCAGGGCCGGCTTGATGTAGGCCTGCGTCGCAGTGCCAAGCGCGCCACGCGGGCAGCCGATGTTGCACTGACCGCAGGCATTGCACGCAAGCCGCTCGCCGCGGTCTTCGGTGAGGATGGCGTTGTCGGCGGGCCACCAGTGCAGCCCCATGCTGTCGAGCGCACGCGCGAGGAGGTTGTAGTACTCCCCATGCATCGGCAGCGGCATCCGTACGGCGGCCGGACGCGGCGGATATGCCAGGTCTCCCGACAGCCCGGAGATGCCGACATCGAGGTCGTTCTGATCGTAGTACGGGGCCAGGTCCTCGTAGCTCACCGGCCAGTCCATAGTGCCCTCGAGTCCGTGCTCGGTGCCCTTGCGGAAGTCGACCGGCTTGAGCCGGTGCCAGAACCCCGAGTAGTGGTTCGTACTGCCGCCGACGGCGTTGTAGAGGTACGGAACGAACGTGCCATTGGTGGCGACCGGGAAGTCGTAGTCCATGCCGCGCTGGTTGGGCGTGAAGGCCCAGTCGCGCCGCATTGAGAACTCCCAGTCGTCCCCGAAGTGCGGGTGGTCGAGCGGGCCGACCAGAGGTCCCTGCTCCAGACAGACGACCTTGGCGCCAGCCTTGGTCAGTATGTGGGCGATGGCGGCGCCGGCCATCCCGGCTCCGACCACGATGACGTCAGGCTGGTCAATCAGCGACATGGTTCACCTCGTCGGTGGGGATGAAGGAACCACGCCGAGCCGATGGCACCAGGAGCTCCTCGGCCCGGGGGTAGCCGAGGGGCTGTGGTGCGCCGTGGTAGCGGTAGCCGCGGTCGACCATCGCCGCGAGCACGCGACGCGAGGAGTAGTAGCCGTGGTAGATGAACTCGCGAAGGAAAACGAACGAGGCCACGTCATGGCGCTCCATGGCGGTGAGGTTCGTCGTGGCCTGCTGGACCGAGGTGGCCGGCCAGCGTTCGGCGATCGTCGAGAGCAGCGAGGCGTCCTGTCCGCTCGCCCGCTCGGCCACGAAGAGGTCGACCTGTGCCTCTCGGCCGGACGGGTAGCCGTCCGTGCCCGGGATGAGCGCATTGGCGACCGTGCCGACGTACTGCTGCATCTGGTCGGACAGTGTCGGTGCGTAATGGCCCGGCCGCGACTGGTGGGGGAACCCCGTGGTCACGACTCCTGACCTTCGGGCGCGTCCCGGTAGACCTGGCCGCGCTCGACAACGTTCTCGAGCAGGTCAAAGTAGGTGTCGGTGTCGTCCTTGGGCGGCGTGGGCACCTGGCCCGGGTAGCCGATGAGCTCGCGGACGTCGGGGTTGAGGAAGTAAGCGCCTGCGGTTAGCGTGCCGAGCGCTTCGAAAGCAGGGATGTGGTCTCGGTTGAGGACCTCGATCGCCTCGTCTGCGGGGAGATCGCCGGCCGCCTGCAATGCCAATTCAAGGCCGGACACCAGATCCGGGCGGTACCCGAGGGCGTCGTCGAGCCATCGGCTGGGCACCTCGGCCTGGCTGGCCGAGGGCATCCCCTCGGCCGCGGGGATGAGCACGTCGGCAAGGGAGGCAAACCGTACCCGTTGGTCGGAAGTAAGCATGGGAAAACGCTCCTCAGAGGATCATGGCGGTCGAGGCCATGGCCTGGACCCGGCGGTTGGCGATAAGGTGCTCCACCGACCGGAGTGCGATCGCCATGATCGTCGCGGTCGGGTTCGCCCCGGAAGAGGTGACGAACGTGCTGCCGTCGATGATGTAGAGGTTGGCGACGTCGTGCGAGCGGCCCCACTGGTCGATCACTGAGGTGGACGGGTCGCTGCCCATTCGTGCAGTGCCCAGCAGGTGCCATCCGCAGTCGCGCATCAGTTTCGTCGTGGACGTACTGATGGCGCCTGCCGCCTCGTGCGCCTCACGGGCACGCTCGACGTGGAAGTCGATCAGCCTGCTGGTGTTCTCCGAGCTCGTGTAGATCAGCTTCGGCGCCGGCAGCCCGTCGGAGTCGGTGAGCACGGGGTCGAGGATAACTCGGTTGGCCTCGTCGGGGAGGTCCTCGGCGATGATCCCCCACTCGAACGACCGCCCCAGGTTGGCCTTGACGTTGCGGTGGAAGTTCACCCCCCACGACTCGTCGACCGGACCGCCGCCGTACCCGACGCGCATGCCCAGGGGCCCGCCGCTGGGCATGACGTTCCACTTCGCTCCGCGCACGAACCCCCGTGACGTGTCCGTCTCGTAGAACTCCATCGATTCGATCGACTGACCGGCCGGGCCGAGCCAGCTGTCCAGTGGTTCCTCGTAGGTGCCGACCACGGCGCCGTACGGGTGCATCATTAGGTTCCGGCCGACAAGCCCGGAGTTGTTGGCTAGGCCGTCGGGAAACAGAGCCGACTTCGACATCTGCAGCAGGCGGGGCGTGCCGACACCGTTCGCCGCGACGATCACTACCTCGGCGCGCTGGCGTCGCTCGGTGCCGTTGCGGTCGATGTAGACCGCACCACTCGCCCGGCCCTGGGCGTCGACCGTGATCTCGCTGACCCGCGCACCGGTCACCAGCTTGGCGCCGGCCTCGAGGGCGTCGGGCCAGTGGGTGAGGTCGGTGCTCGCCTTCGCCCCGGCAGGACAGCCGGTCAGGCAGGTTCCGTAACGCAGGCAACTCGGGCGGTGCCGGTACTCCCGCGACGGAATAGAGTTGGCGCCGGGCCACCAGTGCCAGCCCAGCTTGTCCATCCCTTCGGCGGCCTTACGGCCGATCTTGCCGATCGGCAGCGGAGGAAGCGGGTAGGCCTCGCCCGGAGGATACGCCGGGTTGTCACCGAGTCCGGAGACGCCGACCTCGCGGTCCATCCGCTCGTAGAACGGCTGCAGGTCTGCGTAGCTGAACGGCCAGTCCTCCGCAATCCCGTCGAGGCTCTTGACCCGGAAGTCGGAGGGCAGGAAGCGGCACCAGTGCGCGGCGTACAGGATCGTGCTGCCCCCGACGGCGGAGTACATCAACGGGTTGACGTCCGACTCGCTGGTGTCGATCGGGTAGTCGGCCGCGTTGCCGCGCACGTTGGGGTTGGGATGCCACTGCTTCTGCTTGACCAGCTCCCACTCCGGCTTGTCGCCGGCGAAGGCACTCGGCGGGGTCCAGTCGCCCTGCTCGAGGCAGACCACCGAGAACCCGGCCTGGGCAAGCGCCTTGACCGCCACCGAGCCGGATGCGCCGGCTCCTACGACGAGCACGTCAGCAACCTCAGGGAGGTCGAGGCTCTGGTTAATCTTCACGCGTGCCACCGCTTCCGGGCTCTCGGCGCTGACGCGCCTTATTGCTGGACAAGTCGACGCGAGCCCAGTCGTGACGGCCCCGTCAGCACGGTGGACGTCAGCAGAAGAGTCGGGATGGTGACGTCCACCACCAGAGACGACGTTAGGCCAGCGGTTACGCCTAGCGCAACCACATCCCGAAAAAGAAACAGAACTTCCTTGACTCGCGGTCCCGAGCCCGTTCGTGAGTTGGTCGACAACGGCCTCCGCGGGTCAGTCCTCGGGGGCCGGGAACCCCCAGCGGGAAACTTCGGAAAACGCGGTGGGGTCAGCCGCGAAGTGGGACGGACATCGCAGCGGCGGGCTGCCCGCGGTAGCCGAGTCTGGTACTGGCCCGGGATGCGACATCGGCCATGAGCTCCCCCAGTGCCTCGTCGCCGTCGTGATGGCGGACCGCGGGCATCATCAGGCCCATGGCGGCGATAGGACGAGCGGTCGCGTCATGCACGACCGAGCTGACCGCGAACACGCCCTCCCGCCACCACGAATGATTGACGCAGTAGCCGCGCTCCTGCACCCGCGCCACCTCCGCGCGGATCTCATCCGGGTTGGTCAAGGTGTGGGAGGTAGCGGGCACGAGCTTCTGCTGCTGCTGCAGGTACAAGTCCATGAACGGCATGTCGGCGGCCATGAAGACGAAACCCGTCGAGGTGGCGTGGACCGGCCACACCTGCCCAACCGCCGCAAGAGACACGGCCGACGCGCGCTCGGACGGGATGGAGTCGATGCAGACGCACTCGCGGCCCGCCAGCACGGTGAGGTACGACGTCTCGCCGGTCTTCTCGTGCAGTTCCTCCAGCGCCCAGCGCAGCTCGCGACGGATGTCGATGCGACCGAACGCCCACGCGGCGAGCATCAAGCATCGCGGACCAAGGGCGTAGCGCGTGTCCTCGAGCTGGACCACGTATCCCTCAGACTGAAGCGTCCGTGCCAGGCGGAAGGCCGTCGCCTTGCTGACGTCGAGCTTCGCGGCCAGGGCGGTAGCGCCCACCGGACCCTCGAGCAAGGCTTCCATCAAGTGTAGGGCCCGCTTCACTGACGCCACGCCGCCGTCCGAACCCATGCTCAGACCTCGTTCCTGTGACTGCCCACTGTTACGCCTGTCGATACCACCTTAAAGGGAATACTTCTCGACGACGTCGTCAGCCAGCGAGATTCCGACCCCAGGACGGTCGGAAATCACCACGCAGCCCCCGTCGGTGGCCATCCGCGAGTCCGGCTCGAGCAGCTGCTCGAAGTTGTAGATGTCCTTCTCGAGGGCGAAGTGCTCGACGGTGAGACAGTTCGTGACGGCCGCGGACAAGTGGGCGTGCAGGTTTGCGTGCCAGTGCGGCGCGACCGGCAGTGCGAAGGTGGCAGCGGCGGCTGCGACGCGCATGAACTCGGTGATCCCACCCATGACGCCCGCGTCGGCCTGCAGGATGTCTGCGCCGCCCAGCTGGATGAGCTCGCGGAACTCCCACCGTGAGCCGGCGATCTCTCCGGTCGCGATCGGCGTACGGCTGCGCTCGCGCAGCCGCGCGTGCCCGCGGACGTCGTCGGGAGACAGCGGCTCCTCGAACCACCAGAGCCCGGTGTCGCCCGCGGCATCCTCGAAGGCGCGGAGTGCGGTTTCGGCCTCCGCCACCGACCGGTAGGCGTTGTTTGCGTCGATCGCCAGCCGCCCGTGGCCTTCTATGGCGGCCACGGCCGACTTGACCCGGAGGGCGTCCTCGCGCACCGACAGGCCGCCGACCTTGATCTTGTGGTCGATGAACCCGGTCGCTAGGTTCGCCTCGATCTCGCGGGTGACGGCGTCACCCCAGGTCCCCTCATCGGGCTGGTAGTAGCCGCCGGAGGCGTACGCCGGCACCGGTGCAGTGCTCCCACCGAGGAGCACCGCCAGGGGTAGGTTTACGCGCTTGCCGGCGAGGTCCCACAGCGCGATGTCGACCGCGGATATCGCCCGCATCACCGCACCGCGGCGTCCGTGGAGGAGGGTCTCCTGGTACATGGCGTCCCACGCTCCGACGATGTCGTCGGCGGGGCGCCCCACGAGCAGCGACGCAAGGATTCCGTTGACCGCCTCGGCCACCATCGCGCCGCCTGAGGTGCCGGCGTAGATGTAGCCGATGCCTTCCAGTTGGCTGTCCTCGCGGCCGACCCACACCAGGACGTAGTCGCGTTTGTCGAGCACGCGGGTCGAGATCCGGGTCGGCCTCTTGATGGGGATCCGCACGGCGACGGCCTTCAGGGAGGTGATCTTCATCGGGTTTCTGCCTTTCGTGGTTCCGCCACGATCCAGGGCACAAGGCGGTCGTTGTGGAAGAGAGGGAGAGGACCTCGGTCATCTACCGGCTCGAGCCCGCGCCCCTCGGCGAGGAGGTTGGGGGTGATCATGAGTTCGTCGAGCGCCAGCGTGCTGCGGATGCGGACCATCCGGAGTGCAGCCGGGTCGGCGACTCCGGCCGTCATGATGGCCGCGGCAACAGCGTCACGCTCGGTGGCGAGAGCGATCGGGATCTGCGCCCGCTGGACGCCCTGGAGCCCGGCGGTGAGGGCATTGGCGTACGTCGCAGCGAGATCGACGTGCTCGAGCGCAGCGACGGGTATGAAGTCGGCAAGGCCGAGGCCGACCGCGTTTCCCTCGGAGCCGGGCGTCACACCCCCAACGACGACGTTGGTGACCGAGAGCCCCTGCGGTTCGGGACTGCCGCGGACCATCCGTCGGCCGAGCACATTGGTGTCCATCCCTGTACCGGAGATCTCCTTGCCCATCCGATCGACCACCAGCACATCGAGCTCGGTGAAGGGCAGCCGCCCCTCATGCAGCCGAGCGCGCTCGAGCAGCGCAGATTCGCGCTCCCCGCCGATCCCCGAGGGCGGCACGAAATCGAGGGAGAGCAACCGCTTGTGCCGGTCCTCAGTAACCGCCAGTCCGCCGAGCACGGACGACCGCGAGGCGATCAACGCGTACGCCGCGAGGATGCGCCGCTCAAGATGAAGCGGACCGAGCCGATGCAGCTCCTCGGCCCCCCGCTGCTTCCCCAGGCCGATCGCCGCCATCTTCGCGAGCCCGCTCTCGATACTGCCCGAGAATGACGTGTGGCTCTTGACCCGGTTCACGAGAAGCACGTGGTCGGCCCGTAAAGCCTCGACAGACGCGTAGACCTCGACGTCGCCGGCGCGACCGAGGACCAGCACGTCCATCGACGCCCGGATCGGAGCGATATCTTCGGTGATGCCCAGATTGGCCAGCACCGCGGTCTGGCCCGCTGGCGTCGCGCCACCGTGCGACCCCATCGCGGGCACGAGGTAGGGCACGGCCCCGCCCTCACGGAGCGTCGCAACCACTGCGCGCACCACCTCGGCGATCCGGGCGATCCCGCGGCTGCCGACCGCGACCGCCACAGAGTCACCGGGCCGCACGACGGCGATAGCGGCCGACAGCTCCTCGGCCACCGCACGCGACACGTCCAGCGGCGGGCCTGGGTCGTCCGTCCGGCGGCGGACGTGCAGCAGGTGCGGATTCTGAACCTCGCGGGAAACCAGGTCCGTGAGTGCCAGCCGCGGAAGGACCGGGCGGGCGGCGTGCCCGGGCGTGCTCATGGCCGACCCTGCTCGGCGCCCGAGCTTTCGACCATAAAGTCAAGGTCGGCGCCGAGGTGGGCCTGGGTGACGGTCTCGGCGTACAACCGGCGCCAGCCGCGTGCCGGGACGGTGCGCGGTGGAGCATTGGTGCGTCGCGCCGCGAGTGTGTCGTCGTCGACGAGCAGGTCGATGCGCCTGTTGTCGACGTCAAGCCGGATGAGGTCGCCGTCGCGGACCAGACCGAGGGGTCCGCCGACGGCGCTCTCAGGTGAGCAGTGCAGCACCACGGTGCCGTAGGACGTGCCGCTCATCCTGGCGTCGGAGACCCTGACCATGTCGGTGACCCCGGCTGCAGCGAGCCGCTGCGGGATGGGGAGAGACCCGGCCTCCGGCATCCCGGCGGCGACCGGACCGGCGTTGCGGAGGACGAGCACGGAGTCCGCCGTGATGTCCAGCGCCGGGTCGTCGAGTCGCTGGGCGGCGTCCTCGGGAGAGTCGAAGACCACGGCAGGCCCGGTGTGGCTGAGCAGCGCTCCGGTGGCGGCCGACACCTTCACCACGGCGCCGTACGGCGCAAGGTTCCCGGTCAGCACAGCGATCGCGCCTGCGGGTCCGAGCGGGTCGTCGAGCGTGCGGATGGTTTGTTGCCACGGCGCGGGGTCAGGAGTGTCGTCGACGAGCTCACCCAGCGTGCGCCCGGTGACGCCACGGTGGTCCAGGCGCAACAAAGGCCGCAAGGCTCGCAGCAGCACGGGCACACCGCCGGCCCGGTGGAAGTCCTCCATGTAGCCCGTGCCCGAGGGCTTGAGGTCCAGGAGCAGCGGGGTCTCGCGCGCGACGTCGTCGAAGTCCTGCAGCGTGATCCCGGCACCGGCTCGGCGGCTGATCGCGAGCAGGTGCACGATCGCGTTGGTGGAGCCGCCCACCGCGGCCAGGACCCGCAGCGCGTTGTGGAACGCGTCGGCGGTCAGCACGTCGCGCGGCAGCACCGGATCCTGGGCCAGCTGGACGGCGCGTCGTCCGGTGCGCACGGCATGACGTAACCGGTCGCCCGTGGGCGACGGAGCGGCGGCCCCGCCGGGCAGCATCATCCCGAGGGTCTCGGCCATCGTTGCCATGGTTGATGCCGTTCCCATCACCATGCAGGTGCCGGACGTGGTGGCGAGGGCACTCTCGGCCTCGTGGATGCGGCGCTCGTCGAGGTCGCCGGCGCGGAACTTCGCCCACAGTCGGCGGCAGTCGGTGCACGCGCCGACCCGCTCGCCCTCAAAAGTGTTGGTCAGCATCGGGCCTGTCACCTCGATGATGGTCGGCACGGTGCTCGACGCCGCCGCCATCAGTTGTGCGGGCACGGTCTTGTCACAGCCGCCGATCAGGACGACCGAGTCCATCGGCTGCGCGCGCACCATCTCCTCGGTCTCCATCGCGAGCAGGTTGCGGAACAGCATCGACGTCGGCGCCAGCAGCGTCTCTCCGAGGCTTGCGGTCGGAAACACCAGTGGCAGCCCGCCGGCCTCCGCGACACCTCGCTTGACGCTTTCGACGATGCCTGGCATGCCGCGGTGGCACGGGTTGAAGTCCGAGGTGAGGTCGGTGATCCCGACGATCGGCCGGTCGAGATCGTCGCTGTCGAACCCGCCCGCGGAGAGGAACGCGCCCCTGAGGAAGCGGCTGAAGCCCGCATCGCCATACGACGTCAGGCCGCGACCGACGCCCAGCGGCCCATTCCCGCTCATGTCGCGCAGAGCTCGCGGGCGATGTGTTCGCCAATGGTCAGGCACGCGGTGGCGGCGGGCGAGGGAGCGTTGAGAACGTGCAGGGTGCGCCCCTCGCGCAGGAACAGAAAGTCGTCGACGAGGTGCCCCGCGCGGGTGACCGCCTGCGCGCGGACGCCGGCGGCTGACCGTCGTACGTCGGCGGGACGCAGCTCGGGCAGCATGTGCTGAGCGGACCGCACCAGCGCTCTGCCGGCCAGCGACCGAGCAATCTCCCTGGCACCCGTGCCTCCGTAATTCCAGGCAAGCCGCCAGGCACCGGGGTAGGACATCGAGTCCCACAGGTCGCGGGGGACCACGTCGGACCAGCTGTAGCCCTCACGAGCTAGCGCCGGTACGGCGTTCGGCCCGATGTGTACCGTGCCGTCGATGCCGCTGGTGAGGTGCACTCCGAGGAAGGGGAGGGCCGGGTCGGGGACCGGGTAGACCAGGCCTTTCACCAGGTGGTCGCGGCCGGGCACGATCTCGCTGTACTCGCCCCGGAACGGCAGGATCCGCACCCCCGGTTCGATGCCGGAGGCGCGCGCCAGCCGGTCACTGTGCAGCCCGGCGCAGGCCGCGACCTGGTCCGCCTCCACCACCTCGTCAGTCGTGTGCACACGGGCCACGCCGTTGACCATCTCGATCGACTTCACCGTCACGCCGGTGCGAACCTCGCCGGCGGCGGCGCGAACTCCGTCGGCGAGTGCGGCGGTCACACGGGCGTAGTCGACTGTCCCGGTCGAGTCGACGGCGAGGGCGCCGACGACCCGCAGGTGCGGCTCACGTTCGCTGATCTCCTGGAGGATGATTCGACGCGCTGGGACGCCGTTCTGCCGTCCGATCGCGAGGAGGCGGTCGAGTTGAGGGAGTTCGGCCTCACGGGCGGCGATCAGCTTGCCGGGCACCTCGACCGGGATGCTTTCCTCGAGGCAGAACGCCTTCAAGGCCGCAGCCCCGTCGACGGCCAGCCTCGCCTTGAGGGATCCGGGCGTGTAGTAGAGACCGGAGTGGATGACTCCGGAATTGTGCTCGGTCTGCTGAGCGGCGAGCCGCTCTTCCTTCTCCAGCACCAGCACGGGCCGGTCGGGCTGCCGCTGCTGCATGGCCCGGGCCGTGTCCAGCCCGACGATGCCTCCGCCGACTACCACGGTGGGTCGCGTCAGAAGAGGTCCCACCAGACATCCCTCTCGCGCGCGTCCTGTCCGGATTCCTCAAGCACGATCGAGCCGTTCCGAAGCACGTAGACGCGGTCGGCGACCGCCGTGAGGGCCTTGACGTTCTGCTCCACGACTAGCACGCTCATCGAGCGTTCTTGCGCCAGGTCGCGGATCGTTCGGAAGGTGGTTCCCACGACCGCCGGTGAGATGCCGAGCGAGGGTTCGTCGAGCAACATCAGCTTCGGGTGGGCCATCAGCGCGATCCCGAGCGAGAGCTGACGCTGCTGGCCACCGGAAAACCGGCCAGCGATGTCGGTACGCCGGTCGGCCAGGACCGGAAAGACCTGGAAGACTTCCTCCATGCGGCCGCGGATCTCGTTGCGGTCCGATATACCGCAGGCCCCCAGCTCGAGGTTCTGGCCGATGGTGAGGTCACGGAAGATCGGGTGCTCCGCGGGCGTCATCGACAACCCGCGGCGCACCATCTGCACGCTAGTCGCCCGATCGACCCGCTCACCCTGGAACTCGATCTCGCCCGCACCGAGCGGCACCATCCGCATCAGCGCTTTGAGCAGGGTGGTCTTGCCAGCACCGTTGTGCCCGAGAACCCCCACCACCTCTCCCGGCACCACGTGGACACTGACGTCCGAGAGGACCCGCCTCTTGCCGTAACCGGCGGTGATGCCGCGTCCGCTGAGCAGGGGTTGCACGGGTCGTTCCGTCATCGCCTTGGTCATCTCGTTCACGTCCCGAAGTAGAGGTCGGCCAGCTCCCGGCGGTCCATCAGTTCGTCCACGGTGCCCTCTGCGATGACCGCGCCTTGGTCGAGGAAAACCGCCCGGTCGGCAAGCCGCTGCACGAAGTGCACGCTGTGCTCGACCAGACAGACGGTGTGGCCGAGGTCCCGCAGCCGGGCGATGCCGTCGATCACCTTCTCGACACTGGCGGGGTCAACGCCGCTGGTCGGCTCGTCGAGAAGCAGCACGTCGCAGTCGGTCGCCAGCAGCCGGGCGATGGCGACCAGCTTCTGCTCGCCGTAGGACAACTCGCTAACGCGGACGTGTGCGCGCTCGGCGATGCCGAGCAGGGCCAAGCAGTCCAGCGCCTTCTGACGGACGCGGACCTCAGCGGCCCGCGAGGCAAATGGCCTGAACACCAGCCGCCCGACGTGCTCGCCAGGCTGGTCCTGAACGCCCATGGCGACGTTGTCGAGTGCGGTAAGCCGTTGGCAGACGCGGACATCCTGGAACGAGCGGGCCAGGCCCTTGTGCACCAGCTGGTGAGCAGGCTTCCCGGTCACGTCCTCGCCGCGCAGGAAGACTCGACCCTCATCGGCGCGGATGGTGCCGCAGATCATGTTGAAGATCGTGGTCTTGCCGGCCCCGTTGGGGCCGATGAGCGCGGTGACCTGTCCCTGCTCGAGTGCGAACGTCGCGCCGCTGACGGCCTTGAGACCCCCGAAGCTCTTTGCCAGTCCCCTCACCTCCACGATGGCCTCAGCCGACCGGCCAAGCGTGTCGCGGGAGCCCTTCATGGACAGGCGGTCGAGCGCCTCTTCCGGAGTCGGCACCACCGCTCGCGCCTTCGTTCTGCTCAGGCCCGGAACCCGGATACGGCCGATGCCTTCGGGGAGCAGTCCTTCCGGACGGATCCTCATCATCAGCACCAGCGCGGCGCCGTAGACCACGGCCTGCCATGGGATCGCGGAGTCGCCGACGTACCTGCGCAGCACCGGCTCGAGCAGGCCCAGGGCGATGGCTCCGATGACCGGGCCCCAAAGGTTACCGATGCCACCGAGGACAACGACGGACACGATGAAGATGGAGTAGGTGAGGGAGTAGGTGCTGGGCACGACCGACCCGTAGTAGAACGCGGCCAGTGCACCCATGCCGCCCGCGATGGCGGCGCTGATGCTGAATGCGAGCAGCTCAGGGATCATCGGGTTCTTGCCGACGCTGGAGACCGCGGACTCGTGCTCGCGGATCCCTTTGAGCAGCCGTCCGAACGGGGACTCGCCGAGACCCCAGCAGATCGCGATCGCCAGGATGGCGGCGAGCAGCATCACCCAGACGACCTGTTCCGGCGCCAGCAGCACGGTGGATCCGATCTGGATCGGTGGCACGCCCGAGAGGCCGTACGAACCTCCGGTCACCGTGTCGAGCACACCCATCAGCTGATTCGCGACGAGCTGGAAAGCCAGGGTGAGCAAAATCAGGTACTCGCCGCGGACCAGACGGACCGCCGGAACGGAGATGACCAGGGCCGCGAGGAAAGCCACCACGACCGCTGCGACGAGCGCGGGCACCCAGTTCCAGCCGGCGCCGGATTGCAGGCCCGCGGTCGAGACACCCCCGAGGTCGTGCACGGTCGGCAGGGTCAGCCGGGCGGCGGTGAAACCCCCGATTCCGAAGAAGATGGCGTGCGCCATCGACACGCGGCCGGCGTATCCGAGGAGGAGGTTGAGGGATACCCCGAGCGTCATCAGGATGAGGATCGAGATGGCGATGTCGGCGTAGTAGCTCATCAGGCAGCGGCCTTTCCGAGGAGGCCCTGCGGGCGGATCAGCAGCACCAGGAACATCGCCCCGAACACCACGACCGGGCCGTAGTCGACCTGGAGGTAGAGCGCGCTCCAGCTGCTGATCAGCCCGAGTGCGAGCCCGCCGAGTGCCGCGCCCCACTGCGACCCGATCCCGCCGAGGAAGGCGGCGATGAAGCCGATCAAGGCGGGTTGCAGGCCCATCGTCGGGGTGGCGACGCCCTTGGCCGTGAACAGCAGCCCCGCGACACCGACGAGCAGGCTACCGAGCACGAACACCACGAAGTACACCCGGCGGCTGTCGATGCCAACGGCCTCGGCCATCACCGGGTTGGTTCTCATCGCCGTGATCGACCGCCCGAAGCGGGTCCGGGCAATGAACAGTGCCACCGCAGCGACCAGCAGCCAGGAGACCGCGACACTGACGATGTCATGTCGGGAGATCGTGACCGAGCCCAGCCCGTACGTCGGGTTGTCCGGCCTGGGGAGCGTCTGGTTCTCCGGTCCGAACATGAGCTGTAACAGGTTGGGGAACGCGACGCTGATGCCCAGGGACACCAGGAAGATGGTCAACAGCGTCGCGTTTCGCCTTCGCATGGGCCGGTAGAAGAGCAGTTCGATGGCCACTCCGAGCAATACCGCGACGACGAGTCCTGCCACCAGGGCGGCCCAGAAGCTGAGCCCCAGGTGGGTGGCCGACCACACGGCTGCGTACGCCGCGCCGGCGTACGCCACCGCATGGGCGAGGTGGAAGATCTTCGTGGTCGCGTAGATGACCCCGAAGCTCACACCCAGGAGGGCATAGGTGGAGCCGACGACAATGCCGGACACCGTGAGCTGGGCCAGGAGGGTGAGATCCATGTGATGCTCCTCGGTCGACCGTTGGTCAGACCAGCGCCTTCGTCGGGTCGCTTCCGGCCGCGATCTTGACGATGTCGGCGATCTTCACCGGCTGGCCGCCGGCGACCTTGAACACGCCCATCGGCTTGGAGATGGTGTGGTCGTCGGGGTTGAACTTGACCTCGCCGGTCGTCTTCTCGTCACCGCCGTACAGGGACTTGAAGGTCGGGTTCTTCTCCAGCGCCGTCTGCAGTGCGGCGGTGTCGGTGGCGTCACCCCCGGCGGCGAGCACCCGACGAACCAGCTCCCAAACAAAGAACACCTCTTCGTAGTAGTTGGCGCCGTAGTACTCGGGGTCTGCGCCCCACATCGTGTTGTGGCCCGCGACGAACACCTTGTTCCAAGGGTTCGGGTTCTTCGGGTCGTAGAAGTCGGTCGCGAAGTTGTACGTGTCGTACGCCGCGCCGGCGACCTTCGCTGCCTGCTCGGTGAACTCGATACCCATAATCGGCACCTTCACGTTGGCCTCACGCAGCTGCTTGACGAGGTAGCCCACGTCATCGCCGAAGCTGAAGGTCAGGATGGCGTCGGGGCTCGCGGACTTGATCCGGGCAATGATCGAGCTGAAGTCGGTGGCGCCGACGTCATGCTGCTCGTTCGCGACGACCGAACCACCGGTGAGCTGCTTCCACACCGCGGGGCCGATCGTCTTCGCTCCCGCGACGCCGTTCTCCTGGGTACCGACGATCGCGAGCTTCTTGGCACTCGGGAAGGTCTTGGCGACCCAGGCCAGGGCCCCCGGGGCGGGGTCGTCGCCGAAGATCATCCGGGTCTGCCACAGGAACGGTTTGCCGACCTGGCCCGGGCTGGAGCCGCCGCCGTTGAAGGAGAGCAGCTTGTTCTGATCGATGAGCGGGACGATCGCCTCGCTGGGGGCGCCGTACGAGGTTTGCAGGATCTTGATCTTGTTCTGGGTGATCAGCTGGCGTGTGCCGGTCAGAGCGGTCGGCACGTCACCGCTCTTGTGGTCGGCGATGTGGATGTCGTAGGTGATGCCCTGCGCGGAATGGATCTGTGCGGCCGCCAGCTTGGCGCCCTGGCTCATCACCTTGCCGAAGAAGGAGCCCTGACCCGTAATGGCGAGCAGCATGCCGGCCGAGAGGGTCACCTCAGAGCCCCCCGCCTTCCCACCCGGGCCGAAGATGGCCTGCAGCGCCTTCGCAGCGCCCGGGTCCACCTTGGATGTGTCGATCGTGGCCCCCGATCCGCTGCTGCTGCCTCCTCCCCCGCAGGCGGTCAACACGGCGAGACCGCCGACCGCTGCGGTGCCGCCGAGGAACCGTCGACGCGAGAGGTCGACAGACGGAAATCTCAGGCCGGACGGAACACCCGTCGGCTGGCGTCGGTTACTCATATATTTCTCCTCAGGGGTCTTTCTCGATAGCTGGTTGGGGATGATGCGCTGCTTGCTCAGGCCACGCCGCCGTCGATGATTAGGGTCTGACCGGTCATGTAGGACGACGCATCGGAGGCCAGGAACAGCACGCCTCCAGCGACCTCCTCGGGTACGCCTTGCCGCCCCAGTGGGACGACGTGGTGGACGGTCTCCTCCTGCGACTCTCGACCGCCCATGAAATCGATGGCAGGCTGGTTGAACGGTGTGTCGATCCAGCCGGGGCACACGGTGTTGACCCGGATCTTGCGGGGAGCCAGCTCAGCGGCGAGGGCCTTGCCGAAGCCGACGATCGCGCCCTTGGAGGCGGAGTACGCCGTCATGCCCGGGCCTCCCTTCACGGCGGCGAGCGAGGCCGTCAGCACGATCGAGCCGCCGTTCTGCTGCAGGTGAGGCGTCAGGTGCTTCGCACCGAGAAAGCAGTGACGCGGGTTGACGGCGAACAGTGCGTCCCACTCCTCGACAGGGAAGCCGGTGACGGCGCCCGAGAGCTGGAGACCGGCATTGAAGAACCCGACATCCAGGCCACCCAGGCGCTCAGCGGCGGTGTCGACAAGGTTCTTGACGGCGTCCTCCGAGGTGACGTCAGTCGGCACCACCGATGCCGTGCCGCCCTCGCTCTTGATGAGGGCCGCCGTTTCCTCCGCTCCGGCAAGATCGATGTCACCGATCACGATCTGCCCACCGTGTCGCGCCATCAACAGCGCGCAGGCGCGACCGATGTTGGCGGCCCCGCCTGTCAGAACGATCCGCTTGCCCTCAAGCTGTCGCAGGTTGGCCATGGTCAGCCCGCCAGTGCGGCCGCGCCTGCGGCGGCGATCTCGTGGTCTTGGGCTGGCGTCCCGCCGGCGACGCCGATGGCGCCGGCCGGCTGGCCGGCTACGGTGACCATGACGCCGCCTCCGAAGGTGATCAGCGCCCTGCCCACCGCGAGGTGAGCGGTGTGGATCCCGAAGAGCGCCCCGCCGGGCTGGGCGAGCTCCTCTACGTCGCGGGTGTCGCAGCCAAGGGACCTCGAGGTGTAGGCCTTGGCTTGGGAAATGGCGGCGCTGGCCAGCAGGGCGCCGTCCATGCGCGCGAACGCGAGCAACTCGCGTCCGTCGTCGATCACAGCGATGGACGAGGGCGAGCCGAGTTCGTTCGCCTTGGCCAGGCTGGCCTCGAGAGCCGACTGGGCCTGGGTAAGGGAGAGGGATCCCACGGTGTTCTCCATTCGTAGGGTGCGCGGGCGATCAGGGGACGACGAGGGCGACGGGTCGGACCGGCGAGCCGGTGACCCCTTGGAGCTTCAGGGGCAGGCAGACGAGCAGGAACTCGTTCTCCCCGCTGGCGGCGAGTTCCTCGAGCTGGAGGTTTTCCACGATGTAGATGCCGGCCTCGTAGATGAGCACCACATGGCACGGCAGAGATCCGAGGTCGAGGTCGATGTTGTCGGGGACATCGAACGCGACGTTGTCAGCCCCACACAGGTACGGCTTGCGTGACGCAAGCCAGCGGCTGGCATCGAGGCCCACACCGGGACCCGCCAGGTAGGGCTCGGGGTCGTCGTACCGACGACCATTGCCGGTGCGGATCAGGACGCAGTCGCCCTCGCCCACAGTGACGCCCTGGGTCTGCTCGGCCAATTTGAGGTCCTCCGGAGTGACCAGGTAGCCGGGCTCCAGGGCGTCGACGCCGCGTGCCCGGGCGACATCCAGGAGAACACCACGGCGGAAAATCGGCGCGATGGTCTCCACGCCGAGCTCGGTAAAGCCCCGGGGGGTCTGGATTTCGGGGGTGACCTTGACCCCGCCGAACATCTCCATCTCCACCGCCTGGTGGCACAGAGCGTCGATGTGAGTGCCGGAATGCTCCTGCATGGTGATCGTGCCCGAGGCACTGGTGCGGACGCGCTCCCCGAGCAGCTCATGGTGCCGATGCAGGGTGTAGACGAAGCCGGGCCAGTGCGCGGGGAAGATCGGCGCCCCGACGTAGCGCCGGTGCTCAAGCTCAAAGACGCGGCAGCTCGCGAGAGTCTCGAGGACCCCAGCGAGTGCGGTAGAGGTCTCAGTCACCGATGGCCCCTTCAGGAAGACTCAGCGGCTCGCCGGCGACGTTCCAGTCACCTTCCGAGTACTCCGAGACCAGCACCGAAATCCGCTCGCGCGAGGACCCGAGCACTCGCTGAACGACATCGGTGAGCTCGCGGACGAGCTGCGACTTGACCGCTGGCGGACGGCCTTCGAGGAGATGAACTTGCAGCAGGGGCACGGCCACAGACCTCGTTACGAATGAGGTGGACGCCATCGTCCACGTTCCGCCATGATAAACAGGTGTCGCCTGGAGAAACAAGAGTCCATCGTCCAGAAACTGAGTCGAGCCGCGAGAGCCGCCCCCACTGCGCTTGCGCGGTGGCATCGCGGGCCGACGCATGCCTTCCGGAGGGTGGCCCATCTACGCCACGACCCGCGGGCGACGTGAGGCTCTGACCCCGCTCAACCCGGGTCCCGGCGCCTGCGGTCCTGGACCGATTGCTCGCAGAGCCTGCCGGGGGGTTCAACCCGAGCACCACCAATCGGGGTTCGGGCTGCACACCCCTCCCCCGTTCACTACGGCGCCGCCCGCATGGTCCGTGCCATTCGGCAGCGCACCCTCGACGCCGCCTACCCGCAACGGTTCGGCTATCCCCGCCGACACACCGACCCCGGAACCCCATCGAGGCCTGGAATCAACCAGCCCTCACGAGAGGCGCTCATACAGTGGCAGCGCGGTGCCGACCGAACTCGGTGCTGGCGGCGAGGTTCGACCTAAGGGTCTTCTTCACGGTGGTGGGCAACCTCCTTCGGTCTTGGCGGTCACGGTCTCTGCGTGACAGGAGGTTGCGTTATGTATCGCCGTGGGGTGGAGCCTGCCACGCGGGGGCGGCAGACGCCGGACGTCATCCGAGGCGGAGGACGGAACCCCGGCAGCCGGCGGAGAGTAGCGGTGCCGGGTCCAACGACCAGAAACCCTGCGACCGGAGATCCTCCAGGTGGAGATCCTCCACCGGAGGGTCTGCCGGGTGTGACAGGCTGGCCGCGGCCGCCCAGCCGATCCCGGTTCTGGACCGACGGCCGGACGGAAGGGACGCCGACCCGTGACCGACGAGAACCCTGCACTGCCTGTGGTCGCCTGGCTGGGGTTGGGGGCGATGGGCCTGCCGATGGTGCAGCGGGTCGTTGCCGCGGGCTACCGGGTCCGCGCCTACGACCCGCACCGCGAGCGCCTCGATGCGGCCGGTACCGACCACGCCGCCACCGACCCGGCGGACGCTGCCCGGGGTGCGCAGGTCCTCGTCGTCATGGTGGCCACCCACCAGCAGGCCGATGAGGCCCTGGTTGGCCGTGGGGCGCTCGAGGCCCTCGATCCGGGGGCCCGCGTCGTGGTGCTCTCGACGGTGGGGACGGCCTGGGTCACACAGCTGGCTGGCCGTGTCCCGCCGGGTGCCCGCGTTGTTGACGCGCCGGTGAGCGGGGGCGTCGTGCGCGCCCGCGACGGCAGCCTGCTCGTGATGGCCTCGGGGCTGGACGCCGTGTCCCGCGCCCTGCTCGACACGCTCGGTGACGTCGTCGAGGTCGGCCCCGACCCGGGACAGGGTCAGGCCATGAAGATGGTTAACCAAGTGCTCTGCGGGGTTCACATCGCCGCGGCCGCCGAAGCGCTGGCCCTGGCCGAGGCGCTTGGCCTCGACCCCGCACGGGCCCTCGAGACCGTACGACGCGGCGCAGGCGCATCGTTCATGCTCGACGACCGCGGCCGGCGGATGGTCGATCCCGGCACCGAGGTGCGCAGCAGCCTCGCCCTGTTTGTCAAGGACCTCGGCCTAGTGGCCGACGAGTCACGTCGTGGGGGCATCACCACCGGCGTGGCCGCCGCGGCCGCCCGGCTGTTCTCCGATGCGGCCGCAGCCCGGGGGGCCGACCACGACGACACCGAGCTCTACGACTACGTGCGGGCGCGGCCCGACTCGTCGAGGTAGTCGCGCCAGGAGCGCTTGGGCGTCCAACCGAGCAGGTCCATCGCCTTGCGCGAGGAGATGCCGGACGCGTCGACGCGCTCGAGCACCCGCAGTTCGACCTGGTCGCCGTAGTGCTCCTTGAGCACCGCCGCGAAGTCGTGGCCACCCACGTTGTCGGGTGAGGCGATGTAGAAGACTTCGTGGCCGGGCAGGTCGGACTCGGCCGCCAGGGCGATGGCGTCGGCGAGGTCGTAGGCGTCGATGTAGCTCCAGAGGTTGGGGCTGGTCACCGCGTGGTCCCGGACCTGCGGTCCGAGGTTCTGCTCGTAGTTGCCCTCGAACTGCACCCAGCTGGGCCGGATCGAGATGCACCGGATGTCGGAGCGGGCGACGGCGGCGTCCATGAGCTGCTCGCCGAACGACTTCGACAGGGCGTACGGGTCCTGGGGGCGGATGGGGTGCAGCTCGTCGACCGGGGCGTAGTCGGGGAGGAAGTCGCGCTCGGGGAAGAAGAAGCCCGGCACGGTCTCGCTCGAGATGTTGACGAAGCGTGGGACGCCGAAGCGCACGGCTGCCTCGATCATGTTGAAGGTGGCCATGAGGTTCGTGCGGAAGACCACCTGTGGCGGGTTGCCGGTGGGCTCGGGGATCGCCGCGGCGTGGACGACCGCGTCGGCCCCACGGGTGACCTCGAACGCCTCGCCGAGGTCGGTGAGGTCGGCCATCTGGTAGCGGGCCGTGCCCGGCTCCTTGCGCTCGAACCCCGGGCGGGCGAGGTCGACGGCCAGCACGTCGTGGCCTCGGGCCAACAGGGCCTCGGTGGTGAAGCGGCCGACCTTGCCGTGCGCTCCGGTGACGACGATCTTCATACGATGCTCCTTGACAGCAGTGGGGTGTTCAGGGACTGCGGCGCACCCGGGGACGCGCGGCGAGGTCGCCGGCGCGCAGGGCCAGGAGGGCCGACGCGGGGTCTTTGACGTAGTGGTCCATGTCGCGCTCGGTCTGGAGCATGTGTTGCTGCATGGCGGCGCCGGCCTGGGCCGGGTCGCCGGTCCGGATGGCGTCGAGGATCCGCTGGTGGTGCGCGATGGCGTGGGAGCGCACGGGGGAGTGCGACGAGGTCTGGTGCCGTGTGAGGCGCAGGATGCGCGCCAGCGGGTCGAATAGCGCGGTGACGAAGCTGTTGTCGGCGGCGTCCATCACCTGCTGGTGGAAGAGGATGTCGGCTTGAACGAACGCCGTGACGTCCTTGACCCGGGCGGCCGAACGCATGCCGAGCAGGCTGCTGGCCATCTCGTCGACCTGCTCGGGCGTACGACGCTCCGCGGCGAGCTGGGCAACGGCCACCTCGACCAGCCGTCTGGCCTCGATCAGCTTGCGTGGTAACGCCATCCGGTCGGCCTCGTGCGACGAGCGCGCGATGAGCAGAACCGGGTCGAGGACGGACCAGCTCGAGGTCGGGTTGACGAAGGTGCCGCGACCGTGCTCGACCCGGACGACGCCTTTGGCGGCGAGCGCCTTGACGGCCTCGCGGACCGTCAGCCGGCTCACCCCGGTGAGGTCGGCCAGCTCGGTCTCGCTCGGCAGGGGGCTGTTGGGCGGGTAGCGACCGGCCAGCACGTCGTTGACGAGGTCGTCGGCCAGGGCCTCGGCCAACGAGGGGCGGGTGCCCATGGGCGGTGTCCTGTCGTTCGACGTCTGAAGAGTGAGCGAGCCCAGCGTACGTTTCGGGACCCGGGGTCACGAACGCTGCCCCCCTTTCTGGCGCCAGATGTTGAGGGCCACTGCGGCGACGATGATCGTGCCGCTGAAGACCTGCTGCCAGTAGGCGGAGATGCCTAGCAGGATGAGGCCGTTCTGGATCAGGGCGAGGAGCAGCGTCCCGAGGACCGTGCCGAGGATGCTGCCCTCGCCGCCGAACAGGCTGGTGCCGCCGATGACGACCGCGCCGATGGCGACCAGCTCGTAGCCGTTGCCGGCCGACGGCTGTCCGACGCTGAGCCGGGCGGTCTCGATGACTGCTTCCAGGCCGGCCAGGCCCGCGGCGATGGCGAAGATGGCGATCTTCGTGCGCCGCACGCGGATGCCCGACAGGACGGCAGCTTGCTCGTTGGAACCGATGAAGAAGACGTTGCGACCGAAGCGGGTCCGTGTGAGCAGGACGTGGGCCGCCGCCGCGAGGACCGCCGCGATCCACACGGGGATCGGCACGCCTGCGAGGGACCCCTGGCCGAGCACGAGGAACGACGGGTCGAAGCCGCTGAGGGTCTGGCCCTGGGTGATACCGAGGGCGAGCCCCCGGGCGACAGCCAGCATCCCCAGTGTCACGACGAAGGGCGGGATCGAGCTCATGGCCACGATCAGGCCGTTGACGAGCCCGACCGCCACCCCGCTCAGCACGGCTACGACAACCCCCAACACCGGGTTGAGGTGCAGGGTGACGAGCAGCTCTCCCGTCACCACGCTCACGAGGGCCACGGTCGAGCCGACCGACAGGTCGATTCCGCCGGCGAGGATGACGACGGTCATCCCGATGGCGATGAGCAGCGACAGGGCGGCTTGCCGGCCGACGACTATTAGGTTGCCGGTCGTGAGGAAGTACGGGGAGCGCCAGGCCAGGAGGATGACGAGGAGCACGAGCACCCCGGCGAGTCCCCCCTCACGAGCGGCGAGGATCCGGCGCAGCCGGTCTCCAGCGGAGCGGCGGTGAGCCGGCCTCGGGGCCCGTTGGGGCGTCGTACCGGTGGACCCGGTGGTTGTTGTGGTGCGGTCAGACATCGTCGTCTCCATTTCGTGCACGGTCGATCACGCGAGGACCTCGACCCCGGTCGCGAGGGCCATGACCTGCTCCTCGCTCGCGGTGGGCCCGTCGAGCTCGCCGACGAGGCGCCCCTCGCGCATGACGAGGATCCGGTCGCTCAGGCCGAGCACCTCGGGGAGCTCGGAGGAGATCATCAGGATGGCGACTCCCTGGGCGGCGACCTCACGCACGAGGCGGTAGATCTCGGCCTTGGCCCCGACGTCGACCCCGCGGGTCGGTTCGTCGAGGATGAGCACCTTGGGCAGGTGGGCCAGCCACCGGGCGAGCACGACCTTCTGTTGGTTGCCTCCGGAGAGGGTCCCGACCGTGGTCTCGACCGAGCTGGTCTTGACCGTGAGGTCGTGCACGAGGCGCCGGGCGAGGTCGTCCTCGCGGACCCTGGAGACCACTCCGGCTCGGCAGACGAGGTCGAGGCGGGCGGAGGAGATGTTGG
>JAABUT010001773.1_pt1 | contig 23250 bp, 24 predicted proteins | sample 5559281 | NCBI WGS metagenome assembly JAABUT01 (sample SAMN10711880, study PRJNA513359) | rock metagenome | isolation source: Antarctica rocks | place: Antarctica: Victoria Land, Ricker Hills nord | collected 2016-01-04
GAACTGAAAGAGAATGAATTCAGACTGAACGTTGATTTAGAATTTTTGACGTTAGTTAAAGTCGCGTCGCGCGATTTTAACTGTTCAATTAGTTTAACTGACTTCTCATTGAACTGACTGAAAGAGAATGATTTCAGACTGAATTGAGATGTAGTAAAAGATCTCTTCAATATATGAGTAGAAGTCAAACTCTTCTGCTTCGTGATTGTCTTGTTGCTTGTGAGTAGAACAATCGATTTATGATTAGAAGTGAAATTCGAAAATTGAAGAAAATTGATTCGCATATCAATTACTAGATTGATTTTGTTCATTCATGTTTTTTCAAGAATCATTTGATGTTGATTTAATCGAGTGATCAACATAGAAGCTGTGTCAATCATATGATCTTGAACAGTCAGATTCAAATAGATGGCATGAATAATGAGTCTTTTAGCATAATAATCATCAAATTCTTGAATTGACTTCGCTTTGATCAAAGTCAGAGATTCGATTTGCAACTGATCACAAACAATCTGCATGATCACTTTATCAATGAATGAATAGTCAGCAGCTTCAATGTCTATCAATGACTTCAATGAGTAACTAATTTCATTGCTAGAAAGTACACATTCAGTAATCAAAGATTCAGAAGTAAAAGAATCATCTGACATGCTCATTGTTGAAGAAATTAACACATCTTTCATCGCGTCTTTGATGAAAGTCTCTAGTTTTTTGTCTCACTATCTTCGAAAGAAGACATTTTCTCATTCTCTTTATTCTTCGAAATGATGATTTCATGTAGACGAAGAATGAAAGCTTGAGAAGCAGAAGTGTCAATCTTATTCTGAGAGCAGTTCTTTGACAAGTGACTTGAAGTCTTGCAGATATAGCAAACGATAGACGATCTGACTGACTCAGATGTAGAAAAGATAGTCGACTTGACATATTCAATTATCGAAGTCGTCACTGCTGACAGAGAAGTAGCGCGCTTTTCAGATACAACGATGACTTTGACAATGATCATGCAACGTTCGCTTCGAAGCTGATAATTGACTCACTATCTATTATTCACACTCTGAAGAAAGCTCTTGAGATGATGTAGAGTGATAAAATCTTTCGAGCAAATCAATAAAGCATTCTGCAAGCGATTGTTGATCTTATTCTGAAGATCATTCATCAGAGTGCAATCATTGTATTCTAGATAGCTGAATAGCTTCATAAAGTTGAAATAGAAGACATTGAAAGACTTTTCTGCTTGTCTCAGAGCGTTGTACTTGCAACGACACTTTTGATTCTTATTCTGATCATCGTATATTTCTTTCAGATGCTTAAATAGCTCGTAGATCGAGATGTAAGAATGCGAAGCGTCATGATGATGTTGAGCGAAGATATACTCAGCAGCATCATCTTCTAGTCTAGATATCACATAGACAATACAGATATTCTCATTATCGAAATGATCAACATTTGTCTGAAGCTTGTCGTTCATCTTGATTCTTCAGCTGTCTCATGTCGATTCATCTTCATCAGTGAATATAGATGAGTTTGAAAACTTGAAGAACTTGTGATGATCATTATCAAATAGAGTGAACGACTTACGTCGAGTATGATTCTTGATAGATTGACGAGGTAGAGATTTCGTAGACTGACGAGATCAAGACTGATTTGCTGAACGCTGTCTCTTTTTTAGACTCAAGACTTTCTCTCGTAGATTGATGATAGTCTCTTCTTGAGTGTCTATTGTCATTTGATTGATCTCTAGCTCATTAAGTCTCTTGATGTGATCGACTTGAACATCGATTCATTGCTCATTGAGTTTCAAAGTCATGTCTCATTGATCTCTTAGCTCGATCAGCATCTTGATGATCTCGTCTGATTGATTGATAGCTCATTGACGAAGTTGTTGACTTGTGTTAATGTCTCATGAGATAGCGACATTCTGAGATTTCGCTGAAGCATCGACAGAGATAAGAAAAACTCGTCTATTAGCAATGCTTCTAAGCAGATGAGCTGTTCATGACTCGACTGATTCAGAGTTGTGTATCATTGTGAGAAAGATAAGAATAGATTTGATTGTAGTTGATTTGATAAATTTGAGTAAATTTAAGTAAATTTGAAGATGTGTTTTGATAAAAGTAATTCAAAGAATCTCTTACGAATTTTCTGAATAGAAGTAGATTATTTCATATCATCTACACGTTGATAGCAGAGTAGTTGATTAGCATTTATCTACTGTTAGAAATCGATCTAGAGCGAGTCATAGAAGTGTCATTTAACTAATAAATAAATGCTAAGAAAGAAAAGTATCTACAGAAAAGAACTCGATTCTTATATGTATGTTTCTCAGCTCTGTGCTAGACTCGATTGAGTTGACGTCTTACACATATGATGCAGAGTTTCAATGATATCATCTCTAGATCAGATTCTTGCTAGACTCAATTAGAATGAAATCAGGCGAAGACTAGATGAAGAATAGACGAAGGCTAGAATTGTAACAGAAATGCAGATGTCAAGAATCTAGACATTGAATCATGAGCATTTAGCAAATGTATCATATAAGTATACTCACTGCAACACAGAAATTTTCATTATTTGCACAGCGAGCATACTTCTTGTACATTGTCTTTTTCTGAAAGATGACGTCACACAGCGATGCTTTATTTTCAATGTGTAGAACTCGAGCACACTTTATACAAATTATTCTATTTAGAATTTCGAAATCAGCAACGCTTCTTTCGCTTATTTTAATCATTGACAGCTGAAAAGCATTAGTAACAACATCAAGAAGTTGAATAAGCGAATCTCATCATTCTTCTTTGATTTCGTGAAGTCTGTGAGTTCAACAAGATCATCAACGAAGCATCAACGATCATTTTTTTTCTCATCGTCTTTTGAATTTCTTCTTCAATAGCGAAAATGTACTTGAAAGTTTGAATAGTAGAAGTGATGAGCTCTCAATCAGAATTTAATGATGTCTGCATCATCATGAGCGATTCAGCATCAGCAGCATGATGATCATCACGTCTGATCAATGTTTTTTGAGCAGACTTATGATACTGTTAATCACAGTAATAGTCATGAAACTTCAAGTGTGACATCACTTACTTTTGCAATGATCTTGACTTAAGCATCAGTTAACTTCATCATCTTATGACTCTCTTTGAGCGTCGCTGCGCGTTCACGACTCATGATCTAGATCTCTTACTCTTACAATACAGATATACTCAAAGTTTGTCAAAAGTAATCATACAATGATAAAAATATGATCATGGTTGAAAAAAAATGAAGTTGAAGAAAATGAGAAGTTGAGAGAAACTGAAAGAGCGATAAACAAATAACAATTGTTATTCACTCTGATCTACACTTTATTGTTTCAATCACATCATTTACTTGAAAGATAAACAATGTTTATGCACTATTTACACGTCATCATTGCTGTCATTTACATCAACTACACATCACATATATTATTTATAATGTCATTTATATGCATTATAATTGAAGATGAATCATCATTCAATTGAAAGTTTCTCTTTTTCTTGTTTTCTCACAGAGATTTGAAGATTTTTATTGAGAGCTTCTAGAATGAATCAATGAGTGCGCGTCATCATTTATCAGAGTAAACAACGACATTAAATTATTGAGATCAAGAATGAATTCTTTTAAAAGAGAAAACAATTGTCATGATGAATTGACACATAAAGATTAGATCAAAGATTGAGTCGAAGATCAGATCTGAATTAGCTCTGAAACTTTATGACTCTGTCAAGACATCATTTAAACTACGTCATATCTTCGACTTAATATATCATGAGTTGTGTCATGTTCAACTTAACAATGCTTGACAAACTTTCTATAGTTGATCGATTCTCTCGAGTTATCAAGAACTTCTTAATAATTAGCTTTATCAAAAATATACTCATTCTGTGTCTGCTTAGAATATCACATTGTCATATCACTCTTATAGATCTCGTCTATTCATTTAGTAAACTCAATCATCACACATATTCAGAAGATCTTTTATCAGAACAACATTCAGAATCATTTAAATCAATCACTATTAAAGATGATGAACATTGAAAGATAAATGATATATTGAACTTCAGATGCTATCAAGATTGAATACAGTACAAAGTCAAATGAAAAGATCTAGATAGAAACGACGAATGATACTATGTTGATAAAGAGAAATTCAATAACTCAGAGAAAGTTTTGAATGAATTTCATAAGCTATATTCAAGCAAATTGCGCTAAATATCGAAATAACTATCAACAAAAGCAAGCAAAGAAACTACATTCATGCAAACATGAATTTTCGAAGAAAGAAGTAATGTTATGAGTGTATCAAGATTGATAAGACTGAACAAGACTGAAGTTCTAATTAATTTGCAATGCATGCTAGCGAGTACTCTGTGTAATGATTAAAGCTAGTTAACAATCTAGTCGAGATCTGATCTAGATCTGACTCAAATTTGACTCAGATATGACTTAACACTTTTTTTCTTTCTTAACACTCTTTTCTTTCATCAACATCTTGTTCATTTACATCATTTTCTTTTCATGTCACAAACACATTTCTTTCAAGTCTAGCACAGTCTCTGAACATTACATAAATAAAAGCTTTTGTATCAATCTTCTTCTGTATTTTTAATATTCAGTTATAACTATTTTTAAAAATCAAGCACTATCAATTCTGATCTTTATTGATTGTATCATTTAGACATGATTCTGACAGTTTGTAGCTTGATTGAACAGATGTTCAATTCAATGATTTTCATCATTCATTAATTGAGTTTTAGATGCTTGTTGACATAAATGCATGTTTTTGCTTGAGATGATGAGTCTTTCACTAAATAAAAGAAGTTGTGAGTCAACTTAAATGTTTGCAAAGCATTAATGTTACAATCTTGTTTCTGAATGACTATTATGTCAAATTTACAAATGTAGAATTCGCAGAAAGATTTGATTCATCATAGAGTTATCTGTAACTGTTGTTGACTCTGTGCAAAGACAGCTTTTTGTATGCTTTTAGTCATCAAGAATCTTTCGCATTTTCTGATTTAATGTTTTTATATCTATTCAGACGTTATGTTTTCTGAGTCACTAATTATGCATGAAGAGCAATCAACTTGTCTCTTCTTGACTTTCATCACTTGTCATGTTGATTCATCGACGTCTCAACTGCTTGTTGTTATCAAGACATTCATTGAACTTGATGAGTTCATTGAACTCGCAAGATTCATTGAACTCAAGAAGTTCAAAGAGAAAGAAAAGAATGAGTGATTATCTTTCAATGCTTCAGAATATTTGATCAATCTGTTTTGAAAGATTTCTTCTGATTGCTTTATCTGTAGTTTTCACTTAAAGCATGAACATTTTCAGAGTTCGTGATTATTATTGCAGTTTGCACATTGTCTTTTATTCATTGATACAACGCACTTCTTGATGTGATGTTTGTCTGCACATTTGAAGCAACGCTCTTCGTTTTTGCAGAATCTAGTCATATGATCAAAATCAAAGCATTTATAACATTGTGTGATATGACAGTTTTTTTCAAACAATTTGCATGAGCATTCTTGATATGAATTCAGCATGCTTACATTTAGTAATTGATTCATCATTGTTTTGATCATGATCTTTACAATGAGTGATGAGTGAATCTTTTCACTTTCAACTATCTTCTTAAGTTAAGTTATTCTCAGCATCTTTAGATTTTCATGAAGTCTTACGTTGTTTTTTATCAATCTTTTGATGATCATCTTCTGATTGCTTGTGTTCAGTATGATGTGTACATCATATGCTAGTATCACGAAGCTTTTACACATTACATGTGCTGAGCTTGCAATTTTCTTCACTCATGTTTGAGTCTTTTCTAAAGTTGTTTAAGCTTTCAAGCTCATCACATGAAGTGCAATGTTTTCGCTTTCAAGCTTGCAAAGCGACACTATTAAATTTCATTGCATCATTGATACATTTGCAATTTCTTGAAAGATCTGATCAATCAATCTCTTTTGTATCTCTTTCATCTCTTTTCTCTTTCTTATTTTCACTAGAATCTCACGTCTCTTGCAAAGCAATGACAGATCATTTCTGAGTCGTTGCTTTTCAGTTATCGCTTCTTCTCTTGCTACATCAACTCATGATGATGTTTTAAATGTTAAACATGTATTTTCTTGTATTTGTAATTGTTTATTAAGAAGTTGAATGAATGTTTTCAACTTCTGTACATTCTTCATGATGAATGCATCTTGACTTTCAATCTTTCTTTCTGAAACATTTTGAAGATGTTGAATCAGCTTTAAGATCACTTCTTTTTATGAATGATCTTTGCTCTTCTCTTTCTCTAACATCAATGTCTGTGTTAATAAATCGATGATGCTGATAACTTTTGTCTCATTATTGCGTGAGCATTTAAATCTTACGTCGCTGTCTCTTTGTAATGAGTCAACGCTGCTTGCAATCATCATTGAATCAGCATTACTGCTGCTCATGCAATTCATCATCATTTATTCATCTACTCAATCTTTTCTCTCTTGTTTATAATGCTTTGTTCAAAAGTTTGTTTTGCATGCGTTGTGATTGTTTATATAATTGATTAATTAATAATTAATTTGACTAACTAAATAATAGTTATTTACACAGTTTAATATATGCGTTGAAAAAGTCAATGAGAAAGTCAATGAGAAAGTTAATAAGAAAGTTAATAAGTAAACTAATGAGATAGAAAGTCATGTAGAATGTTTGATAAAGAATCATGTAGAATATTTAATAAAGAGTCATGTATTATGAGTCTGCATAAAGCGAATCATATGAATGTATTTTAACTAGAAGTTCAAAGCTGAAGAAGAAAGAAGATGCAACACGTTGTGAGTTTTACTCATGAAGACACGCTAGATCACTAACGTGTCAACATCAGCTCTGTACTAGTTTATGATAGTTTGACACAATCTATGTTAGATTAACTTGAAGTGCATGATTGCAACATTACTTTCTCTCTTCATTTAACAATGTTCTCATTGCTGCAGTTCAATTGATCTTTCTTAAGTCAATTTCTATCTTGACTTATTCAAATATCATTCATGAAAGTTATTTACAATCTTCAAGCATTCTTTGAATTCACTTTCATCAACATTGTATCAATGTAGATCAATGTTATATTCTTTTCAATTAACATGATATTATAGTCATTAATTTCGTTCGTAGTGTTTGAAGTTCAGTATATTCTTCATCTTTCATTCATCTTTGTCGTCAATCACTATAAAGTCAGATGATTCATTTCGTTGTTTATTCAGAGAATTCTTTGAATCTAGTTGCAGCAGATTTGATGTAAACTTCAAATGTATCTTCATAGTTGATGATAGTTTCAGTTGATATACATGTTCAATCTCAATCAGAATCTTAAAGAGTTCTAGCATTTTATCGTTTAGCTTCTTTGATGATCGTGAGATCATTATGTTTCTAGAATTCAGAAACATCATGTCATTTATCTTGTAAATCATTTTCTTTCAATGCTTGTTAATCTGTTTCTTCATTGTGATTCTGACTTTTGTCAAGACTTGTTTGATCATTGTTAGTGATCATTTTATATGTTCAAATATATTCTTTGCTTTGTCTGCTTCGATTTTAGTTTGAATGATCTCATATTCAATTGAGTTCAAATCGAAGCTCATATGAGAGTGAAAGCTCTTATTAAGAAAGAATGTCAACTGTTCAATTGATGACAAAATAGCATTGTTATCAATGAATTCAACCATGAATAATCAGACGACTCAATCATCTTGCATATACAAGCAATAACTTCGTAGATATCATTTCACATTCTGATTCGCTCTTTCTGTTTAATCATCAATTTGCAAATGATAGTTTGTGAATAGTTTTACCTTGATGTCGAGTCTCAGACATAGAGACTTTCAGACAATTGATATGAATTGTGAATCATGATTAAACACTATTGATCTGAATAGTTTATGAGTTCTGAAGATTCATATCAACAGTAGCTTGACTGTTTATTCTGCAAAGATTTCTTCGTTATCTGATCAACATAATATATAATGTCGTTTCTTAGACAATCGATCTATGACTGTCAGAATCGCGTTGTTTTCATCACTTTCTAATAGATCAATAATGAAGTTTAATGATATGTTCTGTCATCACTGCTTGAGTATGAACAATGACTTCAGCAGTTCATTGATTCAATCTTTCAATACTTTTGATTTATGATAAACATAACAGTTTTGAATGTAGCACTTGATCATCATTCTCATCTTTGATCAGCAATATGATCATCTCAGCAAGTTCAACGTTTGATTCATGTCAGAATGATCATTGATCAAAAAATCATGTGCTTTTCTTATCAATCAAATGATCATTGACTAAGAAACTCATAGTCTATCATCTTTTCAGAGTACTTCATCAAGTACTTTGCAATTGTTTAAATCAATATCTTGACAAGTTCTTCTGTTCTGTTTCATGATTATTCGAATATCAAAGCACAGTTAATTTGTTCAATTTTCAACTATAATTTGATTCTGAATAAAAATCATCTCTTCGACCGAATTTTCATTAACATTCAATTCATGTTTTGAATCTGAGTCAGATTCTGAGTCAGATCTGAGCAAGATTTGAGTCAGATCTTGATCAGCTTTCTGATCATCTTCTTGATTAACTTTTATTGACTGCAGTTCAAATCTGTCTTCTGATAATAGCATCTGATGCTAATATAGCTTTTAATCATCATTTGCTTCAACTGACTTGACATCTGACATTCTGATCAGCATGTTGACTTTCAGATTCTGTTTTCTCAACTGATATATGATCTTGAAGTTATATTTAAATAACTTTTCAGCTCATTTAATCTATCGTCTGATCAGTTCTTTGATCATCATGAAGTACTTCAAATTCAGATGATTGATGAAGATCTTGATTAAAATATCTGTACATTTCAATTCAGAGCATCAATGCTTCAAGCAGCAAATAATGATCAGCAGTTTCTTGTCATAAATCTTGTAGTTGCATTCTGCAAGAATCATGTTCTTGCTGTAAAAAATCATTGAATGTAGAATGTCTTCATCGTCATACTGAGACAATACTTCGTCGTTCATGTAGTTCAAGAAGTTCATTTTCAGAATAACTTCTCTGATCAAGTTGAAATGCTTCAGAACAAGAGCTGTTGTCATTTATTGCTTTAGTTCTTTAAAGATCATCTGACAAATCTCTGTTCATTCAAAGAAATGATCTTTTCAAGTCAGCTTTATCATGAGTTGAACAATCTTTGAGAAATTCTTTATGAATCATTGATAGAAGTTGCAGAAGTCAATGAAAATCTGCATATTAATCAACGATTGAAGTACTTTTCAGCTTTGAATCACATTTACTTTTCAAGAATTCATTTGCAGATCATTGATGAATATCAGTAGTTTAAGAAATGAGGTTTTCTGAATCTTGAATTCGCACTTATCAATGTTTATTTGCAAGTTGACTTCGCGAAGCTTGTTTAGCACTTCTTTCACATGAGTTCTATGTTCTTTCAAGATCTTACTATAAATGAGAATATCATTCAAGTATATCTGACAGAACTTATGCAGACAGTCAAACAATACATCGTTGATATAGTGCTGAAAAGACGTGTCATGATGTCAGATCATCATTTTAGCTCAGAGCATAAAATATGTCGTTAACTCAATTTAATATCATCAATATCTTAAAAAGTCTTGATTCATTGAATTAAGTTATTAATCTAGTTATCATCATCTTAGTTTAGTCACATCAAAATCTGTTTCATGTCTTTGCAATCTTAAGTCATAAAACTGCTGTTCAGTTTTAACATTACTTGATTCATATATATAAAAGTTGAGTTTTTATTCTTTTCTTTTGTTTCTTGTCTTTCGTCTTGTACATTATCTGATGTATTGTTCTGTATCTAGTTCAAGTAATATAATAATCAATTTTTTATATTAATAAAATCTTTAGTTCAGTCTAGTCTTTGACATTATGAAAGATTTACACTTTCTGCAACGTTTTCATATGTTGAAATCTCATCTAGTTATTCTTTCACTCAAATGAAGTCATCTTACAATTTCTTGATTAACGATGAGCGTGCTGTCAAACAGTTCACTCAAAGTATGATTGAAAATTCAGTTGAGATCTTTCACACAATGCAAAAGCTTCAAAATCAAGTTCAACAACATGATGTTATCACTTCGTTCTCATTCATCATTCTCAGTTCTTCAGTTTATATAAAGTTGAATTCTCAGTCTCTTATAATGATAGCTCAGATCATCACATAAATCTTAAACAATCAATCTTCTTTCATCGTTCATCTCTTTGCAAACTCTGTCGCTGTCATCATTGCTTCTAGATTCAAGAAGCTTCTCGACATATCTGAGTATGAGAAGAACAAAGATTAATTGAATGCATGAAAGCAGAGTCTGATACAGCGTATGAACATGAACAATGATCATTATTTCTTTCATCATGTCAAGATCATTTATGTTGAGTCATGACTCATCATAGATAAGAAGACTCACAATCTAATGAGTCAATATCGAGTTAATGATCTTTGTATCATTTTCACCTTTGCAGATTGACAACACAAGTTGTGTCATTGCTGTGACAATTCTTTCAAGACAAAAGATGCTCATCTATATCTTAGCAAAACTCTGAAGCAAGACATGAATAGCTTTGCTGACTACTACAATCTCTTCTATCAAAAGAAAGAATATTCTTTGATGAAAGATTTCTCATTGATTGACTGTCTGAAGCGCAATGTCAATTACTTCATTCAAGTCATCGCTTTCTTTTGACGAAATTTCAATGAAATTTGATCATTCATCTTTCATCAGCTTAAGCATTGTCAATCTCGCTTCGTCTTCATTATCATTTCATTTGTCAAAGTCAAGAATGTCTCTGCATCAACTAATAATTCTTTAAATTCAAAGATCATCATTTCTGTGACTGTTGTTTTAACAGTATCTTCGTCTTTTTCTCTCTCGTTTCTTGATGAGTCAATGAATCTAAGCTTTGTCATTGTCATCATTCAAGATAAGACTTTGATCGTTTCTGAAATCAAGAAAATCTGCAACAAGTGAAAGCTGTGTTACTACTGCAAGTTGCAACATTTGAGCAAAATTGCTAAAGAATGCTCAAATAAGAAGCTCTTCACTCTGCATATCATGAATGTCTATGACAGTGACATCATCAGTATAAATGAAGAAGTTTCGCTGTTTGCAAGAAAAGTTTAGTTTCTGAGCTAAGTCATGCTCAGAAATCTGTATACATATCATCTTGTTTACTAGTCTCAATCTTTTCATCTTCACTTCAATCATATAAAAAGTTTTCTGCTAAATCTGTCTTAAAACTCTTTGAATTCAATTCAACATTTAAAGATAGTCACATGATAGTATTTTGTATTTTACGTCAAGCTCAATCTAGAGTTCTCACTCTCGCTCTGATTGATAGTGAAATCTTTGCTTATGTCTTTATGAATAAATTCTTCGCGCAACAACATCATCTTTTCTTGCATTAATTAACTCACTCTTGCAGACTTCAAGAATTTAATGATCAAGTCACTTTAATTGATGACATTATTTATGTCATCAAAATCACAATGATTCTTGATAAACACATCAAAAGACTATTCTTCTATGTTATTGAATTAAGTCAGTATCTCATCATCATGAGTTTGTCATGACTTCATCATCACGTCATTGATGTTAATTTTAAGCATAATATTCTCATCTCGTCTTTCTTTTTCTGTCTTAATCATTGTTGCTCATTTCTCGTCAAGATTTATGATCTTAATCAACAAGAAGAAAATTTCTCGTTCGAAGTTAACAAAGTAGCTTTCTTTCAGCCTCATTTTCAATTCGCTCATAAGAAGCAATTCAGTTCACGAATTGCTCACAAGAAGCAATTCAGTCTACAGATTGCTCACAAGAAGCAATTTAGCACTCAGTTCACTTGCAAGAAGCAATCTAGTCTCTTATTCACTTGAAAGAAGCAACTCAGTTTTCAGTTCGCTTGCAAGAAGCAATCTAGTTTCTCATTCACTTGAAAGAAGCAATTCAGTTTTCAGTTCGCTTGCAAGAAGCAATTCAATTCTCAATTCACTTGCAAGAAGTAACTTAGTTTCTCATCTGCTCACAAGAAGCAATATAATCTTTCGTTCGCTCACAAGAAGTCAACTAATACTCAGTTTATTTACAAGAAACAAACTTCATTCAATCTTGTCTCTCATCTGAAACAAGAAGCTTCTAGTTGTATTCTTCAAGTCATTCAAAAAGAATACTCATCAAGAATCAAGTGTCAAAATTCTTTCTTTTTTAAAACTTCTGTTGTTCTTCAAGCAGATTAATTCAATCGATTTTCTATACAACTTGACATAGTTGAGTTGAGAGTTTGAAGCTTTGATCATGCTGCTCATGTCAAAGACATTGAAGTGTTTAGCGTCATTCTAAAGAAAATTGATGTCTTCTTGAATCTTGAGTTAATCTCATCTTCTAGTCTAGATTCTGATGAGTCAAAATTGCGTTATGCAACTTTGATTGTTCATTCAAAAAACAGTTTAACTCTTGCTCAGTTCTCATCTTGCTCTCAAGATAGTATGTATGATAAGAATCATCATCTGAATCTTCATTAAATGAAAAAGAAATTTCATTTGACTGCATTCACAATACAAGAAGATCTTGAAGTCTATTAACAAAGTAAGAACGTCGATTCAGTCACAATTCTATCGTTCAGATATTTTAAGTTTCTAAATGTCTTCTTCAAGAAGAACGTTGATATCTTGTCTTTGCATTAAGCTCATGATCATGTCATACATCTTAAAGAAGATGCTTAATTCTCAGTCTTCACTTTGTATAACATGAGTCGTGACAAAATTCTAGAACTTCATCGTTATTTGAATGAAAATCTGAGCAAAGATTTCATTCAAGTCAATTACTTTCAGATGATCATCTCTGTTCTCTTCATCAAGAAACTTGAAGAAGAACTTTGCTTCTGCGTGAACTATTGAGATCTGAACACTATCACAGTCAAGAATTGATATTCTCTGTCTCTGATCTCAGAAACGCTGAATCATTTAAGTTGAGCTAAAATCTTTATCAAGCTGAATATCATTTCTGCGTTCAATTAACTTTAAATCAAAGAAGAAGATGAAGCTCTCATCATCTTTCACACTTGATTTGAATTATTCAAGTATCTAGTCATGCTTTTCAATCTATGTAATGAGTCTGTCTTGTTTCAAAAGTATATTAACAATACTTTTTGCAAACATTTAAATAAGTTCTGTACAGCTTATCTGAATGACATCTTGATTTATTTCGACAATGAACTTGAGCATGAGATTCATGTCAAGCTCATTCTGCAAAAGCTGCAAGAAGCAAATCTTCAGATGAATATAATTAAGTGCAAGTTTCACGTCACTTAAATCTCATATCTAGAATTGATAATCATCATCAAAGAGATCAAGATGAATTCTTCTAAGATAAACATCATTGTCAACTGACTCATCTTAATCAACGTTAAAAACATTTAAAGTTTTCTAAATTTTGCGAACTTTTATAAAAGATTCATCTATGACTATAGTAGAATAACTATCTCGCTCACTCGTCTCATCAGAAAAGATGTACTCTTTGTCTGAACTCAGAAATGTCAGATTGCATTCAACATTCATAAGAAAGTCTTCATTTTCAAAATTATTCTTCATCACTATAATTCAGATCACAAGATTGTGATAGAAATCAATGCTTTGAACTATATGTTCAAAAACATTCTCTTTCAGTACAATGAGAACAAAGTTCTTCATTCAGTCGCTTACTTTTTCAAGAAACATAACTCAGTTGAGTGTAACTACGAGATTTACAATAAAAAACTCATGATTATTGTTCATGCATTTGAAGAATGATGCTCAGAGCTTGAAGACTTTATCTGTTCTGTTAAGATGATCATAGATCACAAAAATCTTGAGTATTTTATGTCAACTAAACAGTTGAGTCATCATCAAGCTCGTTGAAGTGAGTTTCTGTCTAGATTCAACTATCACATCACATATTGCTTCAGCAAGATCGATGATAAATCAAATGCTTTGACATGTCACTCAGAAAATTTCTTTAAAAAGAGAAATACATTCAATTCTTGACATCAATATCAACATTAAACAATTCTGAAAACTCATGTTTTAGATTTCAAGATTGTTGAGAATCTCGCTCTTGATGCTCTCGACATCAAAGTCATGATGCTTCAGTCACAAATCATTGTCTTAAATTCAGTTCAATTACATCTGTTTTCAGTCTTTTCAATCTTCTTGTTGACTTTAGCTCTTATGAATCTAGAAGTTGAAGAATTCAACGTTAAAGACGTTGAATCTCAGCTAGATCAAGACATCTCAAATCTTAACGAAGATTCTGCTGATATTTTCACTCAAACATTGTGAAAACAAGTTGAAGTCAATGACATGTTTGCAGCTCAGATAATTGAAGTGCTTTGCAGTGAAGCACGTCATCATAACAAGATTTCTCTAGTTAAGTGTGAAGAACATGAGAATCATCTGTACTTTCAAGAGAGAAGATATGTATTCAACTTTGATAAACTACGTCTTTGTATTATTCAGCTCGCTCACAACAATGTCATCAATAATCATTCAGGAAGAGTCAAGAGTTATGAACTGATCAGTTGAGTTTATTGATGATTCAACATATATAAGTATATTCAGCGCTTCATACGAAACTGTCACGTGTGCACCTGTTTCAAGCTTTTTAAACAATGAATTCAAGAATGATTGTGTTCTCTTTCAATTCTTGAACGTCGTTAACATAATGTCTTCATGAACTATGTAAATTCTTTATCGTTCAGTATTTTCATGAATATCACATATAAATATGTTCTAGTCTTCGTTGATCATCTTATCAAAATGAGACATTTAGTTCTCATCACTTCTATGAAAGTTGAAGAAGCTATTAACTGCTTCTATGCTCATGTTTGAAAACATCATGATTTACTCAAGTTCTTCATGTCTGATCGAGACACACAATTCATCTTCAATGTTTGAAAGCATATGTGCAAAATGCTGAAGATAGATGCTAAGTTATCAATGATGTATTACTCTAAAATCAATAATCAAATCAAGAGAATCAATGCTGTCATGAAGCATTATCTTTGAGTTTTCATCAACTACATGCAGAATGACTGAGCTAAGTGACTTTCTGAAGTTGAATTCGTTGTCAATAATGCATCATCATTAATCACTTTAGCATTATTCTTCTTGATTAATTTAAGTCAGAATTCACATCTAGACTTTAAGCTTTCTGAGTCTTTGTTCAAGAATCTTACGTTTCAAGCTTGAAACAAGTTAATCAATGTCAAAGAGTTCATCAAGAAGATGAAGAAACTAATTGAGCATCTACGTGATGAGATGCTTATAGCTCAGATCATTTACGAATTTCATGTCAATCTCTCTTGTTGTTCTTGTTTTAAATACTTCATTAAAGATGAAGTCTGACTGAATGCTCGCAATCTCAGCATCGCTCGCTTCACTGTCAAGTTAGATGATCATAATGTTGATTTCTTCAAGATCAAGCATGTCTTCAAGAATAATTATCTAGTCATTGAGTTAAATCTTTCAATATTCATGAAGATTTACTCAATCTTTCATGTTATTCTTCTGAATCATATTACAAATGACTTTCTTTCAAGTTAACGTTAGAAATCTTAAGAACTCATTGTCATCAAGAATGATGAAAGATTCTGATATGTAAACAGCATACTAAACTTCAAGCATGATAGACACTATAATTCATCTTTGCTCAAGTATTACATTGATTGAGAAGATCACTTCTTTACTTGAGAATCTTTCAATCTTCTGAATAATTGTGAGTAAGCACTTGATGAATATTATCTCGTCAACTCTGTCGTTGAAGAATCACATGTATTGTCATGTGTGATGTCTCAATGTCAATGTCAAGAACTTTAAGTTCAATCTTCATCATCTCAACTCAGCTCAGATCTGACTCAAATCTTGTTTAGATCTGACTTAAACATCTTGTTTAAATCTGACTTAAATGTGATTCAGATGTATTCTAGTTTTGTTCATGCATTATCACATTAAAATGCATCTCATCTCATCTCATTCAGATTTAATTCAGATGTGACTCAGATTTATTTCAGTTTCATCTGTGCATCATCACATTAAACTGCATTTCGTCTTTCTCTTGTTTAGATTTGACTCAGATGTATTCTTGTTTCATCAATGCTTCATCATTATAAAATACGTCTCGCTGTATTTCGTCTTGTCATCATTTAGTTTCAATTCTCATCTCATCTTGTTTTTTTCATCATCTTGCAAAAGCTCAGTCTTTGAAAGAAGAACTATTGTCATGATGTCAGATCATCATTTCAGCTCAGAGCATAAAATATGTCGTCAATTCAATCTAATATCATCAATATCTTAAAAAGTCTTGATTCATTAAACTAAGTCACTAATTTAGTCATCATCATCTTAGTTTAGTTACATCAAAATCTGTTTCATGTCTTTGCAATCTTAAGTCATAAAACTGCTGCTCAGTTTTGACATTACTCAATTTATATATATAAAAGTCGAGTTCTCATTCTTTTCTTTCGTTTCTTGTCTTTCATCTTGTACATTATTTGATGTATTGTTCTGTATTTAGTTCAAGTAATATAATAATCAATTCTTTATATTAATAGAATCTCTAGTTCAGTCTAGTTTCTGACAAGACGCAAGTTCATTAATCAATTTAAAAAGCATTACTCTATACTTGTAAACATTGAAGAAAGTAACAAAAGTAATCAAATTCTCGCTTTTCAAACTCATGCGCAGTTTATTGAACATGATGATAATGTTAAGTTAAGTCAGATACTTACTGTCTTGAATTTGAGCTAGTACTTCATCTATCAAGAATATTGAATAATGATCTCTTTTAATCAGAGCATTCAGTTTTTAATAATTCACGCAAAAGCGAAGACTATCATCTTTCTTTTCAACAAATAGTATTGACGAAGCGAAGAAAGCTTTGCTGAAAGTAATGAACTTCTTCTTCAAGTTCTCTTCTAGATACTTCTTGATCTTCTGCAACTTGTGACTTGACATGAGATACAATTAACTTTTAGAAGATTGACTTTCATCTTTTAATTCAATCTTATGATTATATAATCAATGCAAGAACAACTGCATTGTCTTTTCTTTATTAAAACATTCAGAAAGTCATGATAAACTATCAAAAGCTTCTTCTTTAGTTTATTTAATAACATGACAGAAATCATTTCATTCAGTTTCGCGAAATCTTTAACTGAGCTAAGCACTTTGTTGATTTCACTAATGATCAAGAAGAAAATCTTGATCTTCTTATTCTTGACTAAAGTTTGATACATAATGACTTTGATCATGATAATATTGACAAATTTCTTTGTCTCAGTTAACTGAAATGAGCGAAGTTGATCGAGATCAACTTAAGTGCTTTGCTTTGTTATGAAAGCAGATTCAATGAATTGAGCAAATTCAATGAATCTATTCACTGATTTCTGATTCATGAGTCTCTTCAAGATGATTGTTGATGTAACAATCAAGTTCAAGTTCTTTTATTTCATTTCACAAATCTTATTTGATTCAAATTTGTAAAATGCTGATTGACTATTTACTTTCAAAACAACAGATTTTGATGTTCAAATCTTTAATGATGATATTAATCAATCATTTGCAGAATATATCAACATTTAATTTCTTTTCAATTAAAGATTTTCAATGATTATCTTGTGTTGATCTAGATGAGTTATCAATAGAAACATCATTTCATTCTTGTGTTCTTGTATCATGATTGATGTATACAAAGCATGTGTAATCAACTTTCAATCAAAGATTTCATCATATAATCAAATTAACTTTGATTTTGACAGCAATATTGATTAAATATCAAAGCATTCACATAGCTTTGACATCAAAGATTCATCAATGAAAGTTATGTCAATGACTTCAGTATTTATCAAAGTGAGAAATCTAAATATCTTTTCTAAATTACTCAAGATGACATCAACAGTGAACGACTTGAAATCAAATGAGTTGTCAGACATGCTGATGAAGCAGAATACAAGTATATCATTCTCAATCACTACTTTGACGAGAACAAGTCGTTTTTTGAATTCGCTGCGATTTCATGCATCTGAGCTGACTTAAAACAATCATGTGCTCTATGTTCTGACTTCTTGCATTTAAAGCAAAGTTCTTTTTTAAACAACTTCTCTCTAGCAAAATTAACGTTCAATATTTTAAATTTCTTTCATGCAAAGATTGAAGCTGAGATTGTAATAGTAATCATTGTCAAGATGCTAGCAATAAAATGAGTGACTTAAGTCATTGATGTCTTGAAGACTGATCAAGCATTTAATTTTGTCAATTGAACGTCAACTTGCATGCAAATGTCAACAAATTTGTTTAAATTCATAGTTCATTCATTGATTGTAACTCATTGAAAATCTGAGCTAATCTTATGCTGAAGATCATTTAGTAAAATTTCGTTATTATACTTTAGTTTTGCACTAAGTCTTTAAAATTTCATTTAAAATTCATGAAAGAAGATCTTGTTTTAATACAGCTTCAAGAACTGTTGTTGAGTCATGTAACATCAATTAAGATCATCATACATTTTATTTATGATTGACAGTATCTCTTCTGCTTCAAGAAATGAGTTCGTGATCATGTTTCTCATTCTGAGTGCTATGTGTTTAATCATCATTTCACTGACTTAACTTTTCATATATGCAATCTTCATTTCTTTGATAGAAAAATGATTCTTGTTTATCTTCAGCTTGTTTCGCATTTAAAACAATCAATTATTCACATTCTGTCTTGAATCTTCAAACAGAAATGAGTCAGATAGCTTAATCAACTTCGAGAATCAATCTTTCAAAATCAAAGTGCTTAATTGACTTGATGTTACTTTTAAATGATGTATAATCATGTTCTTTTTCTTCATTTCTTTCTGTAAACACATTTGAACAACGTTCAACGTTGTCTGCATAACTTTCAACTTAATGTTGATAATTTTCAATTCAACATTGATCTTATTGATGTCATTCAACATCTGAATCATATCATTATGAATCTTGATTTCAATGTCATGCTGTTGATATATGTACTTGATAAAGACAACAAGATCATCTGCTTCATGAGTGTTTATTCAAGCATTCAATTCAGTGCTGATGCTGATTTTGATCATTTCATGATCAAAAAGTAATGCATTCATGTTCTTTTTTTCAATATTCAACGATGCATTTGTGTTTTCTTCTTCTGATGCTGTTCAATTCTGTGATAGAAGTGATTTTCTTTCAGCATTTTGAAGTTCATAATGAGTTGTGCTCACTGATTCTGATTCTAATTCTGTGCTTCTAGTCATTGTGTGAGTAGAAAATTGCTGATCGAGATTCAACTGAAATTTCTGATTTCAATTCTAGAACAACGCGTTCATGTTCTTCTGTTCTTCTGTTCTGATGACAAGCTCAGTAAAGAGTTAATCTAGAGCAACACGTTCATGTTCTTCTGTTCTGTTCTAGAAATTTCTTGATTTCTAATAAATCTTCTGAGCTCAATTTTCTGATTTCAATTCTGATTCAAGTTTAAGTGATGTAGCTTGTTTTTATATCATTTACACATCAATAGCAAGATTAAGAAGCTTTGAACTAATGTTATGAATTTGCATAAAGCGAATCATATGAGTGTATTCTAACTAGAAGTTCAAAGCTGAAGAAGAAAAAAGATGTAACACGTTGTGAGTTTTACTCACGAAGACATGCTAGATCGCTAGCGTGTCAACATCAGCTCTGTACTAGTTTATGATAGTCTGACACAATTTATGTTAAACTAACTCAAAGTGCATGATTGCAACATCATGTAGAATGTTTAATAAAGTTATATTTGATGCTTGATAGAAAATAAATTTAATTCTTGAATGATGAGTAAAGTGATGAGTAGAATGATCAGTAGAATGATCAGTAGAATGATTAATAGAATGATCAGTAAAGTAATCAGTAAATAGCTCAGTAAATAGCTCAGTAGAAAGATTGATAAAGAGATTGATAGAGAAATCAGTAGAAAGCTCAATTGATAGCTCAATAAATAGCTCAGTAAATGACTTGATAAATAGCTTAGTAAAAAGATTGATAGAAAGATTGATTGAAAGCTCAGTAAAAAGCTCACTAGTAAAAAGATCAATAGAAAGCTCAATTAATAACTCAGTAAGTAACTCAGTAAATAACTCAGTAAAAAGATTGATAGAAAGATTGATAGAAAGATTGATCAAAAGCTCACTAGAAAGCTTAATTGAAAGCTTGATGAGAAGTTCAATGAGAAGCTCAGTTGAAAGCTCAATGAGAAGCTTGATGAAAAGCTTGATGAAAAGCTTAATGAGAAGCTCAATGAAAAGCTTGATGAAAAGCTCAGTAGAAAGCTCAGTCAATAGCTCAGTAAATAGTTTAGTGAAAAGCTCAGTAGAAAGCATTGTTTAAAGCATTGTTTAACTTATGTTATGCATTTGATAAAGCATTTGATAGAAAATTTGATAGAGTGTTTGATAAAGAATTTAATAGAGTGTTTGATAAAAAGATTGATAAAGTGAGTAAATGAAGTGAGTAAATGAGCGAGTAAATGAGCGAGTAAATGAGCGAGTAAATGAGCGAGTAAATGAGCAAGTAGATGAGCGAGTAAATGAGTGAGTAGAATGATAAGTATGTAAAGTGATGAGTAGAATGATGAGCATGTAAAGTGATGAGTAAAGTGATGAGCATGTAGAATGATGAGTAGAATGATGAGCATGTAAAGTGATGAGTAAAGTGATGAGCATGTAGAATGATGAGTAAAGTGATGAGCATGTAAAGTGATGAGTAAAGTGATGAGCATGTAAAGTGATGAGTAGAATGATGAGTATGTAGAATGATGAGTAAATGAGCAAGTAAATAAGCGAGTAAATGAGCGAGTAAATGAGCGAGTAAAGTGATGAGCATGTAGATAAATATTTTAGCTGAATTAGCTGAGTTAGTTGAATTTAGCTGAAATTTAGCTGATTAGTCAGTTGTTAGCTAATTATTAGCTGAATTAAGTCAACTTTTTCAGATTCTGTCATTAAGCAAAAAGTTAACTGTTGAACATTTTGTCAATGCAATGAAATTAGTTACTTATTAAAGTCATTAATTGACACTGAAGCAGCTGACTATTCGTTTATTAATGAATTAATCACGCAAAATGTTTATGATCATTTGCAAATCAAGTCTCTGACTTTAATTAAAGCGAAGTCAATTCAAGAATTTGACAATCATTATATTAAAAAACTCATTATTTATGTCATTTATTTGAATCTGACTGTTCAAGATCATATGATTGACACAGTTTCTATGTTAATTACTTGATTAAATCAACATTAAATGATTCTTGAAAAAACATGAATGAACAAAATCAATCTAGTAATTGATATGTAAATTGATTTTCTTCGATTTTCAAATTTCACTTCTAGTCAGAAATTGATTGTTCTACTTTCAAGCAACAAGAAAATCGTGATAAAACAGAAAAGTTCAACTTTTACTTAAATACTAAAGAGATTTATCTTTTCTGTTATTACTCAACTCAGCGAGAAGTCATCTTTCTTCAGTAAAATCATGAAATCATGTAATTCAATTAACTTCGCTTCATCTTTTAATTCAATGAACATAGCAATGATAGAGACTGCAGCATATAAATCACTAGTCAAATGATTGAATGTGACTACTTTCGTAATCATCATCACGAAAATTGATTGACTTCTAAAAACAGCTAGAAATAAATCAGAAAACGTAAATCTATAAGAGTTTTCATATGAAGAAATCTTGAAAGAAGTCAAAGCTAAGCTTTCTTTGAAATATCATGACTATCTAGATGTGTTTGATTGAGTGATGATTAATCAACTATTCTTTCATCATTTCTATGATCATAAAATTGAGTTGATTGATGAAAGAACATCTTCTCAAAGTCATCTTTATCATATGTCTGATTACAAGCTTCAAAAGATAAAGAATTATCTGATCAAGCATCTGAATAAAGACTTTATATCTTCTAGCTCAGCTTCATATGCTTCACTTATACTATTTATTGAAAAGAAAGATGATAGCTTGTATTTTTATGTAAACTACAGAAAGCTTAATGCTTTGATTAAACTAGATCATTATTTCTTATCATTAATAGACGAAACTTTCACTCATATTCAAGATAGCAAGTATCTGACTCAATTGAACATCATTGTCATCTTTAACAAACTGCATATGCATTTAAGCAGCGAAGATTTAACTATCTTTATCATTTCTTTTGATTTTTACAAATATCACATGATGTCTTTTGAATTAATCAACGACTCGACTTTTTATCAACATTATATGAACGACGTGTTATTTAACTATCTTCATCAGTTTTGTTAAATCTATCTAGATGACATTATCATCTACAGCAAAACACTGAAAAAACATAAGTGATATGTACAATTAATTCTACATAGACTACAAGAGACTGATCTTTAAATGAATATAAATAAATGCAAGTTTCATGTTCAGAAGATCTTCTTTCTGAAACTATTGCTATTCATTGAAAAACTAAAGATGAATCTCAGAAAAGTATAAGCAGTAGTTGAATGATTTACTTCTACAAATCTCACTCAGATACAGTTCTTCGTCAACTTCTACAATTTTTATCAACATTTTATAAAGAACTTTTCAAAGATTGTTCATTCTCTGATTCAACTAACTCAAAAAAAGATGATATTTGAATGAGATTAAGCTTGTCAAACAATCTTTGATCATATGAAGAAATGAATGACTGAAATCTTTATTCTTCGTTATTTTGATCAGAATAAAAAGACTATTCTTGAAACAAACTCATTCAACTACGTCAATGATAACATACTTTCTCAATATGATGATGAAGAACATTGATGTTTCGACAAATTCAGCTAAAATTGGTTACAAGCTCACCAAGCTAGCATCAGTCAAAAACATATGTTTAGCCGAGCTTCTAGCTTGCAAGCTTCAACAGCACACTCACCAACGACTAATAGCTAGCTACAAGCGCTTGTATCTTTTGGTGACAGTCATTTGCTCAAAAGACATCAATTGCTCAAAAGATATAATGCGCAATACATGTTCGCTTTTCGTACGTTTCTACATTCAAGGTTCGTATGTAATCAAATAAATCATTTGATGAATTGATTATTTAAGTAGCTATTTAACCATCTATTTAAACATGAAGGG
>JAABUT010001774.1_pt1 | contig 23242 bp, 22 predicted proteins | sample 5559281 | NCBI WGS metagenome assembly JAABUT01 (sample SAMN10711880, study PRJNA513359) | rock metagenome | isolation source: Antarctica rocks | place: Antarctica: Victoria Land, Ricker Hills nord | collected 2016-01-04
ACGCGACGACGCGGTCGCCGCCGTGGACCTGCGCCATCCGGGTCACCGCCAGCCACGCCGCACTGTAGGTGGGGGCGATGATCCCCTTTCTCGGGTCGAAGTCGTCGGGGACCGGCAGCCGGGTCGGCCCGGTGCCGGCCCGGACCCTGACGAGGAGATCGGCCGCGACGGTGCGCGGCGTGAGGCTCAGCCCGGTGAACCCGACGTAGTCGGCGAAACCCTCCGAGAGCCAGAGCGGCACCGGCCGGTCGGTCGTGCCGCGCACGGTCACGTGGGTCAGCTCGTGGGTCAGCACGACCCGACGGCCGTCCGGGGTGAGCCGGGCGAAGGCCTGGGGGTTGACGTAGACCCGGTCCGTCGTCGCCGGGCTGCCGGGGCCGATCGGCCCGTCGGTGATGGCGGCCACCTGCTCGAGCCCCAAGGCGTCGGGCCGCTGGAGCTGCGCCGCCAGCTGCTCGACCGTGGCGGGGGCGACGATCACCCCCGACAGGGCGCTGCCCCAGATGCCGGCGATCCGGGTGTGGGCGGCCTCCGCGAGGGCGAGGTAGTTCCTGAGCGTCGCCGCGGGCGCGCTGCCGATGACGAGCGTCGTCGGGGACCGGACCACGGCCATCGAGGGGATGTCCCACGGTTGCGGCTGGGTGCGCCCGTCCGTGTCGTCCGCGAGCCGCCATCCGGCGGGGGTGCTCACGACGGTGAACGACGCATCGAACGAGCGGGACGCCCGGTCGTATCCGTCGAGCCGGTAGGTGAGGTGGACGGTGCTCACCCAGGCGTCGGCGCCCACGGCAGCTGCTCGGGCCGCCGACGGAGCGGGGGCGACCTCGACGCCGTGCTGGTCGAAGTCGGTGATGGGCAGCAGCCGCATCCGGTCGAAGACCGCTCCCTGGCGCTGGGCGAACGGGCTTGCCGGGTCGCTGACCGTCGCGAGCCAGGCCTGCCGGTCGCCGCTCCTCAGTGCCAGGGCGCGGCGGCGGATCAACTCGACGACGCCCTGCCGGCGCGCCTCGTCGGAGTCGGCGGTCGGGGACGACGCCGTGCTGGGCTCCGGCGAGCCGGACGGGCCCGCGGTGCTGGAGGCGCCCGCGGTGCTGGAGGCGCCCGCGGTGCTGGAGGCGCCCGCGGTGCTCGAGGGGCCCGCGGTGGCGTGGCTCGTCGCGCTCGCCGCCGCCTGCCGCTCGCCGCCGGAGCCGGTGCAGGCACCCGTGCTGGCGGCGAGGAGCAGGACCAGCGTGATCCGCCGGTCCGCCGCCGAGTGGCCGCGCCGCCCCCGGAGCCCACTCGTCCGGGTGGTGTCTCCCCGAGCCCTCACCGCACGATCGTAGGCCGCGTCTCAGCCGACGGCGCGCACCCCGGACCACGGCTCGCGCCGGGCGGTGAGCATCACGGCACGGTCCGGGTCGAGCATGCCGGCGCCGACGAAGATGTCGACCGCACGGCGCTCAACCGGGTCGAGCGGCAGCTCTCCGTCGTCGAGCCGCACCAGGGGCTGACCCCGAAGAGCCGTGACGATGCAGTCGTCGCACCTGACCTCCCGCACCGGACACGTCCGGCAGTCGATGACCATGGATGTGTCGTTGTTCATGACGCCTCCCTCTCGTGTGCGTCCACCTTCCGGCTTCCACCTTGCGACGACGCTAGGGCTGGCCACCGACATCCCTCGACAGCTCGGGCAGCGCACCGACGTGACGGCCCACGGACGGCTTCGTGCGCAGTGATGGAGAATCGGCCCGCCGATGCCCGGCCCAGCGCGCCTTCCAACCCCTGTCGGTGGACGCGCCTAACGTCGTCGGCATGCAGGCAGTCCAAGGCACGCTCGACGAACTCGGCACGGCGCTGGCCGATGTCACGTTCGTCGTCGTGGACCTCGAGACGACGGGGGGAAGTGCGGCGGCGTCCGCGATCACCGAGTTCGGTGCGGTCCGGGTGCGCGGCGGCGAGGTGCTCGGGGAGTTCCAGACGCTGGTCAAGCCGGGCGAGCCCATCCCGGCCTTCATCCAGGTGCTCACCGGCATCACCAACGCCATGGTCGCGCAGGCACCGCGCATCGAGTCCGTGCTGCCGGCCTTCCTCGAGTTCGCCCGCGACGCGGTCCTCGTCGCCCACAACGCCGGCTTCGACATCTCCTTCCTCAAGGCGGCAGCCGCTGCGACCGGCCAGGACTGGCCGGGATTCCGGGTCCTCGACACCGTTCACCTGGCCCGCCAGCTCGTCACCCGCGACGAGTGCCACAACCACAAGCTCGCGTCGCTTGCCGTGCTCTTCGGGGCCAGGACGACACCCGACCACCGGGCCCTGCACGACGCGCGCGCCACGGTCGACGTCCTGCACGGTCTCCTCGAACGCGTCGGCAACCTCGGTGTGCACACCCTCGAGGAGCTGTCGAGCTACACGTCGCGGGTCACCCCGGCCCAGCGCCGCAAGCGGTTCCTCGCTGACGGTTTGCCGACGCTGCCGGGGGTCTACGTCTTCAAGGACGACCAGGGCAGGCCGCTCTACGTCGGCACCTCGCGCAACATCCGGATCCGCGCGCGTTCCTACTTCACGGCCTCGGAGCAGCGCAGCCGGATGTCCGAGATGGTCGGTCTGGCGGCGAGCATCCAGCCGATCGTCTGCCAGACGACGCTCGAGGCCCAGGTCCGTGAGCTGCGGCTCATCGCGGCGCACAAGCCCCGCTACAACCGGCGCTCGAAGCGCCCGGAGCGGGCGATCTGGGTCAAGCTCACCGTCGAGCCGTTCCCGCGGCTGTCGATCGTCCGTGCGGTGCGCGGCGACGGCGCCCGCTATTTCGGGCCCTTCGCCTCCCGCGGGTCCGCCGATGCCGCCGTGGCGGCCGTCCACGAGGTCATCCCCCTGCGCCAGTGCACACAACGGCTCTCGGCCAGGGCCACCGGTTCCGACTGCGTCCTCGCCGAGATGGGCCGGTGCGGGGCGCCGTGCACGGGCCGCCAGAGCATGGACGAGTATGCCGCGGTGGTCGGCGAGGCGGTCGGCCTCATCTGCGGCGACGCCAGGCCGGCGACCCAGGCCCTTCGCGACCGGATGTCGGCGCTCGCCGCGCTGGAGCGCTTCGAGGACGCCAGCACGGTGCGCGACCGGCTCATGCACCTCGTCCGGGCCACCGCCCGCACCCAGCGCATCGCCCCGCTGGCCTCCAGCGCCGAGCTCGTCGCCGCGCGGCGCAGCGAGCCGGGCGGTTGGGAGCTCATCTGCGTGCGCTACGGCCGTCTTGCCGGGGCGAGCGTCAGTCCGCCCGGCGCCGACCCGATGGTCTATGTCCAGAGCCTGTGCAGCACGGCCGAGGTCGTGGCGCCGCCGGCTGCTCCCTCCCCGGCGGCCACGCCGGAGGAGGCCGAGATCATCCTGCGCTGGCTCGAGTCCCCCGGGGTGCGCATCGTCGCCCTCGACGGCTCGTGGTCGTGTCCCGTCGGCGGTGCCGGCGCCGTACGGGCAAGCCTCGAGCTCGGGCGTCCGGCCGGTGTGGCGCCGTTCGACCGGGACCCGGTGCTCGGGACGCCGGTCACCTCCCAGCCCCCGCCGACCACGCCACTGGCGGCGGTCGGCTGAGGTTAGGCTGGCGCTCGTGATCACTGCCATCGTCCTGGTCAGCTGCGACGTCGACCGGATCCCGGAGGTGGCCCAGGGCATCGCCGAGCTGGCCGGGGTCACCGAGGTCTACTCCGTGACGGGCGACGCCGACCTCATCGCCATGGTGCGCGTCCAGGACCACGACGACCTCGCCGACGTCATCGCCGACCGCCTCAACAAGGTCACCGGGGTCACCGGGACCTCGACGCACATCGCCTTCCGCACCTACTCCAAGGGCGACCTCGACGCCGCGTTCAGTCTCGGGCTCGAAGGCGACTGACCGGCATACGGCGTGCGGTTCAGGAGCTCGCGGCCACCTGGGTGGCCCGGACCCAGCGGGACACCAGCTCGGTCGCGGCGCCCGAGTCGACGGCCTGCTCGGCCCGGTCCATCCCGGTGCGCACGTCGGCCAGGAAGTCCGCCTGAGTGGCTCCGCGGTCGGGCTCGGTCAGGGCCAGCGCGATCCCGGCATTGAGGACGACGGCATCTCGGACGGCGCCGGCGCGGCCCGCGAAGACCTCCCGGACGACGCCGGCGTTGTGGGCGGGATCTCCTCCCCTGAGGTCCCCCGTCGGTCGGTTGGTCAGCCCGAGCTCGGTCGGGTCGAGCACCTGCTCGCGCACGGCTCCGCGGCGGACCCACCACACGGTGGAGGTCGTCTCGAGGGTCAGCTCGTCGAGCCCGTCATCACCCCGGAAGACGGCCGCGTCCTTGCCTCGACCCGCGAAGACGCCCGCCAGGATGGGAGCCATCCGTCGGTCGGCCACCCCGACGGCGGCAAAGGTGGGCTGCGCGGGGTTGGTGAGCGGCCCCAGGAAGTTGAACGCGGTCCCGATGCCGAGCTGGCTGCGCGCAGCGGCCGCGTGCCGCATCGACGGGTGGAAGAGCTGGGCGAAGCAGAAGGTGATGCCAGCCTCCCCGGCGATGGCGGCGACCTTCTGGGCCGACAGGGTGAGGTCGATACCGAGCGCCTCGAGCACGTCTGCCGAACCTGAGGAGGACGACGCGGCGCGGTTGCCGTGCTTGACGACCGTCACACCGGCCGCGGCGCAGACCATCGCCGACATGGTCGAGATGTTCACGGTGTGCGCGCGGTCACCGCCCGTGCCGACGATGTCCAGGCTGGGTCCGGCCACCTCGATGCGGGTGGCGTGCGCCAACATCTGGTCGGCCAGTCCGCGCATCTCCTCGACGGACTCGCCCTTGGCGCGCAGGGCGATGAGGAAGCCGGCGACCTGGACCGGCGAGGCGGCGCCAGACATGATCTGGTCCATCGCCCACCGGGCGCGCCGGGCGTCAAGGTCCGCACCGGCGAGCAGGGCAGCTAACAGGTCCGGCCAGCTCGGCGCTTCCGTGTCCGTCACCCGCTCAGGCCGACGTCGGAGCCGTCCGGCGCCCGAGCTCGGCGACCGCCCTGGCCAGCACCACCGGGTCGAGGGGGTACACGACGGCGAGGTCGGCCTGGGACCAGGCGGCGAGCCAGCCGTCCTGGGGACGCCCGAGCAGGACCAGGACGGGCGGGCAGCCGAAGATCTCGTTCTTGAGCTGCCGGCACAGGCCGAGACCGCCCATCTTGGCCGCCTCGCCGTCGAGGACGAGCACGTCGAGACCTCCCGTCTCGGCAGCAGAGACCGCCGCGGCGGGCGTCGCGACCTCGCGCCAGCCGGACACCTCGACGTCCCTGGCGGGTCGGCGTCCGACGGCGAGACGCACCGCATCACGGGTGGCGACGTCGTCGCTGTAGAGCAGGACGGTGATCCGTCGAGGTGGCGAGCCGATGGCCGTCGCGCGGGCGAGGGACTGGCTGGTGGAGTGCGCCGGTGCGGCCTGCGAGGCGGTCATCCGCCGATGGTACCGGGCGGTCCCTGCAGCCCGATCTCGGGTTTCCGGGCACAAATCCGGGGGGCGCGTGCGCCCTCGGGCCAGATGAGGCAATAATCATTCCCGTGGCGACAGCATCGGCAGCACCTCCCCGTCCCGCGGGCACCGGGACGGGGCCGGCGACCCGGCCCAACATGGTCTCGGTCGGCACCATCGTCTGGCTGGCCAGCGAGCTGATGTTCTTCGCCGGGCTGTTCGCGATGTACTTCCAGATCCGCTCGCTGTCGCCCGAGCTGTGGGCACAGCAGACCAGCAAGCTGAACGTCCCCTACGCCGCCTTCAACACCTTCATTCTCGTCATCTCGTCGGTGTGGTGCCAGCTCGGGGTGTGGAAGGCGGAGCGGGGCCAGGCCTCGCGCACCGGCCGGTTGCGTGACCTCGGCACGTGGGGGATGCGCGAGTGGTACGTCGTGACGTACCTCTTCGGCGCCGCCTTCATCGCCGGCCAGATCTACGAGTACGCAGCGCTGACGAGCGAGCACGTCACGCTGTCCTCGGACCGCTACGGCTCGGTCTTCTACATGACGACCGGCTTCCACGGCCTGCACGTCACCGGTGGCCTCATCGCGTTCCTCCTCATCATCGGGAGGACCTTCGCGACCCGCCGGTACTCGCACACCCAGGCGATCGGCGCCGTGGTGACCTCCTACTACTGGCACTTCGTCGACGTGGTGTGGATCGCTCTTTTCGCCACCATCTACCTGCTCAAATGACCCCCTGCTACGTTCCCGAGAGGTGATGTCGATGCGTCCGGTCGTGCTCTGGCACCCGCCCTGCGACACCCTCACCACCACACCTCCCGACGACAGGACAGCACGTTGAACGCCTTGGCAGCCCGTCGGCGTCATCCCGCCGCGATGGCCCTCCTACTGCTGCTCGGGCTCGTCGTCGTCGGTGGCGCCTACTCGCTGCTGGCCCCCCGGACCGCCCAAGCCTCCGTGGCGACCGCCGACTCGGTCGCCGAGGGCCGGTCGCTCTTCCTGGCCAACTGCGCCACCTGCCACGGGCTCAACGCCCAGGGCAGCGGCTCCGGTCCGTCCGCCCAGGGCAGCGGCTACGGTCCGTCTCTCGTCGGCGTCGGTGCCGCCTCGGTCGACTTCCAGGTCGGCACGGGCCGGATGCCGCTGGCCAAGCAGGACGTCCAGGCGGAGCGCGGGCTGGTCCAGTTCACCCAGCCGCAGATCCAGGCCATGGCCGCCTACGTCGCCTCGCTCGCCCCGGGGCCCGCCATCCCCGACCAGAAGTACTCAACGGGCCAGAACGGCGATGTCGCGCTCGGCGGTGAGCTGTTCCGCGTCAACTGCGCGATGTGTCATAACTTCGCCGGCTCGGGAGGCGCCCTGTCGCGCGGGAAGTACGCTCCCACCCTCAAGGGCGTGGCGGGCAAGGACATCTACGAGGCGATGGTCACCGGACCGCAGTCGATGCCCGTGTTCAACGATGCGAACATCAGCCCGGAGGGCAAGAACTCCATCATCGCCTTCCTCAAGACGACCCAGCAGGAGCAGAGCGTCGGCGGGATGACCCTCGGCAACCTCGGGCCGGTCTCGGAGGGCATGTTCATCTGGGTCTTCGGTCTGGGCATCATGGTCGCCTGCGCCGTCTGGCTCGGCCAGAAGTCGGCCTGAGGACGGCCCATGTCATACGTGTCACTGGTAGATGGCAGGATGGGCGACATCGAACCGACAGGACCGGTCAACGCATGAGCGCACACGGCACGCCCCCTGGCACCGGGGGGAGCACCTCCGGCGGGGCGAGCACCTCGACCGACGTCGTCCACCTCGACGAGGGACACTACATCGGCACGGGGGGCCTGCCGGCCCGCTTCCCTGACCCGGGCCTGCCGCCGCACATCGAGCGCCTCGCCGACCGCGACGCGGTGGCCGCCAGGCGCGCCGAGCGCCAGGTCGCGACCCTCTTCGGCCTGTCGATGCTCGCCACCCTCGTCTTCCTCGTGGGCTACTTCGCCATCGACTACACGAGGGGCGTGTTCCTGCCCGGCATCGGTTACACCAACCTGCTCAACGTCGTCCTCGGCGTCTCGATGGCCCTGAGCCTCTTTCTCATCGGCGCCGGCGCGGTGCACTGGGCCAAGACCCTCATGCCCGACTCGGAGATCGTCGAGGAGCGGCACCCGCAGCGCTCCGACGACGCCACCCGAACCAAGGCGGTCGACGTCATCCTGGGCGGCGGCGACGCTGCCCAGCTCGGCCGCCGGCCGATCCTGAAGTACTCCCTCGGTGGCGCCCTCGGTCTCTTCGCCCTGCCGTTCGTCGTCCAGGTGGCTGGCTCGCTCGGCAACCCGACGGTCGCGGTGCGCGAGCTGGGCGAGACGATCTGGGACATCGCGCCCGGTCCGGACGGCAAGCCGGGGGTCCCGATCCGGCTCTTCCGCGACCCCGAGATGACACCGATCAAGGTGTCCGACGTGACCATCGGCTCGGTCTTCCACGTCATGCCCGAGACACTCAAGAACTCCAAGCACGTCCTCGAGGACAAGGGAAAGGCAGCCGTCCTGCTGATGCGCCTCGCCCCCACGGACTTCGACCCCGGCGCCAAGGGACAGAAGGCCCTCTCCTGGGGCCACGACGGCATCGTCGCCTACTCCAAGCTCTGCACCCACGTCGGGTGTCCGGTCGGTCTCTATGAGCAGACGACCCACCACCTGCTCTGCCCGTGTCACCAGTCGACCTTCGACGTGACCAAGGACTGCGAAGTCATCTTCGGCCCGGCCAAACGACCGCTGGCCCAGCTGAAGATCACCGTTGACGACGCGGGTTACCTCGTCGCCCCCGAGGGCTTCCACGAGCCCGTCGGTCCGAGCTACTGGGAGCGCTGATGGCCACAACGACCACCCCCAAGAGCGCAGCCTCGCTGCGCCAGAACGACCCTGCTCAGGGCGCCGCGCCCGGCGCAGGGATGAAGACCGCCGGAGGCGTGTCGAACTGGCTCGACGAGCGCACCGGTGCCGCCAAGGGCGCAGCCTTTCTGCTGAAGAAGGTCTTCCCGGACCACTGGTCGTTCATGCTGGGCGAGATCGCGATGTACTCGATGATCATCTGCCTCCTCTCGGGGACCTTCCTGACCTTCTGGTTCGTGCCCAGCGCTGGCCAGGTCCAGTACGGCGGCTCCTACCTCCCGCTGCAGGGCGTCACGGTGTCCGAGGCCTACAGCTCCACGGTGAACATCTCCTTCGACGTGCGCGGCGGGCTGCTCATCCGCCAGATCCACCACTGGGCCGCCCTGATGTTCATCGTCGCCGTCACGGTGCATATGTTCCGCGTCTTCTTCACCGGGGCCTTCCGCAAGCCGCGGGAGATCAACTGGGTCATCGGCACGATCCTGTCGATGCTGTCCCTCATCGAGGGCTTCGCCGGTTACTCCCTGCCCGACGACCTGCTCTCCGGCACCGGGCTACGCGCCGCAGAGGGGTTCATGCAGTCGATCCCGATCGTCGGCAGCTACGTCGCCTACCTCGTCTTCGGCGGCGCATTCCCCGGCGAGGCGATCATCCCGCGGCTGTTCACTTTCCACGTGCTCCTCCTGCCGGCGATCCTCGTCGGGCTGTTCACCGCCCACATCGTCCTCGTGGCCGTGCACAAGCACACCCAGTTCGCCGGCCCCGGTCGGACCGAGCACAACGTCGTCGGCTTCCCGTTGATGCCGGTCTACATTGCCAAGGCCGGTGGCTTCTTCTTCATGGTCTTCGGCGTCACCGCGCTCATTGCCGCCCTCGTGACCATCAACCCGATCTGGGCCTACGGCCCCTATGACCCCTCGCCGGTCACGGCGGGCGCCCAGCCCGACTGGTACATGGGCTTTGCCGACGGTGCGCTACGACTCCTCCCGGGCTTCCTGGAGTTCACTGCCTTCGACCGGACGTGGAGCTTCAACGTCTTCATCGGCTCCATTCTGCTCATTCCGCTTCTCTTCACGATCTCCGGCGCCTATCCCTTCCTGGAGTCATGGGTCACCGGCGACAAGCGGGAACATCACCTGCTCGACCGCCCGCGCAACGCGCCGGTCCGCACCGCCCTCGGCGTCATGGCGATCTCGTTCTACCTGATCCTCTTCTTCGCCTCGGGCAACGACATCATGGCAATCAAGCTGCGCCTCTCGATCAACGACCTGACCCGCTCCTTCCAGATCGGCCTGCTCGTCGTCCCGCCACTGGCCTTCTGGGTGACGAAGCGGATCTGCCTCAGCCTCCAGCGACACGACCGGGAGACGGTCCTGCACGGGCGAGAGACCGGCACGATCATCCGCACCGCCGAGGGCAAGTTCTTCGAGATGCATGAGCCCCTCGACCCCTATGCGCGTTACAGCCTGGTGCAGCAGGAGGCACAGGAGCCGCTGGCGATCGGCTCCGGCACCGACGCCAACGGCGTGGCCACCCCCGCCGCTCACAAGGAGCGGGTGCGGGGCAGGCTGTCGCGCTTCTACTTCACCGACCGGGTCGACCCGGTCACTCCGGCGGAGTTCATGGCCGCCCAGCACCACGGCGAGCACGAGGCCATCTCGCCGGCCGAGCAACCGGACACCGAGGCGGTCGGTGCCGGCGCAGACCACGAGGCGATCAAGCAGGCCAAGGAGTCCGGTCACTGAGGGCTGCAGGGCTGGCGCGATGGGCGAGCACGTGAGTGGACTGTCGCTGAGCGAGGAGGAGTTCAGGGAGGCCGTAGCAGACGCCTTGGACCAGATCCCTGATGAGCTCGCTCGGCTCATGACCAACGTCGCCGTGCTGATCGAGGACGAGCCACCCCCCGACGAGCCCGAGCTGTTGGGGATCTATGAGGGCACGCCGCTCACCGAGCGTGAGGGGTGGTGGGATGCCGGCTCGCTGCCGGACCGGATCACGATCTTCAAGGGCCCGCTCGAGCGGATGTCCGCCGACCGCCACGACTTGCTGGACGAGGTTGCCGTGACCGTGGTCCACGAGATCGCGCACCACTTCGGCGTCGATGACGCGAGACTGCACGAGCTGGGTTGGGGCTGAAGGCGAAGGCCCACTCTCCGGCGGGACCGGCTCGACACAGTCGACGGGTCGCTCGACTGCCTCAGTTGGCGTGCTCACCGCGGTAGTGCTCGAACGTCCAGCCGACGAGGGCGACGACGCCGAAGAAGGCCCCGATGATGAACAGCCACCATCCGACCGCCAGACCCAGGAAGCAGACCGCCGCGGTCAGGCCGAGCCACATCGGCCACCAGGAGTACGGGGTGAAGAAGCCGTAGTCGCCCTCCTGCTCGGAGATCAGCGCAGCCGGGTTGTCCTCGGGACGGTCCTGGAACCGGCGGCCCGTGACGGTGAGGTAGAAGGCGATGAGCCCGGCGAGCAGGCCGGTGAGAAACAGCGCGACCGGCCCCGCGAGGTCGGAGCCGTTGTTGAGGTAGAGATAGATGGGACCCAGCGACAGGAAGAAGATGGCCATGTAGAGAAACAGCCGGCTCTCGACCCTCACCGATCTGACCTCCTCATGTTCGGCTCGCCGGGTTCGTGTCCCTGCATCTCGCCGAGGTCAGCAGGCCCCATGACCTTCGTGATCGTGCCGGGGTCGGCTTGCGGCCCCTGCGCTGGAGCGACATCGGGGTGGTGCAGGTCGAAGGCCGGCCGTTCCGAGCGGATCCGCGGGATGCTGTCGAAGTTGTGCCGAGGCGGAGGGCAGGACGTGGCCCACTCGAGCGATCCGCCGTAGCCCCACGGGTCGTCCGTGGTCACCAGCGGCGCGTAGCGCCAGGTCTTCCACACGTTGTAGAGGAAGGGAAGCATCGACGCGCCGAGCAGGAACGCCCCCGCCGTCGAGACGATGTTGGCCGCCTGGAAGCCCTCCTCGGGCAGGTAGTCCGCGTAGCGCCGGGTCATGCCCTGGATCCCGAGCAGGTGCTGGATCAGGAAAGTCGTGTGGAAGCCGATGAAGAGCATCCAGAAGTGCACCTTGCCGAGGCTCTCGTCGAGCATCCGACCGGTGAACTTCGGCCACCAGAAGTAGAAGCCGGCGAACATCGCGAACACCACCGTGCCGAAGACCGTGTAGTGGAAGTGGGCGACGATGAAGTAGGTGTCGTTGAGGTGGAAGTTCAACGGTGGGCTGGAGAGGATGACGCCGGTCAGGCCACCGAAGAGGAACGTCACGAGGAACCCGATGGCCCAGACGATGGGGGTCTCGAAGGTGATGGACCCGCCCCACATCGTGCCGATCCAGTTGAAGAACTTCACCCCGGTTGGCACGGCGATGAGCATCGACATGATGGCGAAGAACGGCAGGAGGACCTGCCCGGTCGCGTACATGTGGTGCGCCCAGACGCTCACCGACAGGGCGCCGATGGCGATCGTCGCCAGGACGAGGGTCTTGTAGCCGAAGAGGGGTTTGCGCGAGAAGACCGGCAGCACCTCGCTGATGATGCCGAAGAACGGCAGCGCGATGATGTAGACCTCCGGGTGGCCGAAGAACCAGAAGAGGTGCTGCCAGAGCATCGCCCCTCCGCTCTCGGCGTCGAAGATGTGGGCGCCGAACCGCCGGTCCGCCCCGAGCCCGAACAGGGCTGCAGCCAGGACCGGGAAGGCGATGATCACCAGGAGCGAGGTCACCAGCACGGTCCACGTGAACATGGGCATCCGGAACATCGTCATGCCGGGAGCCCGCATGCAGATGATCGTGGTGATGAAGTTGACCGAGCCGAGGATGGTGCCGAACCCCGCGAGCAGGAGACCGAACACCCACAGGTCGCCGCCCAGGCCGGGGCTGTAGACGTTGTCCGACAGCGGCGCGTAGGCGTACCACCCGAACGAGGCAGCACCCGACGGCGTGAGGAAGCCGGCACCGGCGATGATCCCGCCGAAGAGGTACAGCCAGTAGGCGAACATGTTCAACCGGGGGAACGAGACGTCCGGTGCGCCGATCTGCAGCGGCATCACCGCGTTGGCGAAGCCGGCGAACAGCGGGGTGGCGAACAGCAGCAGCATGATCGTGCCGTGCATGGTGAACAGCTGGTTGTACTGCTCGGGGGTGTCGACGATCTGCAGCCCCGGAGCGGCGAGCTCCGATCGGATCAGCAGCGCCATGACGCCGCCCAGCAGGAACCAGATGAACGAGGTGATGAAGTAGAGGTTGCCGATGATCTTGTGGTCGGTGGTCGTGATCCACTTGACGAACGTCTGGCCGGGAAGCGCTCGGGATCGCTTCGGGACGCGCTCCCCGGTGGTGTATTCGACGGTGGGGGTCGTGGTCGCCATCACTTGCTCCCGGTGGGGGTGGGAAGTAGCCGCTGGTCCTCGGGAAGCACCGGCGAGCGGTTGAGCGTGTTGGGCAGCTGGCCGGTCTGGCCGGCGTCACGCAGCTTGGCCATCTGCGCGTCGAACTCCGCGGGAGAGACGACCTTGACCTTGAAGAGCATCGTGTAGTGGTAGGTGCCACACAGCTCGGCACACTTGCCCTGGAACTCCCCCTGCTGGGTCGGGACGATCTGGAAGCGGTTGGTCTTGCCGGGGATCAGGTCAAGCTTCTCGAGGAACGCCGGTACCCAGAAGGAGTGGATGACGTCGCGTGAGTTGAGGACGAACTGGACCCGCTTGCCCTCGGGAAGGTAGAGGACGGGCATGGCGTTGAGCGCCTCGCCCGTGTTGATATCACGCTGGGTCTGCACGCCGGCCTCGTAGGTGTTGGCGTCGACGTAGTTGAAGTCCCAGCTCCACTGCTTGCCGATGACGTTCACGGTGATGTCCGGCTTCGCCCGGTTGTCCGTCAGCGTCGTCTCGTCGCGGGCCGTGTAGTAGAAGAGCACCGCCACCATGAACACCGGGACGGTCGTGTAGAGAATCTCGATGGGGATGTTGTAGCGCAGCTGGGGCGGCAGGCCCGTGTCGTCATTCTTGCGCCGGTAACGGACCATCACCCAGATGGTCAGGCCCCAGACGAGCAGACCGACGGCCAGGGCCGCGATCCAGGACCCGATCCACAACGATGTCACGATCCCGGTGCGGTCGGTGACCTGGCCGCCGTCCTGACCCTTGGGCAGCCAGCCGCTGGAGGCGTCGCCGTTACCCGCGCAGCCGCTCAGGACGAGCGAGCAGGTCGCGAGCACAGCCGCGAGGGTCCAGCCCCGCCGCCCGACGCGTGCGGACGTGTCATCGTGCCTGCGCAACGGGAGAACCTTCCGTCTCTGATGTCCACCGACCCCCACCGACGTCCAGAGCCTACCTCTCCGCGGGCGGCGGACACGAGCGGGTGGGCGAACCTCGACGAAGGGTCCGAGCGTCAGCGGAACGGCTCGGGCAGCGGGGCGGTGAGGGCTTGGGCGAGCAGGCGGAGGTACTCCTTGCGAGGGACCTCGCTGATCCCGAGCGTCGCGAGGTGCCCGGTACGCCACTGGACGTCGAGGAGGCGCCGAGGGTCACCGTCGGCGGTGAGCAGGCCGTGGAGGCCGACGAGGGCGGCCTTCGAGGCGTCGGTCACCCGGTGGAACATCGACTCACCGGCGAAGAGGCCGCCCAGCGCCAGGCCGTAGAGCCCCCCGACGAGGACGCCGTCGCGCAGGACCTCGACGGAGTGGGCCCAGCCGAGCTGGTGCAGCCGGGTGTAGGCCGCCGTGACCTCCGGGGTGATCCACCGCCCGTCGCGGCTCGGGTCCGCACATCCGGCGACGACCTCGGCGAAGGCGGTGTCGACCCGGATCTCGAAACGGCGCACGGAGCGGCGCAGGGACCGGCTCACGTGGAGGTCGGGAAGGCGCAGGATCCCCCGGGGGTCGGGTGACCACCAGCCGATCGGCTGGCTGCCGTGCTTGCCGACGCCCATGGGGAAGAGCCCGGCGGAGTAGGCCTCGAGCACGGTGCCGGGCTCCAGGTCCGCGCCCACGGCGACGAGGTCCTCCCCCGCGCGGACTTCGTCGAGGTCGAAGGCGTAAGGGGACGGGGCGGGAAGGATCGGCAACGGCCGGCTCGGCTCGGTGACGTCCGGTCAGCCGCGCAGGCAGACCACGACCGGCTCGATCTCCGCTGCCGCGTCGGGTCCGTAGGCCTCGGCGAGACGTTCGAGGAAGCGCCGCTGCCCGAGGCTGTACTCCTGCGTGCCGACGGTCTCGATGACGTAGGTGGCGAGCATCGACCCGAGCTGGGCGCAGCGCTCGAGACCCAGCCTCCCGGCCAGCCCGGTGAGGAACCCGGCCCGGAAGGCGTCGCCGACACCTGTGGGATCCGCCTTGCGGACCTCGCGGGCCACCGGGACGTCGACGGGCTCCTCGCCCTTGCGATGGATGCTCGCGCCCTGGCCACCGCGGGTGATGACCCGGGTGCCGACCCGGGCGAGGATCTCGTCGGCGCTCCAGCCGGTCTTCTGCTCCGTGAGGGAGGCCTCGTACTCGTTGGTGAAGAGGAAGGCGGCACCGTCGATCAGCCGGCGGATGACCGGGCCGTCGGCGAAGGCGAGCTGCTGGGACGGGTCGGCGATGAACGGGATGCCCCTGGTGCGGCACTCCTGGGTGTGGCGCTGCATCCCCTCGGGGTCGTTCGCGCCGACGAGGACCAGGTCGAGGCCGCCCACCCGGTCCGAGACGGGCTGGAGCTCGATCGCGCGGGCCTCGGACATGGCGCCCGCGTAGAAGGTGGCGATCTGCGCCATGTCGTCGTCGGTCGTGCAGATGAACCGGGCCGTGTGCCGGGACTCGGAGACGTGGACGGACTGGCAGTCCACCCCGTGGCGCTCCAGCCAGGAGCGGTAGTCCGCGAAGTCCTCACCCACGGCACCGACGAGCACCGGGTGCTGCCCGAGGTTGGCCATGCCGAAGGCGATGTTTGCCGCGACGCCCCCTCGACGGATCTCCAGGTCCTCCGCGAGGAACGACAGCGAGATCTTGTCGAGCTGCTCCACGACGAGGGAGTCTGCGAAACGGCCCTTGAAGGTCATGAGGTGGTCGGTGGCTATGGATCCGGTCACGGCGATCTTCACAGGCAGAACGTACCCGATCACCGGGCCCGGGCCCGGCCCCGGTGGACAGGACAAGGGCCCGGGATCGCTCCCGGGCCCTTCGTAGTGCTGGTGCAGCTGCGCTGGAGGTCAGCCGAAGCTGTCGCCGCAGGCGCACGAGCTGCCGGCGTTGGGGTTGTCGATGGTGAAACCCTGCTTCTCGATCGTGTCAGCGAAGTCGATCGTCGCGCCACCGAGGTAGGGGGCGCTCATCCGGTCCACGACGACCTCGACACCGTCGAAGCCGCGCACGACGTCACCGTCGAGCGAACGCTCGTCGAAGTAGAGCTGGTAGATCAGGCCGGAGCAGCCGCCCGGCTGCACTCCGACGCGAAGTCGCAGGTCGTCACGACCCTCCTGTTCGAGCAGGCTCTTGACCTTGCTGGCAGCCACATCGGTGAGCTCGATGCCGTGGGTGACGGTCTCGGTCTCGGCTGTGCTGTTCTGAGTCTGGTCCTGAACGCTCATCCGTATCGTCCTTTGGCTTGCGGGTGGGGCTGTGCTTGAGCGTCAACCCCGGTGCCGGGACATCTGTTCCCGGGCCACCCTGACAGGATACGTCGTCAGCTCACGTCGCGGGTGACCAGGTGGCGGCCACGCGTGTGGCGCGAGCCCTCAGCGTCCCCGCCGGGTCGGCGAGCGCCGCGGCAACCTCCTCGGGGCGATCGGCCACGGCATACGTTCCGGAGAGCCCGGCAGCCATCGCCTCACGACGGCCGAGGCGGACCTGCCCAGCGAGAACGATCGACGGCACGGCGTGCTCGAGCGCCACCTGCGCCACCCTCGCGGTGACGCTGTCGCGCAGGCTCTGCCAGTCGTAGGTGCCCTCCCCGGTCACGACGAGGTCGGCGCCCCCGATCGCGTCCCGCAGCCCGACCGCCCCGGCAACGACGTCGACCCCACTGACCCGGCGTCCGCCCAGGACGAACAGGGCGTATCCGAGGCCGCCGCCTGCCCCGGCCCCGGGCTCCTTGTCGAGGCGTCCGGCCCGGCCGGTGAGCAGGTCGCTCCGTCCGGGCCGGAGCCTGCGGACGAGGTCGGAGAAGTGTCCGAGGGCGAACTCCAGGGCCTGGCCCTGCTCCCGTGTGGCACCGCGGGCCACGGCCTCGGTGGCGCTCGTGCCCTGGAGGCCGAGGAGGGGAAGGTCGGCGGCGGTGGCGAGGACGAGCTCGACCTCGCGAAAGCGTCCGACGGCCGCGTCCAGGCCGGCCAGGTCGTCCGCCGTCAGCTGCCCGAGCACCAGCCCGCCCGCCTCCAGCAGGGCGGCACGTCCCACCCCGAGGGCGCTGAGCAGACCCGCTCCGGCGTCGTTCGTCGCCGTCGGCCCCACGCCCACGACGATGCGCCGCGCGCCCAGCCCGAGCGCCGCGTGGAGCAGCTGCCCGGCACCGGCCGACGTGGTTGGGGTGGGGTCCCGCTCCTCGTCGGCGAGCAGCTGCGGCCCGCAGGCCTGACCCGCGTCGACGTATGCCGTGGGCACACCACCGCGGTCGGCGAGCAGGACCGCTGCGGGCACCGGACGACCCAGCGGGTCGGACACGGTTACGGCGAGAGTCTCGCCTCCCACGGCCGGCGCCAGGACGTCGAGGAAGCCGGCGTCGCCGTCGGACAGCGGGAGGGCGACGAGCTCGTCGTGCGGCGCGCCGGCCCTCCATCCCGCGGCGATCGACTCCGCCGCCTCGGCTGCGGTCAGGGTGCCCGAGAACCGGTCCGGGGCGATGACGACGCGCACGGCGCCATGGTGTCAGAGCCGGGACAGCCAACCGTCGTCGTGGTCACCCGGCAACCGGCACCCGGCCCTCGAACGGTCCGCTGGGTCCCGCGTTGCGCTGGGCGAGATGCTCGCGCTGCCCGGCGTGACCGGCAAGGACTGAGAACCAACCGCGGCGGGGCCGCCGACCGCAGGCCGGACCGCTCAGCGGGGCATCGCGCCGAGGCGCGCCAGGAGCAGGGCCTCGGCCTGGCAGACCTTCTCGAACTCGCCCAGGTGCAGGGACTCGTTGGCCCCGTGTGCCCGCGCGTCCGGGTCCTCGACCCCGGTGACGAGGATGCCGGCGTCGGGGAACTTCTCGGCGAACCGGGCGACGAAGGGGATCGACCCGCCGACGCCGATGTCCACGGGCTGCACGCCCCAGGCGTCCGCGAAGGCGGCCCTGGCCTGGTCGTAGACGGGGCCCTGCGCGTCGGCGGCGAACCCGGGACCCTCGTCGTCGAGGTGGACCTCCAGCCGGGCGCCCCAGGGCACGTGGTCCTCCAGGTGAGCCTTGAGCAGCCCGAACGCCGTCCGCGGGTCCTCGTCGGGGGCGATCCGCATCGAGACCTTGGCCGACGCCGAGGGCACCAAGGTGTTCGACGCGGTCTCGACCGACGGGGCGTTGACGCCGATCGTCGTGATGGACGGCTTGTTCCACATCCGGGTCAGCAACGAGCCGGAACCGATGAGCGAGACCCCGTCGAGCAGGCCGGACTCCTCCCGCAGCCGCTCCTCCGAGTAGTCCAGGTCGGACGCCTCCCCGGACTTCAGCCCCGCGACGGTGACACTGCCCTCCTCGTCGTGCAGGGATGCGAGCATCCGGATGAGGACGGTCACCGCATCGGGCACGGCGCCGCCGAACATCCCGGAGTGCACGCCGTGGTCAAGCGTGGCCACCGTGGCGACGACGCGGATCATCCCGCGCAGCGTCGTCGTCAGCGCCGGCTCGCCGATGTCCCAGTTGCCGGAGTCGGCGAGGACGATCGCGTCGGCGCGCAGCTTCTCGCCGTGCCGCTCGAGGATGGTCAGCAGCGAGTCGCTGCCGATCTCCTCCTCGCCCTCGACGAAGATCGTGACACCGACGGGCAGCCGGCCATCGTGGGCGCGCAGGGCGGCCACGTGGGCCATGACCCCGGCCTTGTCGTCGGCGGCCCCCCGGCCGTAGAGCCGGCCGCCGCGCTCGGTCGGCTCGAAGGGCGGGGAGTCCCAGTCCTTGTCCTCGCCGGGCGGCTGGACGTCGTGGTGTGCGTAGAGCGTCACCGTGGGAGAGCCCGCCGGACCGTCGATGTGTCCGATCACCGCGGGCCGGCCGCCCTCGCGGACGATCTCGACCTCGAGCCCCTCCGCGCGCAGCAGGTCGGCCACGGCGTGGGCGCTGTCCTCGACGTGCTGCTGGTCGAAGGAGTCGAGCGAGACGCTCGGGATGCGGGTCAGCGCCTCGAGGTCCGAGCGCACCTGCGGCATCAGCTCGGTCACCCGTTCCTTGATGGCGGTGATCTGGTCCTGGGTCAGCACGTCGTCGCTCACGCGGGCGACCCTATCCCGCACCCAGTGGGATGCGGGCAAAGCCGGCTGCCCGGCATACCCTTGGGCGGTGTTCTGGACCAGGAAGAAGTCCCTCAACGAAGAGCTCGCTCCGTCGACCGTGCAGGACGCGCGTCCCGGGGCAAAGGGTCGAGCGACGCCCAGGCGTCGCGACCAGGAGGCTGCCAACAGACGGCCGCTCGTCATCACCGACCGCAAGGTGGCCCGCGACACCGACAAGCTGAGGCGCAAGGAGGCCCTGGCCCTGCAGCGCCAGGCCATGGTCACCGGCGACGATGCGCACCTGCCCGCTAGAGACAAGGGACCGGAGCGGCGCTACATCCGCAACTACATCGACGCGCGCTGGAGCGTCGGCGAGATCATGCTCCCCGTCATGCTCGTCGTCCTGCTCCTGTCCCTCGTCAAGACGACGTGGGCGCTCACTGCGGTCTTCGTCCTCGTCTACGGACTCGTCATCGTCGCCATCATCGACGCGCTGCTCATGTGGCGCCGGATCAAGGCCAGGCTCGTCACGAAGTTCGGTGCAGGCAAGGTGCCGACCGGCGGCGCCATGTACGCCGTCATGCGCAGCTTCCAGATCCGACCCACCCGGATGCCGAAGCCGCAGGTCAAGCGCGGCGACTTCCCCAGCTGAGCTCGCGGCATGGTGGTCACGGAGCAGCGCCGTCGGCCTCGGCTCGTCGGCCTCAGCTCGTCGGCCTCGGCTCGTCGGCCTCGGCTCGTCGGCCTCGGCTCGTCAGCCTCAGCTCGTCGGCCTTGGGTCGTCGGCCTCAGCTCGTGAGATCAGCGAAGGCCTTCGGCGAGCGGGTGACCGCGTAGGTCGCGAAGTACAGCTTCTCGAGGGAGCCGTCGCCGGACCGGACGAGTTCGAGCACCTCACCGCGCTCGCGGCCCTCCAGGGCGCGGAAGGTGCTCGCCGACTCGCGTCCGAACCGGGTCTCGTCGGCAGCCACGCCGCCGGGGACCCGCATCCACAGTTCTCCGCGGCGCACCTCGAGGACGATTTCCTCGCCCTCGCTCCACCACGACCCGAGCAGCTCCTCGAGATCGGCATGGCGCTGCTCCGGGACCCACGCGCTCGCCACGGTGGACGCGTCGTCGAGGACGGCGTCGAGCACGTCACTGGCCAGTGCCAGCGTCATCGCCCGCGAGGTGCTGTTGGCGAAGGCGATGACGCCGACCCGGTCGGGCCGGCGCACCCGCAGCCCAGCGAGGTAGCCCGGCATGGACCCACCGTGACCGACGTAGATCCGATCGGCCCGCCGCGCCATGCCGAACCCGAGTCCGTAGGCGCCGGTCCATCCGTCAGGGTCGACCATGACCAACGGCCGGCACATCTGCTCGAGCGAGTCCTTCGAGAGGACGGCCGGGTCGGCGTCGGCGACGAACGCGGCATACCTCGCCATGTCTGCGACGGTCGACCACAGGCCGCCGAACGACGCGGTGGCCTTGAGGTCCAGCACGGGCTCCTCCGTGGCCGTTCCCGCGAACGGGTCGACCTCGTAGCCGATCGCCCGGTCCTCGGCCGGCCGGAGACCCGTGCGGCTCATCCCGAGCGGCTCGAGGATCCGGCGGGTGACGGAGGCCTCCCAGCTGCCCCCGTCGAGCCGTTCGACCACCTGTCCGAGGAGCCCGTAGGCGAGGTTGGAGTAGTGGAAGACGAAGTGCGGTGCGAGGACGTGCTCGGCGCCCTCGAGCCCGACGAGGAAGGCCTCCGTGTCGGGAGCCTCCAGGGACTCCCAGACGTGGCCCGCCGGCTCGCGCTGCAGGCCCGAGGAGTGGGCGAGGATCTGGCGCACCGTCACGTCGCCGTGCTTCGTCTCCGCAAGCCAGGTGCGGAGCGGGTCGTCCAGGCTGAGCCGACCCGCGTCGCGAAGCTGCATGATGAGCACCGCGGTGAAGGTCTTGGTGATCGACCCGATCATGTACTGGGTGTCGTCGTCGGCAGCCGTCGAGGGGTCCAGGCGGGCGGCACCGACGTGTTTCGACCAGACCAGCCCACCGTCCCGGACGACGCCCACCGACAGGCCCGGCGAACGCCAGCCGCGTTGTGCCTCAAGTAGCTTCGCCTCGAGGACGCGCTGTAGCCGGGGTGAGAGCTCGGCGTTCGGGGTCACCATGACGTCGACTCTACCGACGGTGTGCGCCCATGGCCGCTCACTCCGTCGGGTGCAGGCTCATCGGGCCGTAGACGAGCGTGTCGCCCTCCTTGAGGTTCACCGCCTCGACGCCTCCGTCGAGCAGCGTGTGCCACTCCTCGCCGAGCCAGGACTCCGCCTCGCTCTGCGTCGGGAAGGCCGACGAGCCGAGGTCGGTCTCGACCAACGCGCCCTGTGCGTCCAGCAGCTCCCACGTCCAGTCCTGGCTCATGCCGGAACTCTACGGCGGTGGCCGGCACCGCTTTGACAGCGGCGCCCTGTGCGTGGGAGCGTCGGCCCACCGATAGTCGTCGTTCAGGGGAAGCCGGTGCGAATCCGGCGCTGTCCCGCAACCGTGAGGCCTGCTGAGGCCGAGTCGGAGCACCTGACGCCGATTCCGGCTCCATCAGAGATGTCCGTCGCGGAAGCGGACCGGAGTCAGAGGTCACGAGGTGTTGCCTTGGAATCTCCACCCGGCCGTGAGGAGGTTCCACCCATGACCACGTCCACCCGTTCCCGGCGTGCCGTGCGCGCCCGCCTGACGCTGCTCGCCGTCCTCGGCGTCCTGGCAGCGCTCGTTTTGCCCGCCCAGCCGGCCTACGCGGCCAATTACCAGTACTGGGGCTACTACCAGGTGGTCGACGCCACGTGGGCCTTCTACCAGGTCGGCCCGGACAAGTCCGCTCCGAAGGACGGCGCCGTCGAGGGCTGGCGCTGGGCGGTCGACGACGGCACCGGCGCGACGCCCCATGTGCCGCGGGCGCTCCCGATGTTCACGGCGGTCTGTGACACGACCGCGGCCGAGACGGGCAAGAAGCGCGTCGCCGTCGTAGTCGACTACGGCCGCCCCGCTGACGGCGACGGCAAGGCCACTCCCCCGCCACCGCGCGCCAAGTGTGCCTCGGTCGCCACCGCGGCGACGGGCGCGGAGGTGCTCGCCGCGGTCGCCGAGGTGCGCACCGGCAGCGGCGGGCTGGTCTGTGGCCTGGACGCCTACCCGTCGACCGGCTGCGGTGGCGAGCTCGCGGCGCTCACCGACGCCCAGAAGGCCGCCGACACCCCGGTGACGATCGCCCCGTCAACCACGGCCGCTCCAACCACGCCCGGCTCCGCCACAGCCGGGCCGACCCCGACCGACACGGCCGCAGCGGCCGCTCCGGGCTCGGCGGCTGCCGCCACCTCGACGTCCTCGGGCATCCCGGCCGGTGTCTGGGTCGGCATCCTCGTCGTGCTGCTCGGTATCGCTGTGCTCGTCTGGGCAGCCAGGCGCCGGCGCCAGACCGCCGCCTGACCCGGGCCTCGATGCCGTATGCCGCTCCTCCCGTCGTCAGCCGCACCGCACCGGATGCTGCATCCGGTGGGCTGGTGGCTGTGGGGAGTCGGGCTGGCGACGGCCGCGGCCCACACGACGAACCCGGTCCTCCTCGTCCTGGTCATCGTCGTGACCGGCTGGGTCGTCGTCGAGCGGCGTGAGGTCGGCGCTCTCAACTCCTTTGTGCCCTTCCTCCTGCTCGGGCTTCTCGCCATCGCGCTCCGGGTCGTGCTGACGGCGGTGCTCGGCAACGGGATCCACGGCCGGATCGTCATCGTGCGACTTCCCGAGGTGCCCTTGCCGTCGTGGGCCGCCGGTGTGCGGCTCGGAGGTCCGGTGACCCTCGAGTCGCTCGTGGCGGCCACGGTCGACGGCCTGCGGCTCACCGCGACACTGGCCTGCCTCGGTGCCGCCAACGCTCTGGCCAGCCCGAAGCGGCTGCTGCGCTACGTGCCTGCGACCCTCTACGACATCGGCACCGCACTCGTCGTGGCCCTTACCTACGCGCCCCAGATGGTCGTCCACGCCGGTCGGGTCCGCGCTGCTCGCCGGCTGCGCGGCCACTCCGGGCGTGGGCTGCGCGAGCTCGGTCGGCTCAGCGCCCCGGTGCTCGAGGGCTCGCTCGAGCGCTCCCTCGAGCTGGCGGCGTCGATGGAGTCACGGGGTTACGGCCGGGCGCCGGTCCGCACGAAGCGAGGTCGTCGGCTCGCGAGCGGGCTGACGCTGCTCGGCCTCGTCGGTGTGGTCGCCGGTCTCTACGGCGTGCTCGACGGATCGGCCACCGGAGCCCTGGGGATCCCGCTGCTCCTGGCGGGCGTCGTCGTCACGGCCGGAACGCTGGTGGCCGGCACGCGCAGGGACAGCCGCTCCAGCTATCGACGCGACTCCTGGGCGTGGCCCGAGTGGCTCGTCCTCGGGCTCGGCGTCCTGCCGGGCGCCATGCTGTTGTGGGCCGAGTCGCAGGGGTGGGCCGGTGTCGTCGTCAGCCAGGTGCCCCTCAGTGTGCCCGCGGTGCCGATCCCTCTGGCCGCGGCGATCCTCGCCGCCGGGCTCGCTGGCGTTCTCA
>JAABUT010001775.1_pt1 | contig 23238 bp, 27 predicted proteins | sample 5559281 | NCBI WGS metagenome assembly JAABUT01 (sample SAMN10711880, study PRJNA513359) | rock metagenome | isolation source: Antarctica rocks | place: Antarctica: Victoria Land, Ricker Hills nord | collected 2016-01-04
CGGCGTCAGCAGGAAGCTGCCTTGCACCACGGTCGGGCTCCCGCCCGGGCCGGCGAGGCTCCAGGAGAAGGTGCAGATCTGGGTCGGCGCCGCGGGATCGGTGTGGCTGCAGAGGAGCTGTGCGCCGCCGAGTTGCGCGAAGCCCGCGCACGAAAAGGCCGGTTGCGCCGCCTCGGCACGCCCGCCGCCCAGCAGGCCGATGGCGGCTGCAACCCGGAGCATCGTGGTCCATCTCGAGCGCATGATGCGGGGATCCCGGCTTGAAAGAGGTGGCCCATCGATGTATATAGTGATCATAAGCACGTCTATGATCGGTTCTGTCTGTGACTGTGGTCGGTCCGACTTTCCCGCCGCGGTCGCAGCCGCCGCGATCCCACCCGTCTCCCGCAAGGCGCTTACAGATGCCTTCCTCGTCCAGGGTCGGTTTCCTCATCCATGACGTCGCCCGGCTAATGCGGCGGCGCTTCGAGCAGCGCGCCGCGCGGCTCGGCTTCACGCGCGCGCAATGGCAGGTGCTGGTGCATCTCGCCCAGAACGAGGGCATCAACCAGGCGGGGCTGGCCGACATCATCGAGGTCGAGCCGATCTCGCTGGTGCGGATCCTCGACAAGCTCCAGGCCCGCGGCCTCGTCGAACGCCGGCAGCATCCGAACGACAGGCGCGCCTGGCTGCTTTACCTCACGCCGGATGCTCACCCGAGCCTCGCCCTGCTGCGGGTGATCGGCGACAAGACCCGGGCCGAAGCGCTGGCCGGCCTCGATCCTGCCGAGCAGGACGCGCTGACCCGGGCCCTGGCCCTCATGAAGTCCAACCTGAGCGACGCCTGCAGCCTGCCGGCCGTCGACGACGAGGCACACCATGGTTGAAGGTTCGTCGGCACGCGACTTCCGCGATTCACATGCCGAGCCGCTGGACCGGGACGCCGATCTCGAGCGGCCGGAGCCGCGGGAGCGCTCCGCTCCGGCCCGGCCCGCGCCGGAGCCCGCGCGGCCGGCCGAGCCCCAGGCCCCTGCCGCGCCGCGGCCGACGGCGGCGACCGTGCCGGCGCCCCCCGCCAAGCGCAACCTCCTGCGTCCACTGCTGTTCGCGCTGCTGCCGGTGGCGCTCGTGGTCGGGGGTTACGAATACGTCACCGGCGGGAAGGTGATGTCGACCGACAACGCCTATGTGGCGGCCCGCTCGCTCGGCGTGTCGACCGACGTCTCCGGCACCGTGGCGGCGGTCGAGGTTCACGACAACCAGCATGTCGAGAAGGGCCAGGTGCTGTTTCGGCTGAAGTCCGCCTCCTTCCGGGTCGCGCTCGAAGGCGCCGAGGCCATGCTGGGCACCGTGCGCAACCAGGTCCTGACGCTGCAGGCCAGCTACAAGCAGTCGCTGTCGCAGATCGCCCAGGCCAAGGCCGACCTGCCGTTCTACGAGACGAGCTACAAGCGCCAGCAGGAGCTGCTGTCGGCCGCCTACGCGTCGAAGGCCGCCTATGATGCGGCCGAGCACGAACTCACCGCAACGCGGCAGCGCGTATCGGTCGCCGAGGCCCAGGCCCAATCCATGCTGGCGCAACTCGGCGGCGACGCCGACCAGCCGCTGGAGATGAATCCCTTCTACCTCCAGGCCAAGTCGGCCGTCGACAACGCCCGGCGCGACCTCGACGACACGATCGTGCGGGCGCCCTTCTCCGGGATCGTCACCAATGTCGACGCGCTGCAGGTCGGCGGCTACCTGAAGGCCGCGCAGGCCGGATTCAGCCTGATCTCGGACCGGGACGTCTGGATCGAGGCGAGCCCCAAGGAGACGGAACTCACCTACGTCAAGCCGGGCGAGCCCGCCACCGTGACGGTCGACACCTATCCGGACGTCGCTTGGCACGGCACGGTGCAGAGCATCAGCCCGGCGTCAGGATCCTCCTTCTCGCTGCTGCCGGCGCAGAACACCACCGGCAACTGGGTCAAGGTGGTTCAGCGCATCCCCATGCGGGTGCAGCTCGAACTCGATCCCGCGAAGCCGCCGTTGCGGGTCGGCATGAGCGCCGTGGTCGACGTCGAGACCGGGCACGCCCGCGGGCTGCCCGACGCCGTGCAGCAGGCCATCGACTGGGTGAAGGGGCATATGCATGGCTAGCGCTCGTCAGGCTGCTGCCTATATGCGCCGGCAAACGAGCGGCGCGGCGGCCCCGGGACGCAACGCGGCAGCCGACGACGGCCTCGTCGAGCCGGTCGCGAGCCCGGCCGCCGCGGGGCCGATGCCGGGGTCCCGCATCGGCCCCGGCGTCGCCAACAGGGGCGCCATCACGGCCTGCGTGATCCTGGCCGTGGTCATGCAGGCGCTCGACACCACGATCGCCAACGTGGCCCTGCCCTACATCCAGGGCAGCGTGTCGGCCTCGTCCGACCAGATCAACTGGGTGCTGACCTCCTACATCACGGCCGCCGCCATCATGACGCCGGCGGCCGGCTATTTCGCCAACCGCTTCGGCCGCAAGCGCGTGCTGCTGATCTCGGTCGGCGGCTTCGTGGTGGCGTCGATCCTGTGCGGCGTCGCGCAGTCGCTGGTCGAGATCGTCGGCTTCCGCCTGCTCCAGGGGGTGTTCGGCGCGGCCCTCGTGCCGCTCGCGCAGTCGATCCTGCTCGACATCTACACGCCCGAGGAACGAGGCTCCGCCATGGCGCTGTTCGGCGTGTCCGTCATGGTGGGGCCGGTGCTCGGGCCCGTCATCGGAGGGTGGCTCACCGAGAACATCAGCTGGCGGTGGGTCTTCTACATCAACCTCGGCATCGGCGCCGTGGCCTTCGCCGGCATCACGGCCTTCGTGAACGAGACGCGGCGCGACGCCCTGGCCCGGCTCGACTGGCTGGGCTTCGGCGCCTTGAGCCTGACGATCGCGGCCCTGCAGATCTTCCTCGACCGCGGCGAGCAGCTCGACTGGTTCTCGTCGGGCGAGATCCGCCTCGAGGCACTGATCTGCGCCTGCGCATTCTACTGCTTCCTGGTCCACACCTTCACGGCCAGGGACTCGTTCGTGAAACCGAGACTGTTCCTCGACCGCAACTTCACGATCGGCATGGTCTTCATCTTCATCGTCGGCGTCACCTACCTGGCCTCGATGGCCCTGATGACGCCCTATCTGCAGACCCTGATGGGCTACCCGATCGTGACGGCGGGCCTCGTCATGGGGCCGCGCGGCGTCGGCACCATGGCGTGCATGTTCCTGGTCGGTAAGCTGATCGGCCGCGTGGAGACCCGCTGGCTGTTGCTGATGGGCCTCGTCCTGACCGCCTGGGCCATGTGGGACATGACGGGATGGACCACCGACGTGTCGCAGGCCCGCATCGTCACCACGGGCTTCGTCCAGGGCATGGGCCTCGGCTTCCTGTTCGTGCCGTTGTCGGTCGTGACCTTCTCGACCCTGCCGGCCGAGCAGCGGGGCGACGGGACGGGGCTCTACAATCTGTCGCGCAACATCGGCTCCAGCGTCGGCATTTCGATCGTGACGGCGCTGCTGACCCGCAACGTCCAGGTCAACCACGCCGACATCGCCGGCTACGTGACGCCCTTCAACCCGATGTTTCATCTGCCGGCCGTGGCCCGTATGCTGAGCCCCTACACGGCTCAGGGCCGCGCCGCGCTCGACGCGGTGATCACCACCCAGGCCACCATGATCGCCTATATCGACGACTTCCGGCTCCTGATGCTGATGGCGCTGGCCGCCATGCCGCTCGTGTTCCTGCTCAAGAAGGCGGCCGGCCCGGTCGCGGTCGACCACTCGGCCGCCGTGGAGTGACGCCAAACGGCAGGAGCAAGGGCGGAACGCCGTAAGCTGCGCCATGACGGACACCCGCCGCAGCCGATACGCGCTCGATGCGCTGAGCTTCTTCATCGCCGACGCCCAGACGGGTTTCGGTCCCTTCATCGCGGTCTATCTCGCCACGGCGGGCTGGAACCAGGGCGAGATCGGGCGGGCGCTGAGCGTCGGCGGGATCGCGGCCCTGCTGAGCCAGTTGCCGGGCGGCGCGCTCGTGGACCGGCTCGCCGACAAGCGCGTCGCGGCCGCCGGGGCCGCCGTGGTGGTGGGGCTCGCGGCCGTGCTCTTCGCGCTGTCGACATCGGCCGCGGCCGTGATGGCGGCGGAGGTACTGCACAGCTTCGGCAGCGCCATGCTGGGACCGGCGGTCGCGGCCGTGAGCCTGGCGGCCGTGGGCCGCGGCGCCCTCGGCCTGCGGCTCGGCCGCAACACCCGCTTCGCCGCCATCGGCAACGGCGCCGCCGCGGCCGTGCTGGGCGCCGCGGGATCCTACGTTTCGCCTCGCGCGGTCTTCTGGCTGACCGCCGGCTTCATGCTGCCGGGCCTGGCGGCGCTCGCCGCCGTCGAGGCGCGCCGGGGGGACGAGACCTCGCCCGAGCCGGCCACCGCGAGCCCGTGGCGCGACCTCGTGGCCCTGCTGCGCGACCGCGCGGTGCTGGGCTTCGCGGGCTGCGTGGCGCTGTTCCATCTCGGCAATGCGGCGCTGCTGCCGCTGGCCTCGGCGCATCTTGCGGCGAGCCTCGGGGCCGCCGCCAACATCGCGGTGGCGGGCGCCGTCGTGGTGCCCCAGGCCATCGTGGCGCTGATCTCGCCCGCCGTGGGCCGAGCCGCCGACCGCCGCGGCCCGCGCCTCGTGCTGGCGCTCGGCTTCGCGGCCGTGCCGATCCGCGCGCTGCTGCTGGCATTCGTGACCGGACCCTATGGCTTCGTGGCCGTGCAGGCCCTCGACGGCATCGGGGCCGCGGCCTTCGGCACCCTCGTGCCGCTGGTGGCGGCCGACCTCACCCGCGGCACCGGGCGCTTCAACCTGTGCCTCGGCGTGCTCGGCCTCGCCACCGGCGCCGGTGCCGCGCTGTCGACCGCGCTCGGCGGAACGCTGGCGGAGGCCTACGGGACTCGGGCGGCCTTCCTGGCGCTCGCGGGGTTCGGCCTCGCGGCCGTGGCGGCGGCCTGGTGGGCGGCGCCGGGGCGGAGCGACGAGGCATGAGGCACCAGGCACCAGGCACCAGGCACGCGGTATCGCGCAGCATCTTGCGTTGTTACGGATTCAATTCATAGGCTGGAGGAAAGATTGCAACGTTCGGGTATCCGATGGATAGGTCTGCCCTGGGGTTAGATCGCAGACTTACGCGAAGTAACCAACCGTTGCGCAAACCCTCGTTTACGGCCGGAGGAGAGTTCCCATGCCGACGGACACAACCGCTCACATCAGGCGCATCAACCCACGCGAACTCGGCGCTCCGCCAGGCTACTCGCAGGTCGTCGAAGTTCGCGCCGGTCGCATCATCTTCATCGCGGGACAGACGGCCCTTGACCAAGAAGGCGAACTGGTCGGCAAGGATGATTTCCCCGTACAGGCAGCACAGGTGTTCCGAAATCTAGGCCTTGCTCTCAGCTCTGTCGGATGCACGGCGGGCGATCTAGTCAAACTGACCGTCTATTTGCGTGATATGGACGATCTCTCAGCCTATCGAGATGCACGGAACCGCTTCTTCGCAACAGCCATGCCGCCCGCCGCTCCGGCGGTGACACTGGTCGAGGTCTCTAGGCTTTATGGCCCCGACTTCCTGATCGAGATAGAGGCTGTAGCGGCGGCCTAACAGGAGACGAATGCCTACTTCAGTCGGGAGCGACCCATGAGCCTGCGTCGCAGTCGAACTACTCGCGGACTGACTTCAACGTCCGGTGCCCGCGCGCTGCTGCGGGCGATGATGGGATCGGGATCTGCGTTTCAGCGGAACGGCTTCGGGTCGGCGTTATGCTCGGCAAGGTAGAGGTTGATCGAGGCTCGGGTCGACGACGCCAAGAAAGTTCCGCGCCGGAGACGCCGTTTCGTGAGGGTCGCGAATAAGCCATCAACCGCGTTCAGCTAGGACGGGCTGGTCGGGATGAAGTGGAAGGTGACGCGGACCAAACCGAACCAACGTGGGCTAGGCGCCCTTCATCACGCTGCGCTCTGCTCAGCCGGCTGGTTCAGCGCTCCACGCCTCCGCCGACGCGCTTCCAGTAGATGATGGTCCCGGTCAGTCCGCCGTGCGGCTTCAACGCATAGTCCGGAACCATGCCGGCCCGGACATAGCCGAGCCGGTCATAGAGCGCCGAGGCCCCGTCCTCGACGGCCGTGTCGAGCACCAGCAGGCTGCGCCCGCGCTCCACCGCCAGCGCCTCGGCGGTCCGCACCAGGGCCGTGGCCACGCCGCGGCCGCGGTGGGTGAGGCGGGTCATCAGCTTGGCGATCTCGGCCCGGTGCGGCTGGTTCGGCGGGCAATCGAGCAGCAGGGTGACCGTGCCGGCCAGGACCTCGCCGTCCCAGGCCCCGAGCACCACCCGTTTCTCCCGGGCCGCGGCCTCGAGCGCGTGGTCCCAGAAGGCTGCCGCGGTCTCGGGCGCCAGCGGGTGCATGAAGCCGACCGAGCCGCCCTCGGCCACGACCTCGACCAGGATATCGCACAGCATGGTGCGGACCGCCGGCGCGGCGTCGAGCGGCCTGATGTGGATGGCCGTCATGGCGGTTGCCTCCGGGCGCCGGGATCAGTTCGCGAAGCGGAAATGCAGCACGTCGCCGTCCGCCACGACGTAATCCTTGCCCTCGAGCCGGAACTTGCCGCCGTCCCGCGCGCCGGCCTCGCCCTTCAAGGCCACGTAATCGCCGTAGGCGATGGTCTCGGAACGGATGAAGCCCTTCTCGAAGTCGCTGTGGATCACGCCTGCCGCCTGGGGGGCGCGGGTGCCCTGGGTGACGGTCCAGGCCCGGGTCTCTTTCGGCCCGACCGTGAAATATGTGACGAGGTGGAGCAGCGCGTATCCCGCCCGGATGACGCGGTTCAGGCCCGGCTCGGCGAGCCCGACGGCGTCGAGATAGTCCTTCTGGTCGGCGGCCGGCAGCACCGCGATCTCGCTCTCGATCTTGGCCGACACCACGGTGCTGACCGCGTCTTCCAGCCTGGCGCGATCCGCCACGGCGGCCGAGAGCGCGTTGCCGGCGTCGGCCGCCTCTTCCTCGACGTTGCACACGTAGAGCACCGGTTTCGACGACAGCAGTCCGAGCCCCGCGAAGAGCTTGCGCTCCTCCGGCCTGACCGCGACCAGGCGGGCCGGCTTGCCCTCGCGCAGCAGGGCGAGGCAGCGGTGGACGAGGTCGAGCGTGTCCCTCGCCTCCTTGTCGCCGCCCTTGGCCTTCTTCTCCATAGCGAGGAGGCGTTTCTCGAGGCTGTCGAGATCGGCCAGCATGAGTTCGGTCTCGACCGTCTCGATGTCGTCGAGCGGCGAAATCCTGCCCTCGACATGGGTGACGTCGCCGTCGACGAAGCAGCGCACCACGTGGGCGATGGCGTCGCATTCGCGGATGTTGGCCAGGAACTGGTTGCCGAGCCCCTCCCCCTTCGAGGCGCCGCGCACGAGGCCGGCGATGTCCACGAAGGTGAGACGCGTCGGGATGATCTCCTTCGAGCCCGCGATCCCGGCCAGCGCGCCGAGCCGCGGGTCCGGCACCGCGACGTCGCCCACGTTGGGCTCGATGGTGCAGAACGGATAGTTGGCGGCCTGGGCGGCGGCCGTCTGCGTCAGCGCGTTGAAGAGCGTCGACTTGCCGACGTTCGGCAGGCCGACGATGCCGCATTTGAAACCCATGATGTCCTCGACCCTTGGTGCAGCGCGCTTCGCCGGCGCGGCTCCCTTGCGCGTGCGTCTGCCGCCCTTTGACCACGCGGGCGCGGTGGACTTCAACAGCGCAGTGGGAGGGCCGGTGGTTGGGTGTGGGATGGGGGGCGGGGGCGGGCTGCCCGGGTGAGTTGCCAAGGTTCGGCCCTGGTCTTTGACCCCGTGGGATCGCGCCCGTGTACGTCGTTCGCCAGCCTGACGACCGCTCTCGACAGCAGTCATCGTGAACGACCCAACCCCCCCGACGACGGGTCGAACATGGAGTCGTCTTCGCCCGCCACGACATCGACGACGCCGGGAGGACGCCGCACTAGGCGTCTTGCAAGTTAGGCGACCGTTTCCTAATCGTGCGCTGCCGGAGCAATGGGGAACAATCTCGCTCATGGAAGTTCCAAATCGGCAGACGCTGATGTAGCTCCGCGATTGGAGTGCTGAATGCCGTAAAGCGGCGCCGACGGCTGCGCCAAGACGGCAAGCGCCGATGTCGGGGTGTCGAACAGGCGCGCGGTGTATGCTTTGTTGATCGCAAGATCGATGCTGCCGATCAAAGCCCCATCCTGGCGCGAAAACGCACCGGCATCGACGATGGCGACGTTGTACGGAATCCCGAGTGCGTCCGTAGCGTCTCTGCAGCCGCGATCATGCGCTTGGGTGCCTATATACGTGTGTGACCTAGAGGCTTGATGGGTCAGTAACGCCCCCGCCTTGCCCTTCCGAGTGCCGGCATGAGTGGCGAAACGATGGTCGAGCGGGTCGCCGCCCATGCCGTGCACGAGCCTCCGAACGGCCATCTCAGGCTTGGTGTCCTTCCCCTTGTTGGCCCGCATAGGCTTGCGGGTGGCGGGGGAGACGTGTGGAAAGGCAATTTTGGCCATAAAGTCACATCAGCGCAGTCAGTTCGGCTACGGCAGGCCGGAGGGAGCTACGAACACGATTCCGCCTTTATTGGGACGTTGCGTGAAGACATCGTCAGCGCCGGACGTGGGGACCATGACCATGAACGTTAGCAAGCGAGCCGCATTTGCCCTGATGATAAAGCGATACACCAAGGCGAAGCGCGTCACCAAAGAGACCGCTCGCGAGTCGCTCATAGCTGAAGGTATATACACCGAGAATGGGAAGCTCGCTGTCCAATACGGCGGCAAGGCACCTAAGAGGAATGTGTCAGGGAAAAAGTGAGCAGAACCGCCACCTCCTTCGTTCTGGGGTATCATGGCTGTAGCGAGGAGGTTGGCCGCAAGGCGGTGGTCGATGGCGTGCCGTTGCGCCAATCCGATGAGGATTTTGATTGGCTTGGTCCAGGGACCTACTTTTGGGAGGGTGACCCGCGACGCGCGCTAGAATGGGCGGAGCAGAAAGCCGTCAGGAAACGCATCGACAAGCCGTTCGTGATCGGCGCGGTCATCGACCTCGGTAACTGTTTCGACTTGCTACAACGAGACAACATAGAGCTTTTGAGGGTAGTGCATCGCAACTTCACAACCTTACGGGAAAAGGCTGGGCTGCCGACGCCGGTGAACAAAGACCCGAAGCCCATCAACAAGGGGGACAAGCTCCTTCGTTTCCTGGACTGCGCCGTCATCAGGCACGTTCACACCATGATCGCTGACGCAGCCATCAATCCGCCTGGCCCAGAGCACTTCGAGCCTTTTGATACCGTGCGAGGCTTATTCGTCGAGGGTAAGCGCGCATACAAAGGGGGTGGTTTTTTTGAGAAGACACACACGCAAATCGCGGTTCGGACAGAAGCTTGCATCAAGGGCGTCTTCATCCCCCGCAACCTCGCCTGAGCGTTTGGGAAGTGTCCGGCTTCAACCCGTAGATTTCGACGGCCGGCCTCGCCGCAGCTTGGACAGGTCCCTGTTGGTGGCCTTAAGCGCCGCAAGCTCTTGCGCCGTCCGGTCGGCCCGCAGCGCTCGGCGCTGCAAATCCAACTTCTTGTACTCCGTTTCAACATGCTGATCGGCGACGGACTTTAACACCGTCCCGCCGGCGCGAAGCACCGGCCGGTTTAGGCCTTTGAGTTGCGCGTCTAGCGGCTTCGTTGGTGGTCAGGACTCCTGGCCGGCAGCAAGCCGCTCGAGGAGTAGGTGCGCTGCCGCAGCCGACGACGCGGGGTTCTGGCCCGTGATCAGAAGGCCGTCGCCGACGACGTAGGACGCCCAATCCTCGATCTTGGAATAGATCCCGCCCTTGGCCTTGAGTTCGTCCTCGACCAGGAACGGCACGACGTCGGTCAGCCCGACGCCGGCTTCCTCGGTGTTGGTGAACCCGGTCACCTTCTTGCCCTCGACGACCGGCCTGCCATCGGGCGTCTCGACGTGGCGAAGAACGCCCGGCGCGTGGCAGACGAGTGCCACGGGCTTGTCGGCCGCGAGGAACGACTGGATCAATTGGATCGAGCTCCTGTCCTCGGCGAGATCCCACAGCGGACCGTGACCGCCAGGGTAGAAGACCGTGTCGAAATCAGCCTGCGAGACGCTGTCTAAGCGCACCGTGGTGGCGAGTCGCGCGTTCGCTGCGGCATCAGCCTCGAACCGGCGGGTGTGGTCGGTCTGGAACGCAGGTTCGTTGCTCTTCGGATCGAGCGGCGGCTGGCCACCGTTGGGCGAGGCAAGCACTATTTCCGCGCCGGCGTCCTTGAACGCATAGTAAGGGGCCGCGAACTCTTCGAGCCAGAAGCCCGTCTTGCGCCCCGTGTCGCCCAATGCCTCATGCGAGGTCAAAACCATCAAGATTTTCATGTTGCTAGTCCTTCGAGTGGGTCGAGGTAGAAGCCAGTGTAGTAGACCGGTCGTCTCCAAATAAGGTGCAGAAAGAAGACCTCGATCTGAAGTTGAGCCTGCACCTTTTCCCGGATCAGGGCGGAAGGTGCAGTATCTGGCGAGTCGTCATCATCGACGCCTCGAAAGGGCCAGTATGGCGAACGATCTTCACCATCACGCTGGCCCCCAGCCAGAGTTGGTAGAGACTTTGCGCAACACAGTCGGGGTCCTCGCCGATTGCAAGTGACCCTTCCGCCACGCCAGCCTCGATGGCCCGTCCCAGGCGTTCGGTGATGCCGGAAGTGCCTCGCTTCAGCGCTGAGCGCATGGCTTCTGAAAGATCCGCGACTTCCGCCCCCAACTTCACCGCAAGACACTTGCCCTGACAGTCGAAGAAGGATTGGGTCTCCTGCCATTGGCGCCAGTAGTTCATCAGACGCTGCGCCATTGTCAAACCGGGCCGGCGAAGCGTCTCGTCGAGTTCTGCAAGGTATCCTGTGAAGTAGTTCTCGAGCAAAGCCTCGCCAAAAGCATCCTTTGAGCCGAAGTAATGATAGAACGATCCCTTCGGGACACCGGCAGCCGTCAAAATCTCGTTCAGGCCGACGGCAGAGAACCCCTTGCCGGCCATGATCCGCTGGCCGGTTTCAAGGATGCCCTGACGAACATCGGAAGCTTCCTGTGTGGCGTGAGTGCTCATGCCCTTATGTGGCATGAAATAGACCGGTCGTCTAGGCTAAAGTGCGTCGCGGTCCGCAAAACGTGCCGGACCGGATTTCGGTCGAGCTTTCTATCGTCCTATGTCTTGATCGCCTCCGCGCGGACTGGCGTGAAGAAGTTGACCAGGTTTCCGTCCGGGTCGCGGAACAGCAGGGAGCGGTTTCCCCAGGGCTGGGTCGTCGGCTCCTGGACGACGTCGCCGATGACCTTGGCGACTTTCCGGAACTCCTCGTCGACGTCGGCGACGCGGAATTCGATGATGGCCGAGTGATTGTCGGCGGGGCGGGCCGCGCCTGCCCCGAACAGGTCCATGGTGCGCTTGCTGGCGATGGCCAGGGTGCATGAAGGCGTCGTCAGTTCGGCGAAATCCTCAGTGTACCATTTCGGCGAGAGGCCGGTCACGTCCTCGTAGAACCGGACGAGGCGCTTGATGTCGCCGGTGATGACACGGGTCGAGACGAAATCCATGATGTCCTCCTTCGGCAGCTTGGGCTGCGGATGCCACGATCTCCCGCTTGTCGCCCAAGCCTGCTGACAGCATGGTGTCAGCAGGGGAGATCGCCATGCGTCGTGCCGAGCGTCTGTTTCAGATCATCCAGATCCTGCGGCGCTCGACCCGGCCGGTCACCGCCAGCCAGATCTCCGAGGAATTGGAGGTGTCGAAGCGGTCCGTTTACCGTGACGTCGCCGATCTGATGGGGCAGAGGGTACCGATCCGCGGCGAGGCGGGGCTCGGCTATGTGCTCGACCGCGACTTCGACATGCCGCCGCTGATGCTCACTCCGGACGAGATCGAAGCCGCGGTGCTCGGCGCGCAATGGGTGGCCGACAAGGGGGACGCCGTGCTGGCCGGCGCGGCGCGCGATCTGATCGCCAAGCTCGCCGCGGCGGTGCCGGAACGGCTGCGTCCGTTCATTGCCGAGCCGAGCATCGGGGCGCCGCCAAGCCTGGCGATGGCTGCGGACGGACTCGACCTCGCCCAGACCCGGCTGTGGATCCGCAGCGGGCGCAAGATCCGGATCCGCTATCGCGACGAACATGCGCGGGAGAGCGAGCGTACGATCTGGCCGACAATCATCGGCTATGCTGCGACCGTGCGCCTCCTGGCCGCGTGGTGCGAGCTACGCGGGGAGTTTCGGCACTTCAGGACGGACCGCATCCTCGCCGCCGGATTCCTCGAGGAACGGCACGGCTGCCGCCCCGGCGAACTGCGGACCCGATGGAAACGCACTATGGAGGCGGAACGCGGTATAAGCTTGCCGTAGTTGCCGCGCCGGCGCTCAGCAATCCGGTCACATCTTCAACAACGCCCCCCGCACCGCCGTCAGGCCGCTCGGTCGCCCGGTTCCGCCGCGCGGCGCCGGGCGCGGTCGCCGGCCTCGCCGGCCGATTTCAGCGCATGGGCGTCGCGGTTGATGGCCTGGAGGTTGGGGAAACCCCAGAAGCCGAGCAGGTCCGGCCAGGGCAGGTCGCGGTGGCGGCGCCAGACCTGGTGGAGCGGCACGCGGTGGTCGACCTCGCGGCCGCGCAACAGGCGCTGGCCGGTGGCGGGGCAGCGCCGCCGCTGCAGCTTGGCCAGCAGCTTGGCCTGACCGGCCGGCGCGATCCACAGTTTCCAGGCCGCGACGCAGCAGCCGTGCCAGCGCGCCCGGCGGTTGGGCTTGCCCTCGCGCCAGAGGTCGCGGTGCCAGCCGAACCGATAGACCGGCTGGCCGCAGAGGCAGCAGGTGCCGGGCTCGGCGCGATGGGCCGCCTCGCGGAAGGGGGCCGGCGGCACCCGAAAGCTGCGCGCCCGCCCGTCGTCGGAGGCGGTGGCGAGGCGCCACCGCCAGCCCTCCGGCACGGCGCTCCGCTTGGCCAGAGCCCGGGCCAGACGATCGGCCCGCACCGGGTGGTGGCGCCAGTAGCTCTCCACGGCGAGCCGCGGCAGCGGCGGCACCAACGGACGCGCCAGGGCGTGAATCAGCACGGCCGGCGGAAACACGCCCGGCACCGCCTTCAGCAAGCGCGCGCGAGACTGCGTGTTGCGGTCGTCCCGCCATGGCCTCATGTCGTTCGAGCTCTTTACCGTTCGCGCCCGCCAGTAGCGCGGGGCCGGCCGCTGAGGCAAGCCGCAGCCATCGGCAGCCTGTTGCATAAACGTCTCAGTCGGAAATCATGTCCGCAGTTCGTCGCCGTCAACGCCCGGTTTCATCCAACTGTCACGCGTGATTTCTAGCGTCCGGACATCAACGAGCCTTGGGATTGAGTGTCCGGCCATGCGTAACAGAACTCGTCTCCTCTCGACTTGCGCAGCGACTTGCCTCTTGTTGATGTTCGGCGCCTCGGAAACGCTGGCCGATACGTCGACCACCGCCGAGATCGCGCTTCTGAAGGCCCAGTTGCGCCGCCTCGAAGCGAAAGTCACGGCGCAGGAGCAGCAGCATCGGGAGGAGAAGCGCGCCACCAGGCAAGCGCCGGCACTCCAGGGCCCGGGTACGCAGGTCGTGACCAAGGGACCCCTGCCGCTCCTCGCGGCGGCCGTCTGCCCGCCCAACAAGCTCTGCTACAAAGGCATCACCTTCACGCCGGGTGGCTTCCTGGCCCTCGAAAGCGTGTTCCGCTCGCGCAACATGGCGGCCGACGTCGATACCCCTTACGGCGCCATCCCGTTCCGGCAGAACCGGGCGAGTCGGACCTCGGAATTCCGCTTCTCCGCCCGGCAGAGCCGGGTCTCCGGACTGGTCGAGGGGAACGTCGATCCGGCGACGCACCTGTCGGCCTACGGCGAATTCGATTTCCTCGGCGCCGCCCAGACGGCGAATTCCAACGAGAGCAACTCCTACACGCCCCGTGTCCGCCATCTCTACGCGACGGTGGATCAGAGCGACCTCGGCGTCCACGTCCTGGCCGGCCAGACCTGGTCGCTGGCCACCATGTTGGCCAAGGGTCTCGAGGTGCGCAAGGAGAACATCCCGCTCACCATCGACGCCCAATATGTGCCCGGTTTCGTCTGGGCCAGACAGCCTCAGGTGCGCGTGACGAAGGATTTCGCGAACAACGTCTCGGCCGGCGTGTCGGTCGAGAATCCGCAGACGACGGAATCCGGCACGCTGCCGGCGAACTTCACGTACAACCAGGCCGCCACGGGCGGCGGCCTCTTCAACTCGGCCAACTCCCTGTCGCTCAACCATGTGCCGGACGTGGTCGGCAAGGTGGCCTGGGATCCGACCGTCGCCGGGCGCGCGATCCACGTCGAGGGCTTCGGCATCGGACGTGATTTCTACAGCCGCGAGAACGGCCACAACGCCGACGTGGTCAGCGGCGGCGGCGGCGGCAGCGTCCTGATCCCGGTCTTGCCGAAGACGCTCGACGTGCAGTTCTCGGGCGCCGTCGGCGCCGGTCTCGGACGCTACGGCACGTCCCAGCTGCCCGACATTACGGTCAACTCCGGCGGGACGGTGAAACCCATACCCGAGACGCTGTTGCTCGCCGGCGCCACCTTCCACGCGCTGCCTCAGCTCGACATCTACGCCTATGCGGGGATGGAGGAGGACTCGCGCCGGTCCTTCGGCACGGTGGGCGGGGTCAATTACGGCTACGGCAACCCGGGCAACTCGAACGCAGGATGCGGCATCGAAGGCTCCATCCTGACCTGCACGGGCAACACGCGGTCCGTGCGCCAGGCGACGATCGGCGCCTGGGATACGATCTACAACGGAAACTACGGCCAGCTCCGCGCCGGTGCGCAATATTCCTACACGCAACGAACCGGCTTCTCGGCCACCGTCGGCGGCGCGCCGAAAACCGACGAGAACGTCGTGCTCACGAGCTTGCGCTATTATCCGTTCTGACGCGAGAGCACGGACCTCGGGGCTGTGCGCAGCCTCTCCGGACCCGACGACCGGGGTCGAAGGCAGCGCCGGAATCGCGTAAGGTCCCGCTTCCGAAAGCCGGGCCGTGAGATCCAAGCGCATGACAGTCGAGCAGGCCCCCTCCCACGCCGGACCGTCCAGCGTCGCGGCCCCGCCGGCATCCATCCTCGACCACGTCCGGCCCGAGGTCACGGGGCTGCCGCGCAGCGGCATCGAGGAGGTCTTCACCTACGGGCTCGGCCGTCAGGGACTGATCCCGCTCTGGGTCGGCGAGGGAGATCTGCCGACGCCTGGCTTCATCTGCGACGCCGCGACCCGCGCCATGGTGGCCGGGGAAACCTTCTACACCTATCAGGGCGGCATCCCGGAGCTCCGCTCTGCCATCGCCCGCTATATGACGGCCCATTACGGCCGCCCCTTCGCGGATGCGTCCTCGGCCTTCGGCCCGGAACGCTTCTTCGTCACGGTGGGCGGCATGCAGGCCCTGCAGATCGCCATCCGCATCGTGGCGGGCGGCGGCGACGAGGTGCTGGTGCCGACCCCGGCCTGGCCCAATTTCGCCGGTGCCCTGATCGCGACGGGGGCCCGGCCCGTCGAATGCCCGATGCGCTTCTCGGGCCATGGCGTCGACGGCCGCTGGCGCCTCGACATCGCGGACCTCGAGCGGGCCGTGACGCCGCGAACCCGGGCGCTCGTGGTCAACTCGCCCTCGAACCCGATCGGCTGGACCGCGACGGTGGAGGAGGTCGAGGCGCTGCTCGATTTCGCGCGCCGCCACGCGCTGTGGATCGTGGCCGACGAGATCTACGGGCGCTTCTTCTATGCGGGCGCCCCGGATGGGCGGGCACCCTCGTTCCACGACGTCATGCGGTCCGACGACCGGATGATGTTCGTGCAGACCTGCTCCAAGAACTGGGCCATGACGGGCTGGCGCGTCGGCTGGCTGGAGGCGCCGCCCGAACTCGGCGTCAGGATCGAGAGCCTGGTGCAATATTCGACCTCCGGCGTGCCGGTGCCGACGCAGCGGGCCGCCGTCGCGGCCATCGAGGGCGGCGAGAACTTCGTCCGGGACCAGGTGGACCGCGCCCGCCGCAACCGCGACACGCTCGCGGCGGCGCTCGACACCACCGGACGGATTCGCTTCACGGTGCCGGACGGCGCGTTCTACCTGTTCTGCGGCCTCGAGGATGCCGCCGACAGCCGCACGCTCGCCATGCGGCTTATCGACGAGGCCGGCATCGGGGTGGCGCCGGGCTCCGCCTTCGGCGAGGCCGGCGAGGGCTTCGTCCGGCTCTGCTACGCCCGCAAGGCGTCCGACATCGCCGAGGTGGCGCGCCGTATCACGGGCTGGCTGGGACGCTGAGCCGCACGGATCCGTCTCGGGCGCTCAAGCCTTCAAATTCCCGACACAGGCCGCCGTGATGGTGCCGGCGCGGGCGGCTGCGTCGGCGGGGCAAGGCACCGTGAGCGCGCGGCCGGTGATCAGCTGGGCCTGCCTGTTGGCGCGGGCGAGGCCGCCGATGCGGCTCGGCGTCGGGACCGAACGGTTCCGCGAGGGTCGAAACAGCGTCGCCGGTTCCGGCTCAGCTCGGTCATCCCGGAGCATGACCCATGCCGCTTCAACAACCCCGCCCCGTCGTCGCGCTCGTGCTGCTGGCCGTCCTCGCGGCTCTGTGGGGCGCGTCCTACTTGTAGCGGCGCGCAACGATGAACGGCCCGACGCGCAACAGAGGGTTGTTTCCGGCGCACATGGAAGGCTACCTTTCTGACCCAAGCATGTAACATGACACTTGACACTGTCGCGCTGCATGTTACAATCGACCCGTGATCAAGAGCTTCCGCAGCAAGGCGCTCGAACGCTACTGGACCCGAGGCGATTCATCGAAGATCCGACCCGATTGGGTTCGGAAGGTGCAGCGGTTCCTCAACGCCATCAGCGTGGCGAGCGAACCCGATGACATGGACCTTCCGGGAAGCGGATTCCATGCCCTGACAGGGGACATGGCGGGACGCTAAGCCCTCACGATCTCACGAAACAACCGGCTGACCTTCGCCTGGGATGATGAAGGTGCGGCCGACATCGATCTGGAGGATTACCATGGGTCACGCCGGCCTTCGCCGCCATCCATCAATCGAGCCGACCCATCCCGGAGAGATCCTGCGGGAAGACGTTCTTCCGGCACTCGGCATCCCGATCGCGACCGCAGCTAAGCAGCTCGGAGTCACGCGGCAGACGCTGCATCGCATCCTGGCGGGCGCCACCGCGATCACGCCCGAGATGGCGCTCCGCATCGGCAAGTTCTGCGGGAACGGCCCCTCTCTGTGGCTCAGGATGCAGACCGACTATGACCTGTGGCACGCCGAACGGCGGGTAGACGTGAGCGCCATCCCGACGCACCGGGCGGCATGAGACGGTTCCCGCCTCGCCTGAACGATCTGACTCGGATCCAACGTGATCTTCTGCAGAGGCCGGGGGTCACGGCGATGAGCGTGGCGGCTCGTGTACCATCCGCAGGTGCTTCCGTTTGGGGTCGCGAAGCCCGCCCGCGGCACCGTGTTCCTTGATTTCACACCCTCCCCGGTCAGGTCCTTGGACACGGACAGGCAGGGAAGGCAGGACTTTTGGCATCCATCATCATCTTCGGCGGCGCGGGCGCGATCGGCGCCGCGGTCGCACGGCGGCTCGCGGCGCGGGGCGACCGACCCCACCTCGTGGGCCGCAACCGCGACACGCTCGCCGCGATGGCGCACGACATCGGCGCGCCGTCGTCCCTGGCCGACGTCACCGATCCGGCGGCAATCGCTGCAGCCGTGGCGGCCGCGGCCCAGGACGGCGGACTCGCGGGCCTCGTCTATGCGGTCGGCACCATCAACCTGAGGCCGATCGGCGCGCTGACGGAGGCGGATTTCGAGCGCGATTGGCGGGTCAACGCGCTCGGCGCCGCGCTCGCCCTGAAGGCCGCGGCGCCGAGCCTGAAACAGGTCGAGGGCTCGTCCGTCGTGCTGTTCTCGACCGTGGCGGTGCGCCAGGCCTTCGCGGCGCATGCCTCGGTCGGCATGGCCAAAGGCGCGGTGGAAGGGCTGACGCTGGCGCTGGCGGCCGAACTCGCCCCCAAGGTGCGGGTCAACTGCATCGCGCCGTCCCTCACCCGGACGCCACTGGCCGACGCGCTCACCCGCAACGAAGCCCTGGCCAAGGCCGTGGCCGAGACCCACGCGTTGCGGCGGCTCGGCGAGGCCGAGGACATCGCCGGGCTCGCGGCCTTCCTGCTCGGTCCCGATGCCGCGTGGATCACCGGCCAGGTGATCGGCGTCGACGGCGGGCGCTCGACGCTGCACACCAAGGGGTAGTGCCGAACGCAATGCACCAGGGCGAGTCATGACGGTCGCGATCATCTTCGATTGGGATCCGGCCAAAGCTGCGAGCAATCTCAGGAAACACCGCGTTCGATTCGAGGAAGCCATGCTGGTCTTCGTGGATCCGCTCGCCTTGTCGCTCCTCGACGATAACGGCAGTGTCGGCGAGGATCGTTGGATCACCCTGGGCGCCACTGCCACGGGTCTCCGTCTCCTCGTTCAAACGTGGACCGAGCTTGACGCGGATCGCGTCGCGGTTTGCATCATCTCGGCCCGGCGTCCTGCCCGCAGGGAGGCGCGGCGATACCGCGAGGACACATGAAGGACGAATACGACTTCTCCGAAGCGCAACGTGGCCGGTTTTTCAGCCAAGGTGTGGGGCTGACGCCCCCCGTCCATCTCGACGCCGAAGTCCTTACTTTCCTCGCGGCGCGAGCCGAGGCGCGCGGCATATCGCTGAACGAACTCGTCAACACACTGCTCAAGAAGGACATCGAGTTGATCGAAGCGGCCGGATAGACGATCGGCCCGGCAGTCCCAGGCGGCGTCACCCCTGCGCCGTGGGCCGGACTACCACCTCGCCCACGTCGACATCGGCCGGCTGCTCGATCGCGAAGGCGATCGCGCGGGCGATCGCATCCGGCGGGATCGCGACCTTGTCGCGGAAGGCTTCGAGTTGGGCCTTCACCTCCGGATTGGTCACCGCGTCCACGAAGTCCGTGTGAACGAAGCCGGGCGAGACGATCGTGACGCGCAGCTTGTCGCCCGCCTCCTGGCGCAAGCCCTCGGAGATGGCGCGCACAGCGAACTTGGTGCCGGAATAGACCGCCATGTTGGGTCTGGTGATCAGACCGGCCGTCGACGCGATGTTGACGAAATGGCCGAAGCCCTGCCGGCGGAACACCGGCAGAGCGGCCGCGATGCCGTAGAGGACGCCTTTGATGTTGACGTCGATCATCTCCTCCCACTCGGCGACGCGCAGGTCGTCGAGCGGGGAGATCGGCCCCACCCCGGCATTGTTGACGAGAACGTCGAGCCGGCCGTAGCGCTCGCAGGCCAAAGCGACGAGGCCCGACAGATCGTCGCGCCGTTTGACGTCGGTCGGCACATAGACCGCCTCGCCGCCCGCTCCCGCGATACGCTCGGCGAGAGCCGCGAGGCGATCCGATCTGCGTGCGCCGAGGACGAGCTTGGCACCACGCTCGGCCAAGAGGAGTGCCGCCGCCTCGCCGATACCGCTGCTCGCGCCCGTGATCGCGACGACCTTGCCGTCGATGCTCGCCATGACATCCTCCATGTCGCTCGCGCCGGTACGACTGATGCCGGATCTGGTAGCCTGCGTGGCCGACCGGGGAAGCCCGTCCAGCACCAAGTTCCGGAACGGATCGAGCTCAGGCCGGCGGCCCCGACGGACCGCATCACTGGCCGATGTAGCGATCGAGCGTCTCGACGTGGTCGATGAGCCCCTTGCGCTTCATGAATTCGGCAAAGGCGGCATATCGCTGAGCGTCGACGGCGGCGGGATCGGCCGCGAGGCGCGGGATCGTGGCGCCCCAGGCGGCCTTGTCGAGCGCGTCGTCGAGCTTCGGATAGGCCTTGACGAAGGCGGCCCAACTGTCCTCGGGGTAATCCAGGATATAGAGTTGCGCCGCCGCGACCGCGTCCAGGAAGGGGCGCACGAAAGCCGAGTGGCTCTTCTCGACGGTCGTGATGAAGATCGATTCGTCGTAGGGCGGCACGCCGTGCTCCTCGGGGAAGAACAGCCTGGCCGGATGGCCGGCCAGCTGCATCTCGTAGAACTCGACGTTGCGGTAGGCCCCGACCACCGCGTCGACCTGGCCGCCGAGCAGCGGCTCGGTGAGGGCGAAATTCACGTTGACGAGTTTCACGTCCGTGAGGCTCACGCCCGCGCTCTCCAGCATGGTGCCGAGCAGCGCCGTCTCGTAGCCGGCCACCGAATAGCCCACGGTCTTGCCCTTGAGGTCGGCGAGCGACTTGATGGGTCCGTCGGCCAGCACCATCACGGTGTTGAGCGGCGTCGCGATCGAGGTTCCGATGCGCTGGACCGGCAGGCCGGCCGCGACGTCGAGGTAGAAGTTCGGCTGGTAGGTCAGCGCGATGTCGCCTTGCCCGGCCGCCACCAGCCTGGGCGGCATGGACGGATCCGCCGGCTCGACGAAGGACACGTCGAGTCCGGCCCGCGCGAAAAAGCCTTTCTCCCTGGCCACCACGATGGCGGCATGGACCGGGTTCACGAACCAGTCGAGCAGCAGCGTCACCTTCTGGGTTGCTGGCGCCGTGGGCGGTGGCGCCGCGGGTGCGGGTGCGGCTTCGGCCGCGCGGGCGGGGGCCGGCGGAGCCATGCCGGCCGAGAGGCCGAGCAGAAGGGTGGCGGCGAGGGCGAGGCTGCGCATCAAAGGTCTCCGGGGCGGGGAAGGTCGGCGAGCGTGTCGGGCGCCCAGAACACGAGGCGGCGCGTCAGCGCGCCGACCGCGGCCCAGAGGGCGAGCGAGAACACCACCAGGATGACGAGGCCGGCGAAGACCGTATCGGTCTGCATCCGGGCATTGGCGTGCAGCATGACGAGGCCGAGCCCCGACGAGGAGCCGACCCATTCGCCCACCACGGCGCCGAGCGGCGCCACCGCGGCCGCGACCCGGAGGCCCGCGCCCAAGGCCGGCAGGGCGGCGGGCAGCCGGATGATGAGCAGCGTGTCGCGCCGGCTGGCGCGGTTGAGGCGGGCCAGATCGATCAGGCCTTCGTCGGTGCGGCGCAGTCCTTCGAACAGGCTGGTCGACACGGGGAAGAAGATGATGAGCCCCGCCATGGCGAGCTTCGAGGCCACGCCGAAGCCGAACCACACGACGAGCAGCGGCGCGATGGCGAAGACCGGCAGGGCCTGGGCCACCACCAGCAGCGGTCCCAACGCCTGTTCGAGGCGCCGCGACTGGGCCATCACCAGCGCCACCGCGATGCCGCTGAGCGTGCCGAGCATGAGCCCGCCCAGCATCTCGGCTCCCGTGGTCAGCGCGTCGCGCCACAGCAGCGGGGCCTGCGCCACCAGGGTGACGGCGACGCGCGACGGCGGCGGCAGGATATAGGCCGGGGTGCCGAGCGCCCGCACCAGACCCTCCCAAGCCGCGAGCGCGCCCGCTCCGGTGAGCATCGCGGCCCAGGGCCAGCGACGGAGAGACCAGCGGCCGGAAGCCCAGCGGGCGGGCGCGGCGCCGCGGCGCTTCGGCCCGAGCCCCGCACCGTCCCCCAATCGCCCTCGCGCCGTCGCGCCCGCCTGCGCCATGGTGTCGTTCCCTCCGCCGGCATGATCCGGTTCAGGTTCCACGGGTTGCCTTCGGCTCACGAAGACTCTCAGCCCGGTTCGGTCCGGGCACCCCGACGATGATGTGACGAACTATGCCGGATGTGGCGTCGGGCGCAAGGGCTGGCGTGCCTGGTGCCGCTGCGATCCCCGGGCGGTCCGAGGAACGATCGTTGTGCGCCGATTGGCCACGATGGTAGGCTCGCCCCATGCTGCGCGCTTCCGACATCGCGTTGATCGCGGTCGCCCGGTCCCTCATCCTGGCCCGCTTCGAGCCCGACCGGCATGCCGTCGGCTGCGCGCTACGAACCCGCGCGGGGCGCATCCATGCGGGCGTGCATCTCGAGTGCCATGTGGGCCGGGTCGCGGTCTGCGCGGAGGCCGTGGCGGTCGGCCGGGCCGCGACGGAGGGCGACGGCCACGCGATCGAGACTATCGTGGCGGTCTATTGCACGGCTGCCGGCGTCGAACCGACGATCGTGGCGCCCTGCGGCATGTGCCGCGAGATGATCTCGGACTATGCGCCGGCCGCACGGGTCATCATGCCGTCTGCGGACGGGCCTCGGGTCGTGCGTGCGTCGCGCCTGCTGCCCGAAAGATTCGCGCGGCCGGCACCGGGCGGAGGCGCCGCCGCGAGGGCAGCTGAAGGGGGGCCGGCCCACCATGACGGCGGCCGGCGCCCCGTACGGATCAGATGATGCCGGGGCCGCCCGGGGAGCCCGGCATTCCGGGGGCACCCGGCAGTTCGGGCTGGGTGCCGGGCATACCCGGCATGCCGACCCCGGGGTCGATCACGTCGGGGCCGGGCTGCGGGATGCCCAGCGGGTCACGCGACGGCACTTCGGTCGGGGTGGGCCGCATCGGGGGATCGCCTGGCGCGGGGCCGACCGGCGCGGGGTCCGGCATGGAGAAGATGTCGCTGGTGTTCATGGCCGCTCCTTCGGGTCAGAGGGCGCCCGGCGGCGTCGCTCGGACCTACCATTCCAACGCTCCAGCGGGCGCAAGGTGGCATTGCCGACGCGTTGCCCCGTTGGCGCCCGTTCGCCGCGACGGGGGTCGGGGCGTCGGCGCAGGCGAGACGCCTGGAGGGCCTCGAGCGGCGAGGAGGCGATCGTCTCGGTCGGCGTCATGAGGGGCGAGGACCTTATGCTCCTGGCGCATTCGATCTCGATCTGGGCCACGATGGCCAGGAAATCCGTGAAGTTGCGCTGCTTGGCGTCGGTGAGATGCAGGTCGCCGATATGGGCGAAAGCGAGCACCGGGTCGTGGTCGCCGGCCTCGTGGCCGCGGTCGTCGTCCGCCGTCGTCACGCGGCGGCTCCGGCAGAGGTCGGCGTCGTGGCGCGCCCGTCCGACGTCCCCGCGCAGGCCGGCTTGAGGATCGACCCGAAGCCGACCCAGAGCGCGATCGAGCCGATGGCAAAGCAGCCCAGGATCATGAACATCGGTCCGTAGCCGATGTCCTGCGCGATCCAGCCGCCGATGGCAGGGCTCAACGAGGCGCCGAGGCCCTGGACCGTCATCACGGCGCCTTGGCCGACATTGACCC
>JAABUT010001776.1_pt1 | contig 23237 bp, 21 predicted proteins | sample 5559281 | NCBI WGS metagenome assembly JAABUT01 (sample SAMN10711880, study PRJNA513359) | rock metagenome | isolation source: Antarctica rocks | place: Antarctica: Victoria Land, Ricker Hills nord | collected 2016-01-04
ACCCGGGCAAGAAGGGCCCTCGCAATAATTCTCCAAGGCCTGCACGCGCGGTGATCACGCAGTCGATAGCGCCGTGGTGATCGCCGCGTGCTCTGTCCGACGCCTGAAACGAGCGCCCGCAAGCCGAACCACCACCGCACATACCCAAGTCCCCGTCGTCTACGTCACGACCTGGACCTGCGCATTCGCAGTAGACCCGCCCGGTGAAGATTCTCGCTCAGGTGCGTCTTACGGGACAGCGCGACCGTCGGGTTGGGGTACACCTCAACCAGGTGTCAGGCATCCGGAGCGAAGTCCGTCAGGGTAGGCAGTGCCGCAGGTTTCCTGACGGGCGCGCGCGGACGGTCAAGAGTTCAATCGGACAGCTCGTCGACCGTCAAACTTTAGGTGCTGCGGTTGCGAGGACGTTCATCGTCCAGACGCAGCGCACCGAGTTGGAGATGGGTGGACCGTCAGTCGACTGTGTCGATGACGGTCCACCTTTCCCCGGACGGGTCCCGCTGGTTAGAGTCGGCAAGTGCCGCTCGCGCAGGTCGGGCCTGCCACATCTCGCCATCGATGATGATGGGTCCGTCTCTGTCTGTCGTCGCCGTACTTTTCTCTACGAGCACAGTGGCGATGACGGCGTTCAGATCGGCTAGTGCCTCGAGGAGCCGCTCGGGCTGGGGAAGATCGTCGAGGGTCTGGCCGATGGCCTCAACGATCTGGGCGGCCTTGTTGAGTTCGAGTTCTGCCTTCACCGTCGCTTCGAACGCGGACTTGGCCTCACGCGCCGCCCGGAGCTCGGTTTCCAGCTCACGGCGCCGCTTGGAGTGCTCGCTTTGCACTTGACGAGCGCGGTGACGCAACTGCCGCTCGGCGCGGTTGCGCCCGAGCTCGTTATCGATGAGGGCATACACCTCAGCGTCGGCCAGCCCAGCGCGGACGTTGGCTGCGCGTTCCTTGAGAGAGAGGTGTCGGTCGGGTTTCGCGTCGATGGGCTGCTTCCCGAGAAGGGCGGCCGCTGCCCGGACAGTGAGGCCATCACGAAGCAGGTCAGGCTGCTCCCGCAGATCTCGGTGAACGGTCCAGGAGGATGCCACTCGCTGCGTGGATGCAACCTTCGCGGCGACCTCGCGGTACACCCGGAACTGCCCTGGGGCGGCGCACAGCGCCTCGGATAGTGCCTCCACGTATTGCGAGGGAATGCCCACGAGAAAGTCACCCAAGGCGAACTTCGGGTCGCGGGCGCCGAGGGTGGACTGCTCGTTGCGGCGGAGAGGGGGCGCGGCGAGTAGCCGCGCCCCCTCCTCCAGCCATGAGTCCCACTCCGGCGGGAGTGGTGTCGGCATGAGGGTTAGGCGCCTTCGGTGTCGGTATCGCCAGTGCGACCCTTGATCGCGGCGACCGCCTTGGTGTCCGCGTACGGGATAGAGGCCACCGCCTGCTTCACCACGCTGTTGAGCTGCTTAGCAACGGGAATCGCCAGCTCAGGTCGACGGTCGGCCACCAGCCCGAGCTGCGCGTCCAGCTTGCGCGCTGCCCGAACGAACGCCGCACCGGCGGGGCCGGTGTAGTACGTCATGATCAACTCGCCGTCGGTGGTAAGGAAGCGTCCGAGCTCAGTGGTTGGCTGCCGCTTACCGGTCTCCTCGTTGAGCTTCGTCCGAGCCACCTTGGCCTCGCACAGCACAAGCCCATGGGTGGCGACGTTCTTCTGCACGAAGCCGCTGATTCCAACATTGGCGAAGCTCCACAGCAATTTTATGAGTTCCCGCTGGGCTGCGCGCTCCTCGTCGCTGCGGGCGAGGGTGTTCACGCCAGGGCCCTGGGGGAGCAGCTCCTGGTACAGCTCGAACTGCGTTGCAGCGCCTGTAGCCAAATCGCGCTTGCTAGTGACGACGTGTCGATCTTGCATGCTCTGCAGTACAGCGAACTGCAGCTGCTTCACGCTCATGCGGACGGTGCCGTCCTCATCTTGGACGCTGTGGCCAGCCTGGATGAGTGCCTCGGCCTTGATCTTGTCGACGAGCTCCTGATCGATGGTGAACTCGACGGCGGGGGAGCTGTCCTCAACCTCAGCGGTGTCGTTGAGGGAGTGGTCGTTCGTGGACATGCTGAACTTCTCTCCGCTCTGCTCAGTACATCCACACGATGTGGACCTGGCGAGAGCAAAGACAACGATGCCTTACCGCTGACCCCGCGTCAAGCACCTGGTTTGTGACTGGTCGCCGCGCGGTGGCTCAGGTGTCATCCCCGTCGGCGTCCGGGTCGGTGATGGGCTCGTCGTCAGCACGGTCGTCGACGTCGACGAGCGGATCGGTCAGTACCTCGCCGTCGGTGGTGTCACCACGAGCAGCTCGTGCGGAGAGCTTGAAGATGGTGCCGTTGATGGCCTCGTAGAAGTCGAAGTTGCGCTCCGCGACCAGATCCACTACCTGAGTCAGGGCAGTGTCGAGGTCGATCTCGGTGTCCGGGCTACCGACCTCACGCACGGTGTAGGTCGGGGAGAAAGGATTGGCGTCTACCAAGATCAGGTATAGCCGCTCAAACTGTTCGTCGCGGCCCGCGGGATCGCTGCGTCCGGTGAACAGGCGTAGTCGATGGTGGGCGTTCACCTCGGTACTGCGACGGGTGGCGGTCTGGTCTGCGGCCGCGCCGATGTCGAGGAAGAACAGGCCGCAGAGCACGGCGTAGGGGAACCGTCGGTGCAATGTGACCGCTTCGATGAGCATATCCGCACGACGGTTGGTGAGGTTCTTCTGGAAATTGTTAGATCGGCTGTCTTTGAAGTTGATGCTTTTCACGCTCAGGCCTAAGAGCAGACCGGACTCCTCGGTAGCCCAGGTGACGTCCACCTTTTTGGCGCCGATACCGCCAGCGAGTCGGCGCTCGGCACCGCTGCCGCCGACCTCGCCGGGCGGTGCAGGGCGCGCCTCAGGCATGCCGCGCTCACGAAGCTCCTCGGCCAGGGCCAGGGCGATCGCTGCGCTCATCTGCTCGCTATAGCGCTTCTTCGTTGCGGCGGCCACCGTGTCGGCGGGTTTCGGTGGAAGCGCCCTCAGGGCCGCATGAAGCAGGTCATCGACCCGGTTGGTGCTCACACCAACAGCCCTCTCGGGGGTAGCTCCGTGATGGGGGCGGACTCGGTCGGCTGCTTGGCGGCCTTGCCGCGCGCGAGCCGGCGCGCGGTAAGAGCCGCATGCGCCTCCTCCAGTGCTCGGACCTCGCCGCGTCGCATGCCCAGCTCGCCGACCAGAAGTATGTCGTCGACCATCCTGGCAGCGTCGACGACCTTGCCGTTGCGCAGCGCGCCGGCGAGTTGGGGCCGCAACGCCAGCAATGCCGGACGGGCGTTGCTCAATAGTGCCGGGGCCGGAACGGGGAGCAGATCGGCCTCCCCTGGCTCGAGCTTGAGCATGCCGCCACCGTAGGAACGACCGACTGTCTCCGCACCCAGCAGCGTCATGGAGTTCAGGGACCCGATCGGCAACAGCTTCGCGCCGAGCGTCTTGACCCCGTGCCGTAGGTACACCCCGTGTACGGAGTTCAAGTGCCGCACCCTGGCCTCGTTGGTGGTGAGGCGGGGTGTGTCAGCGTTCATGTAGGTCAGTAGCAAATCGGCCGGCGGAACCAACGGCACTCGCCACCACGGCTTTCGTTTGCGGCATTTATAGGCCGAGTGCACGGCATCAGCTTCGCCCGCCTCGATGTATGCCCGTGCGGCTGCGGACATCTCAGCCTCCAGGGGAGGGTAGAACAACCAGGTGCGCGAATTGTTCTTACCCAGTTCGGCAAGGGCGGCACCGGTGAACTTCAGGCCCCGCAAGTGCCGGCTGCCCGGCGGAGAAAGCGGTAGCACCTCGTTCGGCTGGAGGCCAAGTTCTCGCACCCTCTCCGGGGACAGTGCAAAGTAATTGTTGTTTCCGGTGACCATGCCGAGGGTTGTCTCACCCCACGTGTGCAGGGTTGTGAAGCTTGGGTGTTCCTGTAGGCGGGTGTAGGCGGTCAAGCCCGCGCGGCTCAGCAGGCCGGTCGTCCACTTGCTCTTGCGATCGAGTGGTCGCCAGGACACCGGCGCGGGGGAGGGACTGTCCGCGGTAGGCAGAATCGTGTGCAGTTGCTGAACGTCCTGTAGCTGGTGCAACTCGCAGTGATCCGTGCCCCCGGCGGCGAGGGCGTCGTCAGCCAGCAGCAGTACGACTTCCTCGCTTACACCAGGAAAGACGCGCTCAGTGAACAGCACCAACTGGACGTGACCAAACTTGGCCATGAGGTACTGCCGTACGGCGGCCGCATAGTTGACCGTTAGAAGTTCCGCTGGCAGAACGAGGCCCAACCGTCCGCCAGGGCGGAGGAACTCCGCGGCATGGACAGTAAATGCCGCCCAGGAGGAGGCCAACCCAGTCACGCCGACCCCGGCAGCAAGCGCGGCTGCGCGTCCGCGCGCTCGGGCCTCACCAGCAAATTCTTGGTAACGCACATACGGGGGGTTGCCGACGACCGCGTCGTAGCTACGATGAGCCGGGACGGCGAAAAAGTCAGCGACCAGTAGCGACATCTCATGGCCCGCGGTGTGCATCGACTGCTGGGCTGCGGCCGCGCTACCCAGGTGTAGCTCGACGCCTGTGAGTTGCGTTGAACTGGCGACCGAGCCGAGATGCTGGAGTCGTGCCCCAGCCGCAAGCAGAAACGCGGCTTCACCGCAGGACGGCTCCAGCACCCGGTCTGTTGCTCCCCTGATCGCCCAGTTGGCAACGTAGAAGCACAGTTCAGGGGGGGTGAAAAACGCGCCTCGCGCCTTGCGCCGCCTCGGGCTGTCGCGGAACGCAGCAGTCATGGGTGCGACGCCGAATCCATAAAGCCATAACCCGATTGCTGTGCTAATCCTGTGCTGATGAGACACCCGGCGGCATCTGAGAGCGACATACCTTTAGCAGCCGCGAGGTTCTCCAACGCTTCAGCGACCGGCACTGGTACCCGCACCATCACCGGTCGCCGTTCACCCCGCCACTGCGGTCGCCGCCGCCGAGTCGCCATGAGCAGATCTTGCAACACGTTTGCTCACAGAGCGACGCGCCGCGCCGGGATCCCGTTGTATCTTCACGCACCGTGCCCGACCCAAGGTATGGAGTGATGTTCCAGAAACGATCGATTCTGCGACGGTCGGCCGCGAGCCCGACGCGCCGGCCTCATTGTATCTACAACCCGTCGCAGAACCTCCATGCGGTGGCCCTTCTTCTGAGATGAGTTGTGCGATGGTGGGCGCCATGGTGAGCACTCATCACAACCTCGTTGGTTTGGCGCGCGTCTCCACCGTCGCCCAGGACGCGCAGTTGCAACGCGATGCGCTCACGGCCGCCGGGGTGGCCGGATCTTCGAGGAGAAGGTGTCCACCCGTGGCGCCGCACGCCCGGGACTGGCCGCCGCCTTGGACTATCTGCGGCCTGATAACGGTGACGTTCTCGCGGTGTGGAAACTCGACCGGCTCGGGCGTTCCGTCAAGGACGTCTTGACCATCGCTGATGACCTGCACGGGCGGGGCATCGGGGTGCGGATCCTCACCGGCAAGTTGTCGGGCACCTACAGCCCGACTGGGGAAGGGAAGTTCTTCTTCACCATGATGGCCGCGTTCGCCGAGCTCTCTGTTATCTCGACACGCGACATCCTGCACGAACGCACCCTGGCTGGGCTGGCCGCGGCCCGCGCCCAAGGCCGCACCGGGGGACGGCCCACCGTCATGGACTCCGACAAACTCGCCGCAGCGCAAGCCCGGCGCGCCAAAGGTGAGAGCCCAACCCAGATCGCCGCGGCACTGGGCGTCTCCCGGGCTAGCGTCTACCGTCACCTCGCTCGGGCCGAAGGAGCTGCAGGCCCGGACCCCGAATAGGCGATGGCTCTGGCCTCATCCGGTGGTCGACGTTTGTCCGATGCGGCTGGGGATGGCGTACTTGGTCCAGTTGCTGGTGTCGTCGGGTTGGCGCCATTCGACTTCGAGCCAGCCGTCCTTGGCGCTGCTGCGCAGCTGTAGCTCGATACTTGATCCGGAGAGTGGGATAAATTGGGGGAGGTCACGCATCGGCATCGATGAGGAACCTCGACACGGCGTCAGTGGGGTGCGACGAGTTCCCGACAGTGGAGAGAGTTGCGTAGCGTCGGTATGGCATCGAGCTAGAGCCCTTCGACGCCTTCGAGCCCCGGGCCTACACCCCGAGTGCGAGCCCCGGGCCTACACCCCGAGTGCGAGTGTCGCCGACAGCGACGCGGCCACCGACCGACTCGTCGAGTGGCTCTCCACCCAGGCCAAGGACCGCAGCGGCATCTGGCGCGACATCGCCGTCCACCACCGGACCACCGAGATTCCCACCCACTACGCTCCCGTGCTGGCCCTCGCCGACAACCACGCTATCCCCGTCCCGCTGCTCCGCGCCCTGCTCGGCCAGCTCGCCGAAGTCGAGACCGATCCCGCATCCATGGCGCAGTCCCGCCTGGCCCACCTGGACACTTTGGCCCACGGCGGGACGCAACCGACGACCGACACAACGATGGTGCACCAATGACCCCCGCCACCCAGGACCTGCACTCACTGCTGCCCTGGATCACCGGTCAACGCGAAACGATGCTGCACGACTTGGGTGAGTACGTCCGCATCGAAACGCCCAGCGACGACCCGCAGGCGCTGGCCCACGGGCGAGACTGGATCCGCACGTGGATCGGGCAACGGCTCGGCGAACCGGCCAGCGAACGACGGGAGTCCGGCGACGGACCGTACGGCGACACCCTGGTCTTGGACTACCCCGGCACCGGATACGCATCCACGGGCGGCATCGTCACCCTGCTCGCGCACTACGACACGGTATGGCCGCTGGGCACACTGGACAGCATCCCCTTCACCGTCGAAGACGACACCATCCGTGGCCCAGGGGTCTTCGACATGAAAGCCGGCCTTGTGCAAGCCGTGTGGGCCGTCACCGCCCTGCGCCACGACGGCTTGGCCCATCCACCGCTGCGCTGGGTCCTCAACGGTGACGAGGAGCTCGGCAGCCCCTCCTCACGCACGGTCATCGAGGACAGTTGCCGCGACGCCAGCGCGTTCCTCGTCTTCGAAGCCAGCGCCGATGGCGCCGTCAAGACCGCCCGCAAGGGCGTCGGCCTGTTCGACGTCCACCTCACCGGCGTCGAAGCCCACGCCGGTCTCGACCCCACGGGAGGCGCCAGTGCCATCACCGCTCTGGCACACCTCATCGGCGAGCTGGACAGGGCGCAGAATTTGGAGGCGGGAACGAGCATCAATGTCGGCCTCATCGACGGCGGAACCCGGCGCAACGTCGCCGCCGGTGCCGCTCACGCCGGCATCGACGTCCGCGTGAGCGACTCCCAGGAGGCCACCCGGATCGACGACCTCCTGAACCAATGGGCGCCCCCGGATTCGCGAGTGACGGCGAGGGTCACCGGCGGCTGGAACCGCCCCGTGATGACCCGAACACCCCAGATCGCCGCTCTGTACGAGCAAGCCCGCACCATCGCCGTCGAACTCGGGATCGACCTTCATGAAACGTCCGTCGGCGGCGTCAGCGACGGCAACTTCGCCTCCGCATTGGGCGTAGCGGTACTGGATGGCCTCGGTGCCGTGGGCGCCGGTGCGCACGCCCGACATGAACACGCCACCGTCAGCGGAATGCTGCAACGTACGGTCCTCACCGCTGGCCTTCTGCACCGCCTGAGCACCGCGCCGACGTCCGCCCATACCGCGCCATGAACGGGCACATGCAACCGTTGCAGTCAGTCGACCGAACGGGGTGACCGGGGGGCGGGGAGGTTGTGCAGCCGGAGCTGCAACGCGGTCACCAGCCGCTCTTCGGGGTCGTCCAGGTTTAGACCGGTGAGTTTGACGATCCGACCGAGTCGGTAGCGGAGCGTGTTCGGATGTACCTGTACAGCCCGCGCGGCGGACGGGATGTCACCGAAGGCGTCGAAGTAGGCCCGCAGCGATGGGAGCAGGTCTGTCCGGTGTTTTCGGTCGTAGGCCGCGAGCACCAGGGGCGGACCGTCTTGTAGGTGCGCCCGCTCGCCAAGTAGGTCCTGCACTTCGACCAGTACGGCGGTTGCGGCGACATCTCTCCAGCTCGCGGCGACCGGGGCGTCGCCGCCGCGCAGCGTCAATACGCGCAACACGCGTTCGGCGTCCAGACGGGAGTCCGCTGCTTCTGCGGCGCCGGCGACGATCCGACCCACCCCCGCCCGTACGGTGATTGCCAACCGGCGGCTGACCTGAGCGGTGGCGGACTGGGCCAGCGCGACCAGCGTGTCCGGTGCGCCGCCGACCGGATCGTTCAGTCCGGCCAGCAGCACGTACACCCGCGAGCCGATCACCACGGGAAGTGTGCCGTGGTGGTAAGCCGCGCAGTGGACTGACACCAGCTCCAGCACCCGCTGCGGAGTGCCGCGCGCCGCCGGCCCGGCGGCCGCGTCCGGCTCGAACGCGAGTACGGCGGCGCGGGTGGTGGTGCTCACTTCGAATAGATCTGCGGCCGACTCTGTGATCGCCTCGCCGGCCAGTACTTTGCGGATCAGCGCGTCGCGCGCCACCTGATCTTCGGTTATGGCGCTGCGGTGGCGGAGTAGATGCAGCGGTGCGAGTCGTGCCGCTGCGCACAAAGCTTCCTCGGCGTACTCGGGCAAAGGGTCCTTGCCCTCCGCGACCCAAATTGAGCCGAGAATCTCGTCCCCGGCTCGTACCGCGATGGCTATCCGGCGCCGAAGCGTCAACTCCGGGACCGGGTCGACGTGGACGACGTCAGCTTCGCTGTACAGCTGGCGGAAGACACCCCGCTCGGTTAGCAGCTCAGTGATTTCCTTGGGGACGTGCTGGCCGAGGATGGTCAGTCGGCGCGGCTCGTCGACGTCGGTCGTTACCCTGGAGTAGGCCAGCACTCGCGAATGCGGGTCTTCGATGGTGACCGCGCCGCCCACCATGCTCGCTACAGCGTCCGCAAGGACGAACAGGTCGCCGAGCGGCACCGTGCCGACGGCCGGTTCACCTCGTTGTCCGATGGTCGCAAGCGCGGTCCCCAGCAATGCGGCGATCTGGGTCCAGGACGTCTCCTCTGATATCAAAATGAGTGGGACCCCAGCCGCCTTCGCTTGCTCGGTAAGCCTGGTGACGTTCTGGGTGTGCCTCTTGATAGCCACCCCTGCCGCGGCCGCGCGTCCCGCCGCAGTTATCAGTCGCGTTGTGGCGTCGGCGGTGGGTCGGTGGCCGACGGCGAGGATCAGATCACCCGGCGCGCAGTCCGGTGGTTCGTCGGGATCGGCGATGACGACCGCGGTGACCGCTGGCTGGCGTCTGTTGGATGGAGGTACCACCTCCAATAGATGTAGGCCAGCGACCGCGACGAGGTCTTCGGCGTTCACCTCGGTCAGGTCGGCTAACATTGTCAACGGGCTGTCCGATCTTCGGTGTACGGATTGTAGAGCCAGTTTCCGCTGACGCGAACGATATGGGCATGGCGGCGAGCGCGTCGTCAACCTGTTGACTCGATCTCCCAGTCCACCAGTCTTGCGGCTTTCGAGGTGGCCACGCGAGCCGATCCGCTTAAAGGAATCCATGAAAAGGCCTGCGACGCGTCCTGCCCGGCTGCCTCAACCTGGTTTCAGCACTCCAACCCAGGAGTGGCCACGGGCCATGCTTGAAGCAAGCATCGGGAGCCGCTACAAAGGCGTGGACGCCTGGTCGCCGGTCGCGTGCTTTGAGTGTTGCGGTTACCTACTGAACTACGTGACCGTTCTGTGAGCCGAGGCTGAGTCGGTACTTCAGACCTTGTCAAGTCCTCGCAAGCTGAGTTTGAGCAGCTTGGGGTCGGTGGGTTTTGCAAGAGGCTCAACGCCGAAAGCGGCCGCGAACACCTCAGGGTTCTGTGGCGTCCACAGGGAGGCCCCGATCGCGATGACGACACCGATCAGCAGGAAGCTGAACGCGGCGGTGAAGCCATACGTGTCGGCGAGCCAGCCCATGATGAACGGTGCAAGGGCACCGGCGAATTGACCGCCGAAGTTGACCAAGCCGCCGGCCAACCCGGCGACAGACGGCGGGAGCATCCGCAGCGGGAGCCCGAAGATGGGCATGAACGACAGCCACATGAATGCCATGCCGAGGGACTCGTACAGTACAAATTGTCCGGCGGTGTGGGAGTTGATCATCAGCACCAACATGATCCCGGTGCCCACCATGCTCGGTACCACCAACCATCGGTGTCGACCAACGAAGTATCGATCGAACAGTAGCCCACCCACCACGGTGGAAACCGTGGCTACGAGCCATGGAATAGCTGTGTAGACCGCGGTGTGGGCGATGTTCAAACCGCGCGCTTGAAGCAGATAGCTCGGTGCCCAGGAGATAAGACCCCACGAGACGAGATCAAAACCTACGAAGAGGAGCGCAAAGCGGTACAACATGGAGTGGCGTAACAGGTCTGACGTGCGGATGACCGTGGCGGGGGGACGTGCAGCGGACTTAGGTGCCTTGGTCGTGACGGCGCTGGCCTGGGTTCCCACCGGAGCTGGCAAAGCACGCCATGTCACGACGGCCATTATCAGACCGAGCCCAGCTACCACCCAAAAAGTTTGCTTCCACCCGAAGGCAATGAGGACCGGCGCAGCGACCAGCGGTGCGAGCGCGGAACCCAACGGGTTGGAAGCGAGCATCAGACCTGTGGCGGTCATGCGTTGGTGCGGCAGTGTTCGCTCGGAGATGGCCTTCATGCTCGCAGCGGGGAAGGCGCCTTCGGTGACGCCGAACAGCACCCGGACGATGAGGAGCATCCCGAAGGACACCGCGAGGCCTGTCAGCCCGGTGAACGCTGACCAGAGTACGAGGGCGGCAAGCATGGTGCGTTTAGCGCCAAATCGGTCGGCGAGGAAACCGCCGGGCACCTGGCACACCGCGTATGCGATGAAGAAGGCTGTGAGGATCAGGCCACCTTCGGTCTTGTCGAGTCCGAAGTCCTTCTCGATCGAGGGCAACGCCAGAACGATCACGAGCCGATCGATGTAGTCGATCACCCAGGCCACGAACAGCAGCCCGACGGATAGTCGGGCGACCTTCGCGGCCCGACGGGAGTCGACGTCGGTCGCTTCAGGACTTGGTCCGGCTTGAGTGTTTGTTGTGCTCATGCAGGTCCTCCGCGTTTCGTGGCTCGCCTGAGCGGGATTCGCAAACAGTAGGAGTGCTTGGACTCAATAACCATGTGCAGCACTCCAGCTTCGGGGCGCAAAATTTGTGCTGCTGTACGACGCGGCGATGCGGTAGGGCGGAAAGCATAGTCATGAGCAGGCGAGCGGTCAGGATGGAAGAGGCGAACATGGATCAGCGAAGCCAGCAGCGGGAAATTCTTCTGACGGGGGCGCAGGTGGCCGACGGCACCGGCGCAGCGCTGCGGTTGGTGGACGTACTGGTGGCCGACGGGCGCATCGCAGCTGTGGCGGCAGCAGGCTCGGTGCCGACGGAAGGGCGTCTCGTGCGTGACCTGACCGGACTGGTCCTGGCACCGGGTTTCATCGACGTGCACTCCCACGCAGACAATGCCCCACTTCTCGAATCGGACGACACCACCAAAATCCTGCAGGGAGTGACGACCGAGGTAGTGGGAAACTGCGGGTTCAGCCTCGCGCCGCGCCTGCACGCGCAGGCAGAGACATTGTCCACGTTTACCCGGCGCATCTTTCCGCCGCTGGACTGGCAGTGGTCAAGCTTTGCTGATCTGTTCGCGGTCACCGACGCCTGCGGCTACGTGACCAACTACTGTCCGCTCGTCGGCCACGGCACCTTGCGCATCGCCGCACACGGCATGTCTGGGGACCCCGTCGACGCGAACGGCATGGCCGTCATGCGCCGTGAGCTCGAGTCGGGCATGGCCGCGGGCGCCTTCGGACTGTCCAGTGGACTGATCTACCCCCCTGCGGTGTTCTCCGACACCGCTGAGCTCGTCACCCTGGCTGAGGTGTTGGGCGGTAATGGCCTCTACGCCACACATATGCGTGGCGAGGGCGATTCGCTGCTTCCGGCGATCGACGAGGCGCTGCGGGTGGGCGCTGCTGCCGGTCGCACCCACATCTCGCACCTGAAGTCCTCCGGCCAGCAGAACTGGGGAAAGCTGCCAGAGGCGTTGAAGCGTATTCGCGCGGCTCGCGACGGCGGCGCTGTGGTGTTGCAGGACGTCTATCCCTATACCGCGTCCTCGACGATGCTCACCGCCACCCTGCCGCTCGCGTTCCTGGCCGGCAGTGCGGAGGACACCCTGGCACGGTTGGGCAGCGTCGCTGGCCGGGACGAACTGGCGACCGGTATCGAAGGTGGTCTGCCGGGCTGGGAGAACCATGTCGGCGGAGCTGGTTGGGACGGAATACTGGTGTCGACCACCGCCAGCCACGCCGACGAGGGTCAGACGTTGGCGGAGATCGCTTCGGCCCGTGGCGTTGAGCCTGTCGACGCGCTGATCGAGATCCTGCTGCGCGAGCGGCTGCAGGCGTCGATGGTCATTTTCTCCATGCGTGAGGACGACCTGGAAACGGCGCTCGGTGACGAGCACACCATGATCGGCAGCGACGGCCTGCCCCCGGGCACCGGTGGCAAACCGCATCCGCGGTTGTACGGCACCTTTCCTCGGGTCCTGGGGCGATACAGCCGCGAACGCGGACTGTTCAGCGTTGCCGAGGCCGTGCGTCGGATGACGTCGCTACCGGCAGCCGGTTTCGGCATCCCCGAGCGTGGCCTTGTCGCTGAGGGATACGTCGCGGATCTGGTCGCCTTCGATGCGGATGCGGTTACCGATGTTGGCGACTACCGCGATCCTGTGCACTCTCCTGCCGGCATTCCCTTGGTCATGCAGGCCGGGACGATCGTCGTCGATGGCGGAAACTACTGCGGGCCGCGCCGCGGAGCGCGGCTTACGCCGGCATGAGCGCAGACGGCTCCATAAGGCAGATGGCGCGTGAGGTTTACATCGCCGACTCGCAGACTGTTGCACGCCAGGCGAGGAGGGAGTCACGAGAGGCCGCGACTCGTTCGGGGGTACGCATCATCGAACCACGCAGCGAGCGCGACATTCGGCGGATCGCGGAGGTCGGTGAACGGGTGTGGGGTCCCGGCGGCACTTTGGCTCCCAACGAGTTCCGTGCGTTGATCCACGCCGGCGCCCCGGTACACGCGGCCATCGACGAGCAGCAGGTCGGCGAGCCGGTCATCGGCTTCTCACTGGGATTTCTCGGCTGGTCGCCAAAGGTTCACGTCCACTCGCACCAAGCCGGTGTCCTCGCCGCACACCGGCGACGCGGTGTGGGTTACGCGCTGAAGTTGGCTCAGCGCCACACCAGCCTGCAATGCGGGATCACCGACATGCGCTGGACCTTTGATCCATTGATCCGCCGCAACACTGCGTTCAACCTGCACGCGCTCGGTGCCCAGGCAACATCGTTCTACCCAGACTTCTATGGCCAGATGGGCGACGCTATTAATGGCGAGGATGCCTCTGACCGGCTTGAGGCCGTGTGGGACCTGCGGCGCCCGTTGCCCGTTCGCGACCGCGTTAGTCCGTCGCCCTCAGCAACCTCAGCATTGGCCGTGGGGACCCCGGTCCTGCTGTCCGAGCACGAAGGGTGGCCGCAGCTCACCGCCGGTGCCCCGTCGCCGGGGGCGTTGATGGTGGTCCCCGGTGACTACGAGACGCTGCGCAGACAGGACCCACGGCGCAGCGCCGCCTGGCGCGCCGCAAGCCGTGAGGTGCTGGGGCGGGTCTACGGCGCGGGACTGCGCATCGGCGCGGTCGAGGAGGCTGGCTATCGGCTGGTAAAGGATGAGGTCTGAGTGAGACAACCCGATGCGCTGGTGGACTTGCTGGAGGGCCTGCAATCACGACAGCAGGACATGCTCGAGATGTTAGGTAAATTCGTGACCAGTGAGTCGCCATCACGGGATCCCGCGCGACTGGCCGCTACCGCGAACCTGATCGCCGAGCACGGAAAGCGGCTGCTGGGAGTCGAGCCGCAGCGGGGGGGTACAGACGCATCGCCGGTGTTGCGCTGGGACCTTGCTGGGCTGGACAGTCAATCGGGTCCGGTGCTCCTACTGGCTCATCTGGACACCGTGTGGCCGGCCGCAACGATTGACCGCTGGCCCTTCACGGTTGCCGAGGACCACGCCAGTGGGCCTGGAGCCTTCGATATGAAAGCGGGGCTGGTGCAGGCCCTGTTCGCGCTGGCAGCGCTGACTGCTACCGGGCTGCAACGCCCTCCGGTCATTCTGCTGGTGACCTCGGATGAGGAAATTGGTTCACCATCCGGACGGGGGCTGATCGAGGAGGCGGCGCGCGGAGCGGCTGCGGTGCTGGTGCTGGAAGCCTCCGCGGAGGGGCGCCTCAAGGTGGCGCGCAAGGGGGTCGGCAATTACTGGCTACGGGTCACCGGCCGCGCAGCGCATGCCGGCCTGGAGCCGGAGAACGGGATCAACGCGCTGACCGCCGCCGCTCAGCTGGTCCTCGCGGTGGAGGCCATCGCGGATCCGCAGCTGGGCACCACCATCACTCCCACGCTGGCCCAGGCCGGAAGCGCGCAAAATACCGTGCCGGCCGAAGCCTCGATCGCGATCGACGTACGGGCGGTCACGGTGGACGAGCAGCGCAGAGTCGACAACGCGTTACGCGCAATGCAGTCGTCGACCGGTGCATCGGTCAAGGTTGAGGGCGGCACCAACCGGCCACCGCTGGAAGAGGCCGCGGCGCGGGGACTGCTGGAACGGGCGCAACACGCGGCGAAGCGGTGCGGGTTGCCGCCGTTGGGCTGGACGCGGGTCGGCGGCGGATCCGACGGCAACTTCACCGCAGCGCTGGGTGTACCGACCCTGGACGGGCTGGGTGCGGTCGGCGCCGGGGCGCATGCCGAGGGCGAATACGTGCTGGCCAGCGCCATGCCCGCGCGCGCAGCTTTGCTCGCCGGGCTGATCACCGAACTAACGTTACAAGGAGGCAGTACATGAAGCTTGAATCTGTTGAGTTGCTGCGGCTGAAGATGCCGCTGGTCAGTCCATTTCGTACCTCATTCGGGGTGCAGACCGGTCGCGATGTCCTCCTGCTGGTTGCGCACACCGCGGACGACGTCGCCGGCTACGGGGAGTGTGTCGCCCTGGCCGACCCGGTCTACAACGAGGAGTACGTTGACGCGGCGGAACAAGTACTCATCCGCTATCTCATTCCCGCGGTGCTGGCCCGCCCAGATCTCACGGCGGCGCACGTCGCGGGCCTGACCAAGGGCTTCATCGGACATCGGATGGCCAAGGCAGCGCTGGAACTTGCCGTGTTAGATGCCCAGTTGCGGACGGTGAACATGAGTCTGACCGATTACCTCGGCGGTGTTCGAGACGCAGTAGAGGTGGGGGTTTCAGTCGGCATCACGGACACGGTGCAGGAACTGGTGGACACCGTTGACGGCTATCGCTCCGACGGGTACCGAAGAGTCAAATTAAAGATCCAACCGGGATGTGATATTGAGCGAGTGGCCGCGGTCCGCGATGCCTTCGGCGACGATCTAGCGTTACAGGTCGACGGGAACACCGCGTACGGCGCGGCGGACCTGGCGCATCTGGTGCAACTGGACGCCTTCGGGATGCTGCTGATCGAGCAGCCATTCGGGCATGACGCGATCGATCTACATGCCGAACTGGCCCGACGATGCACCACGCCGATCTGCTTGGACGAGTCGCTGACCTCGGCGGCTGCTACCGCGCGTGCCATTGGTGCCCGCGCTTGCAGCGTCGCCAACATCAAGGCGGCCCGCATGGGGGGCTATCTGGAGGCACGCCGCGCGCACGATGTCGCCACCGCGCTGGACACCCCGGTGTGGTGTGGTGGCATGTTGGAGACGGGGCTGGGGCGGGCGGCCAACCTCGCTCTCGCCGCGTTACCGGGCTTCACACTGCCGGGTGACATCTCGGCCTCTAACCGGTACTACGCCGAGGACATCACCGAGCCGTTTGAGCTCGTCGCCGGTCAGATAGCGGTCCCCCAAGGCCCCGGGTTAGGAGTCTCGGTGCGAACCGACGTACTGCGGGAGGTGACCACATCCCGACAGGAGATCAGGGCTTAGAACGACCGGCAACTGATGGTCACTTGAGTCTTCGGGTGGTGGGTCGGGTTGGCCAGCGGTAGCGGGTGCGGGCTTCGTTGATGAGGCGGCGCAGGACGGTGAGGGTGGCCGCGAGGTAGAGGTACAGCTCGGCGACGACGCGGCGTTTCTCGGTGCAGCGGCGGATCTTGCCGTAGCCGTTCATCCAGGAGTGGGTGCGTTCCACGACCCAGTGTTTGCCGGCTTGGATGGGGGCGGGGATGGGTTTGCGGGCGATCTCGTGGACGTAGCCGAGTTCGTCGAGCAGGTCCCGGGTGCCGGTGGAGTCGTAGCCGGCGGTCCAGGTGCACACACGGCCGCTCAGGCAGTGGTCCGATCATGTCCGGGATCTGGCGCATGGTGGGTTCGAACAGGGGTGAGTCGTGCCGGTTGGCGCCGGCGGCGACGAGGGCGAGGGGGATGCCGCACCCGTCGGTGACCACCGAGCGTTTGGTGCCTTGCTTGCCGCGATCGACCGGGGATCGACCCGAAAGTTCCCTCCGCAGGGCGATTTGGTGATCGACCCGCCTGGTCGAGTGCCGCAAAGCGGCGGTAGACCAAGGTCGGCCGACAACGGTCCAAGAGATGCGATCGGTCGTCGACCGGATGCTCGGGCAGGGTGTGCTCACCCGCGGCCTCGTGCTTAAGTGCTCACGATGTCGGCACACGGCTTTCCATCCGCTCGACGAGGTCGGTCGGGACTTCGGCTGCGTCCGGTGCCTCTTCCGGCAGCCGCTGCTGTCCGGCGCCTGGTGCGACACTCCGCCGAATGAGCCCGCATGGTTCTACCGTCTCGACGAGCTGGTGTACCAGGCGTTGACCGAGAACGTCGTCGTGCCCGCGCTCGCCCTGGCCGAACTCGGGGCCGAGGCTGCCCAGGCGCGGCACGGTTGGTCCTTTGAACTTTGGCGCGGTCCGAACCGACAGCTCGAACTCGACTTCGCTTGCCTAGTCGACGGCCGTCTGTCCGTCGGTGAGGCAAAGGTCAACGGGAAATTCGATGGCAATGCCCCCTCCGCGGTGGCCGAAGTCAGGAAGACTTTGCATGGAGCCACGCTGCTCGCGGCCGACCATGTGGTGTTCGCGACAACCCATCCACCTCATCGTCGGCCCGTGAGGAACAACGGAACGAGATCCATCGGTAGCGAGTCACCGCGGCAGCGGCCCCCGACGGTTACGCGAGTTGCGTAGCGTCGGTAGCAGGGAGGTTGTCATGCGCCGTTCACCCGTCGCGCTCGCTGTGATGGTTGCGGGCCTCATCGGGGTGGCCGGGTCGTTGACGGCATGCGGGTCCTCGCCGGAGCCCATGGCGACAACACCGATCTACATCACTTCCGTGCCCGTCGGGTCTCTCCAGTCGTCTTCGGTGCCGGTTGCACCCACGTACTCGGTGGCCCGCACGCCTCCACCGCTGACCGGTGTCTGCACTGGGTTCTCTGCCAGCTTGATCAACGGATTCACCGGAGCGCCAACGCCTCAGCTCGCAGCTCAAGCAGCGAGTGCCCATAGGCTCGGTGGCCTACCTCAGCCGAGAAGTCCGTGGACGGTCGTCGCCCAAGACAGACTCGGCACCACCCTGCAAGCCGATAACTCGCAGCTGCACGCGGTGCAGTCGAACAACGCCACCTGGGGCATCGACGGGGGCAAACACTGCTCAGGATAGGAGTCGCACCGGATACGGGCTCATCTACGGCGCGGCTGTTGACCCGTCGCGTCGCCGGTTGGTTCGTCGAGCATGCCGCGCATCGACCGAGGCGTCGGCTTGGGGCGCCGGGGTTCGCGGACGCCGGCTGAGCCGGGACCACCATGCTCGATCCATACCGTGACGGGCGATCCGGAAGGCAGGAGGGCTCCCGGTGGGGGACGTTGGTCGACGACGACGCCATCGGGCCAGCCCAGCGACGCGAGCGGCGGCCCGTCGGGGTCTGGGCCGACTGCGACAAGATGCACGCGATGCAGGGATTCGCGAGCGTCGTCCCAGCGCAGACCGACGACGTTGGGGACCGCGACGTCGCTGGTCGGTGTGAGGGGATCGGCGGCGGCACCGTAGTGGGCCGGGCGGTCAGGGCGGGCACTCGGCCGACGGCGAGGTCCAGGGCGCTGCACCAGCATGGTCAGCCACGTCGAGATCGGGTTGAGTGCGCGCCGCACCGCCCGCTCGATCGGACCCATCACATTTCCATCGTGTCACCCTGTGGGGGAGGCGACGTACGTCTTGATCGTCGGCAATGGGTGGGGGTCGGGGTGCCGGTTGAGTTCCTCACGGATGCGCAGGCCGCGACGTACGGCTGTTACTCGCAGCCGCCATCACCGGCGGAGTTGGATCGTTCGTTTCTGCTTGATGACAAGGCCCGCGGCCTGATCGAGTCGAAACGACTGCCGCACACGCGGCTTGGTTACGCGCTTCAGCTGTCCACGCTGATGTTTGTGGGCACGTTCCTGGCCGATCCGACGGACGCGCCGACCGAGGTCCTCGACTACCTCGCTGAGCAGCTGGGCATCGCCGATCCCTCGTGTGTGAAGGCGTATCGGGTGCGGGAGATGACCCGGCTCGAGCATGCCCGGGAGATCCGCGAGGCTTACGGGTTCGTCGAATTCGCCGGAATGCAGGACGAGCTGGTGCGGTGGGTGGCCGACCGGGCGTGGACAGGCGGGGACGGCCCGAAGGCGCTGTTCGACGGGGCGGTGACCTGGCTGCGGAGCGCCGCGTGCTCCTGCCCGGCGTGAGCACCTTGGCCAGGTTGGTGGCCCGGGTGCGCGACGCGGCGATGCAACGGCTGTGGGACACCCTGTCCGGGCTCCTCACCGCCCAGCAGGCCCGGGCGCTGGAGTTCCTGCTGGAGGTACCCGAAGGCGCGCGGACCTCCGATTTGGAGCGGTTGCGCCGCGCGCCGACTCGCGTGTCGGGCAAAGCGATGGTGGCCGCACTGGATCGGGTCAGCGAGATCCGCGGACTCGAGGTGGGTGGAATCGACCTGGGGGCGGTTCCACGGCGGCGGGTGGTGGAACTGGCCCGTTACGGGATGACGGGTAAGGCCCCGGCGCTGCGCCGGCACCCCTACTCCCGGCGGCTGGCGACGCTGCTGGCCGCCGTGGTGTATCTGCAGGCCAAGGCCACCGACGACGCGTTGGAGCTGTTCGACGCGCTGATGACCAACGACCTGTTAGGGCGGGTCCAGCGCGCCTCGAATGAGGAGAAAGCACGCCGCTACCCGCGGGTGAGCAAGGACGCCGGGAAGTTGGCGGCCGCGGTGGGGGTGCTGCTGGAGGCCACCGAGGGGGGCGCGGAGATGACCCTGGAGTTGATCTGGGACGCGATCGAGAACGTGGTCTCCCGCGCCGAACTGCGCACCGCGGTCACCAACATCACCGCGGTGGTACCTGCGCCGGGCGCCGACCCGGACGGGGAATGGCGGGCCACGTTGGCCCAGCGCTACGCCGTGGTGCGTCCGTTCCTGCCGATGCTGTGCACCGTGATCGAGTTCGGGGCCACCGGCGAGGCCACGCCGACGCTGGACGCGCTGCGGGTGATCGCCGATCTGGTGGATGCCCGCCCCACCAAGGCAGTACCTGCGGGCTATCTCGACGCCCGCCGGGTGGCGGTGGGACTGGTGCCCGCAGCGTGGCAGCGGGTCGTGTTCACCCCGGACCGGCCCGGGGGCACCGTCGACCGGGCCGGGTACGTGTTCTGCGTGCTCGAGCAGTTCCATCAGCGGCTGCGCCGCCGCGACATCTTCGCCATCGCCTCCTCCCGGTGGGCCGATCCCCGCGCGCAGCTGCTGAGCGGACCGGCGTGGGAGACCGCCCGCGGAGGGGTGCTCAACGCCCTGCAACTCCCGACCACACCCGACGGGCTGCTGGCCGAGCACACCCGCGAGCTGGACACCGCCCTACGCCATGTCGCCGGCCGGTTGATCGCCAACACCGAGGTTCACATCGACGAGCAGGGCCGCCTGCACGCCGGCAAGATTGATGCCGTCCCGGACCCACCGAGCCTGACCGACCTGCGGCAGCGTTGCGAGGCAATGCTGCCACGGGTCGACATGGGCGAGCTGGTCTTGGAGGTGATGTCCTGGCATCCCGGGTTCACCGAAGCGTTCACCGCCGCCTCCGGCGGTGCGAGCCGACTGGGCGAGCTGCCCGTCACGATCGCGGCCGCGCTGACCGCGCACGCCCTCAACGTCGGGTTCACCCCGGTGATCTCCCCGGGCGTGGCGGCACTGACCCGAAACCGGATCAGCCACGTCGACCAGAACTACCTGCAGGCGGAGAACTACGCCGCCGCGAACGCCGCCCTCATCCAGGCCCAAGCCGACATTGCCCTGGCCCAGGCATGGGGTGGTGGGCTCCTCGCCGCGGTGGACGGCATCCGGTTCGTCGTGCCGGTCCGCAGCATCGACGCCCGCCCCAACCCGAAATACTTCGGACGCCGCCGCGGGGCGACGTGGCTGAACCTGATCAACGACCAGGCCGCCGGGTTGGCCGGGCAGGTGGTCTCGGGCACCCCCCGCGACTCACTGCACGTCATCGACCTGCTCTACCGCCAAGACGGCGGCCGCCGCCCCGAGGTGATCGTCACCGACACCGGTTCCTACAGCGACATGGTGTGGGGCCTCCTGCGGTTGCTGGGCTTCGACTACCGCCCGCAGCTGGCCGACCTACCCGACGCCAAACTGTGGCGGATCAACCCAGTCGCCGATTACGGCCCGCTGAACACTGCGGCTCGCGGAAAGATCAACCTGGGGCGCATCCGCACCCACTGGCCCGACATCACCCGACTGGCCGCCTCCATCCACACCGGTGCGGTCAGCGCCCACGACGTCCTGCGGATGCTGCAACACGGCGGCAACCCAACCCAGCTCGGGGAGGCCCTGGCCCACTACGGGCGGATCTTCAAGACCCTGCACGTGCTGTCCTACGTCGACGAGGAGCCCTACCGGGCGCAGATCAAAGGCCTCCGCAACCTGCAGGAAGGCCGCCACGACCTGGCCCGGCACGTCTTCCACGGTCGCCGCGGCTACCTGCGCCGCGGCTACCACGAGGGCATGGAAGACCAACTCGGGGCGCTCGGGCTGGCCCTGAACTGCATCACCCTGTGGAACACGGTCTACCTCGATCACGCCCTGACGCGGCTTCGCGCCGAGGGTGACCCGGTCCGCGACGAAGACGTCCTGCGGCTCTCGCCCTACATGCGCCGCCACCTCAACGTCCACGGGCACTACTCATTTCAGCTGCCCGACCTCGCCGGCGCCCGCCGACCGCTGCGCGACCCGGATGATGACGACGGGGACTTCGCCTGACCGGCCAGGCATCAAGGTCCACTTAGTATTCGAGGCGATCGACGCATGGGGCGCCCCCGCTACCTGTGCCGCGCGTGCCTACTGGACAGAGTCGCCCGCACCTGACGCAGGCTGCGCAGCAAGAGAGCCGCCCCAACGATCACGGAGACCACAGCAACGACGGGGTGCGCCGCCAGGCAGCCGGTGATCTCTCCGAGGCGCGGTGGGTTGCCGCGCGGCTGGGCGGTGCTATCGGCACGGTGACGCAGACCGTGCCAGGTGGCTACCCGGCCTACGCGCGCGTCTGCCACCCCGTCGAGGATGAGACCGGATCGTTGGTCACGTGGACGGAGGTCGCTGAGGTGACCGGTCGTCGGCCGCATCCGCTGATGCAGTGGCACGCGCTGATCGGCTCCTCCAACGCGGTGAACCCGCGCAGCGCCGACTGGGCAGGGAAGCAACCCGACCCTCGGAAGCCTCGAACCGGAGGTGCTGGCGCCGCTGTGCGATGTGCTGAGCTGGCACACGGAAACTCCGGTGGCTCATCGAAAGTCCCATCCGCTGGGCCTCACCGGCCAGCCGAAGCCAGCCCGGCAGGCGCGCCGCACGCGCGCATTCCCAAATGAGTCAACGCGAGGCCTTGCGCCGTCCGCGCCCTACCACTACCGTTCGAATCCGCTGCGCACCGATGTATCCCGTTACGCTCGGTAGCGGGTGGCCGCCACTAACGGAGGTCTCATGTACTCACGTGTCCTACACCCCCGAAGGAAAACACTGGGGATGATCGGTGTGTCGCTCGCCACCGCAGTCATAGCTCTGCCAGCGAGCGCTCTGCCAGCGAGCGCTCGACCAGCGATCACCGCCGTTGCTGGGGGTGCGCCTGTCGTTGCTGGGGGGAAGCAAACTCATGAGGTCGATACCTGGGCAGCCTCGCCAGCGGATATAGGCGGCGTTTACTCCGACACAACAATACGCAACATCGTCCACACCAACATCGGAGGCAGCGGCCTGAGGGTCCGGCTCTCGAACGCCTTTGGTTCGACTCCTGCCACCTTCGACGACGTCCAGGTCGGGCACCAGTCGTCAGGGGCGGCCACCGTCCCCGGATCCAACCGTCGGGTCACCTTCAGTGGCCAGACCAGCGTCACCATCCCCAAGGGCGCCGAGGCCCTCTCCGACCCATTGCCCGGAACGGTTGCCCCTAGCGCCAACCTCGCGGTCAGTGTGCACTTTACCGGCTTCACCGGCGAAGCGACTGGCCATCCTGACGCCCAACAGGACAACTACGCCTCCCCCGCGGGAGATGTCGCGGGGAACGACAACCCCTCCGCTTACTTCCCCAACACCTACGGCACGTGGTACTTCCTCGACGGTCTTGTACTCGACGCTCCGAAGCAGACCGGCGAGGTCGTCGCACTCGGCGACTCGATCACCGACGGATATCGGTCCACGGTCAACGCCAATCGCCGCTGGCCTGATGACCTGGCCCGGCGACTCCTCGCACTGCCCGCCCCTCAGCAGTTGAGCGTCGCTAACGAAGGCATCTCCGCCAATGACGTCACCAACGACAGGTGTCCTGGATGTGGGGTAAGCGCCGAATCGCGCCTAGACCGCGACGTGCTTTCTCAGCCGGGTGCTAGCACCGTGATCTTCCTCGAAGGAATCAATGACATCGGGAGCGGCGCCGTGACCTCGGCCGACCAGCTGATCGCCGCCGACAAGCAAATCATCGCCCGCACCCACGCTCGTGGACTGCGAATCCTGGGCGGTACCCTCACCCCCATCAAGGGGGCGGGCTTCACCGCGCAACAGCAGCAAATCCGCGAG
>JAABUT010001778.1_pt1 | contig 23227 bp, 18 predicted proteins | sample 5559281 | NCBI WGS metagenome assembly JAABUT01 (sample SAMN10711880, study PRJNA513359) | rock metagenome | isolation source: Antarctica rocks | place: Antarctica: Victoria Land, Ricker Hills nord | collected 2016-01-04
ATGCTGCGCGGTCGGTCGTCGATGCCTTGCGCCGCCGCGCCGGTGACCACGACGCCGCAGGCCGCAACCATCAGCGCTGCCGCAGCGGGAAGAAGTCGTGATGTCGACATGACCCTATCTAGCACCGGGCCGGATGGCTCCGCGCTGGTGGCGGGATGAACACGAGGTCATGCAGGACCTTGCGTAATCGATCCCGCGCCCTCGTTCGACAGCAGAAGCACGGCCCGAAGCCCCGGGACGTTGTCCTGCAGAAGCAGCGAACCGCCGTGCAGCGACGCCACCGCCTGCACCAGCGCCAGGCCCAGGCCGGAACCCGGGGTCGACCGCGCGTGCTCGCCGCGGAAGAAGCGCTCGGTGGCGCGCGCGCGGTCGGCCTCCGGGATGCCCGGCCCCTGGTCGGCCACCACGATGCGCAGCCCGTCCGCGCCGACGCCTGCGGTCAGGCTGATGACGCCCCCGGGCGGCGAGAACTTCAACGCGTTGTCGAGCAGGTTGGCGACCGCCTGCTGGATCATCTCGCGGTCCCCAAAGCCGGGCAGGCTGTCGGGAATGTCCGACGCCAGCACCTGGCCGGCATCCTCGGCGACGGCGTCGTACATCTCGGCCATGTCGTTCAGCACCGGGGCGAGGTCGACCGGCGCGAAGGCCGATCGGCGCGCACCGGCCTCGATCTCGGCGATGCGCAACAGCGCCTGGAACACCGACACGACACCGTCCAGGTCGCTCTGCGCGCGTTCCACGGCGGCGCGCAGATCGTCCTCGCCGCGAGCGTGGGTGGCAGCGTATTCCAGGCGGATGCGGGCGCGGGCGATCGGCGTGCGCAGGTCGTGGGCGATGGCGTTGGACACCTGGCGCACGCCGTCCATCAACCGGCCGATGCGGTCCAGCATGTCGTTGATGGCGATGGCCAGGACGTCGAACTCGTCGCCCTGGCCCAGCACCTTCACCCGCCGCGACAGGTCGCCGGCGCCGATGGCAGCCGCGGTCGCCGTCACGTCGGCGATGGTGGCGCGGAACAGGCCGCGCACCGCCCAGGCCCCGACGCTGCCCAGAACCACGGCGATCGCCGCCGCCCACAGCATCGCGTCGGCCAGCAGGCCGTGCAGCTGGCTGTGCGACTCCACGTCCCGCCCGATCAACAGGTGGTAGTCGTTGGACAGTTCCAGGTGGCGCAGCCGCAGCATGGAGCGACCGCCGGCGCGCTCGATGCGCTGGGTGAACCAGCCGGCGTCCATCGTCGCGTTGCGCGGCCAGCGGTCCAGGTTGCCGGCGACGCGGCGGAAGGTGGGGTCGACCAGCATGTAGAAGGCGTCGTCGTCCACGTTGCCGGCCAGGCGCTGCTCGATGGCGTCCATCAGGCCCAGCAGCCCGCCGTCGTCGTAGCGCTCGGTCAGGCTCTGCACGTCGGCGCCGATGGCGGCGTCGGTCTGCCGGTTCATCATGCCGGCGGTCGACCACCACAGGAAGGCGGCCAGGGCGAAGGCGCTGATGCCGAACAGGCTGGCATAGATCAGGCCGAAACGCGCGCCGGCCGAGCGCATGAAGCGGTTGCCCACGACCGCACAATGCAGCTTCGACACATCCGACGCGGCATCGAGCCGCAGCCCGGGCGCGGTCCGGTCAATCACGTCACGGCCAGTCAGGTCACGGCCAGTCACGTCACGGCCAGTCACGTCACGATCGGGCGGCACCTCACGGCGCCTCGGCGCGCAGCATGTAGCCGGCGTTGCGCACGGTGTGGATCAAGGCGATGGGGAACGGCTTGTCGACCTTCTGGCGCAGGCGCGACACGTGCACGTCGATCACGTTGGTCTGCGGGTCGAAGTGGTAGTCCCACACCCCTTCCAGCAGCATGGTGCGGGTCACCACCTGGCCGGCGTGGCGCATCATGAACTCCAGCAGGCGGAACTCGCGCGGCTGCAGGTCGACCTTCTGTCCGGCCCGGCGCACCGCGCGCGACAGCAGGTCCATCTCCAGGTCGGCGACGACCAGCTTGGTCACCGGGCCCTCGCCCTTGCCGCGGCGGTTCAGCGCCTCGACGCGGGCCAGCAGCTCGGCGAAGGCGAAGGGCTTGGTCATGTAGTCGTCGCCGCCGGCCTTCAGCCCGCGCACCCGGTCGTCGACCTGCGCCATCGCCGACAGGAACAGCACCGGGGTGTTGTTGCCCTGGCTGCGCAAGGTCTCCAGCAGGCGCAGCCCGTCGATGCCGCCCGGGAGCATGCGGTCGAGCACGATGGCATCGAACATCTCGCTGGCGGCCATGAACAGGCCGTCGCGGCCGTTGTCGGCGTGCTCCACCACGTGCCCGGCCTCCTTCAGGCCCTTGACGGCGAAGCCGGCAACGTCGCGGTCGTCCTCGACCACCAGGATGCGCATCCGTCAGTTCTCCTCGGTCTTGGGTTTCCGCCCGAGCGTCACCGACAGGTCGAGCGTGGCGGACTGCCGGCGCAGGGTCAGCTGCACGGTGTTGCCCGGCGCGAAGGCGGCGACGGTGCGGACCAGGGTGCGCGCGGTGTCGACCGGCTGGCCGTTCACCGCGGTGACGACATCGCCCGGGCGCAGGCCGCTGCGGGCGGCGGGGCCGGCACGTTCCACCGCGGCGATGCTGACGCCGCCCGCCGCGCGGCTGGCGGCAGCCCCGGCCGCCGCGTCCTGCAGCGACACGCCCAGCCAGCCGCGGTCGATCCGCCCCTTGGCACGCAGCTCGGCGACCACGCGGCTGACCACCTCGCTGGGGATGGCGAAGCCGATGCCGACCGAGCCGCCGTTGGGCGAGTAGATCGCGGTGTTGATGCCGACCACCTGGCCGTCGGTGTTGAACAACGGGCCGCCGGAGTTGCCCGGGTTGATCGGCGCGTCGATCTGGAGGAAGTCGTCGAACGGCCCCGCGCCGAGGTCGCGCCCGCGCGCCGAGATGATGCCGGCCGACACCGACCCGCCAAGGCCGAACGGGTTGCCCGCCGCCAGCACCCAGTCGCCGACCTCCACCGTCCGGCTGTCGCCCCACTGGGCGGCGGGCAGCGGCGCCGGCGCGTTGACCTTGATGACGGCGATGTCGGTGGCCTCGTCGCTGCCGAGCAGGCGCGCCGGATACTGGGTGCCGTTGGACAGGCTGACGACGATCTTGTCGGCGGTTCCCACCACGTGGTTGTTGGTGACGATGATGCCGCTGGGATCGATGATGAAGCCCGAGCCGGCGCCCATGGTCTGCTGCGGCCGGTTGCGCAGACGGTTGCGGAACTGGCGCTGCAGCTCCGGCGGCAGCGCCGCCAGCGGGTCGGCGCCGGTGACGGTCTCGGTCACCGCGATGTTGACCACCGACGGCAGCACCTGGCGGACCAAAGGCGCGAAGCTTTCCGGCCCGGAGCGCGCCTGGGCCACAGAGGGCATCAAGGTGGACATCAGGGCGGCGGCCACCACGGCCGCCGCTGCGAAACTGTCGATCAGGCGGCGCGGGAAGGCCTCGGACATGGGGGCGGCTCCATCGGCATGGTGGGCATGAACCATGCAGATGGTCCCGGGCAATGTGTGCAGCAAGATTGCACGAAGTGGGCCGCGCGTGTGGTCAAACCCGACAAAGCCGCTGTTCGTGAAACGGAATTTAGTTTTTTGTCACGATTGTACTGGTTTGCGCGCCGCGGCGGTCGCCGGGTCCTCGGGCCAGTGATGGCGCGGGTAGCGGCCGCGCATGTCGCGCCGCACGTCCGCCCAGGCGCCTGCCCAGAACCCGGCCAGGTCACCGGTGATCGCCATCGGACGGCCCGCCGGCGACAGCAGCGCCAGCCGCAGCCCGGCGCGGCCCTGGGCCAGGCGCGGCGTGTCGGACAGGCCGAAGAAGCTTTGCGCACGCGCCTCGGCCAACGGGACCGGCTGGGTGTAGTCCACCGCCGCCCGCCCGCCGGGCAGGTCCAGGTGGGTCGGCAGCTCGCGGTCCAGCCGGGCGGCGAGCGTCCATGGCAGCAGGCCGCGCAGGATGGCGTGCAGGTCCAGCCGCTCCAGCTGCGCCAGCCGCGACAGGCCGTGCAGATGCGGCGCCAGCCATTCGCCGCGCCCAGCTTCCAGCGCACCGTCCGACAGGTCGGGCCAGCCCGACTCCAGCAGGTCCGGTTCCAGCCCGGCCATCAGGGCGACGCGCGCGCGCAGCTGATGAACGGCGTCGGTCCACGGCAGGGCGGCCAGCTTCGCGGCGCTGGCCAGGGCTCGGGCGGTCTCGGCGGCATCGGCCGGTTCGGTGCGGTCGTCCAGGATGATGGCGCCCAACCGGCGGCGGCGGCGGGCCAGCACCGATCCGGTGGTCGGATCAAGCCCGGTCTCCACCTGTTCGGTGACGCGCCCCGCCAGGACCGCCGGCAGCGACGCGAGGTCGAGCGGTGCCGCCAAGGTGATGCGGGCGGCCAGCTTCATCTCCAGCCCGGCCACCACCAGCAGCTTCGCCTTCGACAGCGGGTCGGCCACCGACAGCTTGGCGCCGCCGCCGCCGGACAGCCGGAAGCTGCCGGCCTCCCCGCGGCGCTGGGCGATGCGGTCGGGGAAGGCGGCGGCCAGCAGCGGCGCCGGGTCGCCGTCGGCCACGGCGTCGCGCAGGCGCAGGCGGGATCGGTATTGGCCGGACGCCTTGCGGACGCGCGCCAGAATGGCCCGGTCGGCGTCGGTGGCGCCGGCCAGGGCAGCCAGGCGCAGGTTGATGTCCGATGGCGGCTCGCGGGTGCGCAGCGGGTCGCGTTCTTCCAGCAGCGCGGCCAGGTCGCAGGCCAGGGCGGACTGGGCGGGTCCGTCGGCGGCCAGCATCATCGCCGCCAGCCGCGGATGCGCGCCGAGCTGCGCCATGCGGCGACCGAGCGCGGTGATGCGGCCGGGCGCGTCCAGCGCCGCCAGTTCGGCCAGCAGCGCCATCCCGGCGGCCAGCGCCCCGGCGGGTGGGACGTCGGGGAACGGCAGATCAGCCGGCGGCGTGCCCCAGGCGGCGCAGTCCAGCGCCAGGCCGGACAGTTCGGCTTCCAGGATTTCGGGGCGGTCGAACTGCGGCAGGCCGCGGTGCAAGGCGGCCGACCACAGCCGGATCGCCACCCCCGGCGCTTCCCGCCCCGCGCGGCCGGCGCGCTGGTCGGCGGCGGCGCGGCTGATGCGCAGGGTCGCCAGCCGGGTCAGGCCGCTCGACGCGTCCAGCCGCGGCGCCCGCCGCCAGCCGCCGTCCACCACGACGCGCACCCCCGGCACGGTCAGCGAGGTTTCGGCGATCGAGGTGGCAAGGACCACGCGGCGGCCATCGGCCTCACGCAGGGCGCGATCCTGTTCGGTGGCGGGAAGGTCGCCGTGTAGCGGCAGCACCAGCGCGCCGCAGCCTGCCAGGGCTGACTCCGTGCGGCGGATTTCGCCCATGCCGGGCAGGAAGGCCAGGATGTCGCCGCGGTGCTGTGCCAATGCGGCGCGGATCGCCTTCGCCATCGCGTCCGGCAGGTCGCGCGGGCCGGCGATGTCGCGAACGGCGTGCTCCACCACCACCGGATGCACGCGCCCGGCGCTGGCGATCACCGGGGCGGTCAGCAGCGGTCCCAGCCGGGCGCCGTCGGCGGTGGCGGACATCGCCAGCAGCCGCAGCTCCGGCCGCAGCTGGCGTTGCAGGTCCAGGCAGAAGGCCAGCGCCAGGTCGGCGTCCAGCGCGCGTTCGTGGATCTCGTCGAAGATGACGATGCCGACGCCGTCCAGCCCGGGGTCGGTCTGCAGCCGGCGCACCAGCAGGCCCTCGGTCACCACCTCGACCCGCGTGGCGGCGGACATGGCGCTGTCCAGCCGGGTGCGATAGCCGATGGTCTGGCCGGGCTGCTCGCCGATCAGGGCGGCCATGCGGGCGCAGGCGGCGCGGGCGGCCAGGCGGCGCGGTTCCAGCATGACGATGCGCCGGCCACCCAACCAGGCCGCGTCCAACAATGCCAGCGGCACCAGCGTGGTCTTGCCGGCGCCAGGGGGTGCGACCAGCACGGCGTTGCCGCCCCCGTCGCCCCCATGTGCGGCCAGCGCGTCCAGCAGCGCCGGCAGGCATTCCAGCACCGGCAGATCGGGCAGGTCGAAGTTTGGTGTCATGGGATGGAGGCATTATCACCTCCCGGCCATGGCTGCGAGATTGTGGCGCGGCGGCGCGATGCTGTAATGACGACGCATGATGCATGCTCTCGCCCGCGGGTTCGGCGCCTGCCTGCTGCTGGTGGCCTGTGGTGCCGCGCGGGCGGCCGAGAGCGATGTTGCCACCAGCCCACGGGCGACCATCAGCCTGGTGTCGGAGACCGATGCGGTCGCGCCGGGCCAGGATTTCCGCGTCGGCCTGCGGATGCGCGTCGCGCCGGGCTGGCACACATACTGGCGCAACCCCGGCGACGCCGGCGCGCCGGCGGAGCTGAACTTCGAGCTGCCTGCCGGGATGGTCGCCGGCCCGCCATCCTGGCCGGTGCCGAAGCGCCAGATCGAGGGGCCGCTGGTCACCTATGGCTACGAGGGCGAGGTGCTGCTGCCGGTGGTGATGGCCGGCGGCGTTGCCGGCCCCATCGTGCTGCGCGCCAGCTGGCTGGTGTGCGAGAAGATCTGCGTGCCGGAGGAAGCCGAGTTCACCCTGAACTTGCCCGCCGGCATACCGGGCAAGTCCCCGCAAGCGCCGCTGTTCGCCGCCGCCGACGCGCAGGTTCCGGTCGCCTCGCCGTTCCAAGCCATGGTTTCGGGTGACGGCGTGCTGTCGGTGCGCGGCGTGGGGCTAAACGCCGGCAGCGTGCGCGACGCCTGGTTCATGCCCCTCGCCTGGGGACAGGTGGAGCACAGCGCCCCGCAACGCCTCGCCGTCGGCCCTGACGGTTTCACCCTCGCGCTTCGCCCGGGACCACAGTTCGACTCTGGCCGCGGCCTTTCCGGCGTGCTGGTGGTGCAGGACCCTTCCGGCCAGGAGGCGCGCCTGGCCATCGAGGCCGCGCCCGGCGCCGCCATGCCGCCCGCCCGGACGATGTGGTGGCAGGTGCTCGGCCTGGCTTTTCTAGGCGGGCTGGTGCTGAACCTGATGCCCTGCGTGTTCCCGGTGCTGGCGATCAAGGCGGTCGGCCTGGCGCGGCTGTCTGGCGTCGGCCGGCGTGTCGCGCTGGCGCAGGCGGCGTCCTATGCGGCGGGCGTGGTGGCGACCTTCATGCTGGTGGCCGGCGCGCTGCTGCTGGCCCGGGCCGCGGGCGCGGCGGCGGGATGGGGGTTCCAGTTCCAGTCGCCGGTCTTCGTGGCCGGCATGGCGTGGCTGCTGTTCGCCGTCGGGTTGAACCTGTCCGGCGTGTTCTCCGTCGGCGGCCGGCTGGCCGGCGCCGGGCAAGGGCTGGCCGGGCAGGGCGGCCACGTCGGCAGCTTCGCAACCGGCGCGCTGGCGGTGCTGGTGGCCACACCCTGCACCGCGCCGTTCATGGGGGCGGCGATCGCGGCGGCGCTGGCGGCACCTCCGGCGGCCACCCTGGCGGTGTTCGCGGTGATGGGCCTGGGGCTGGCCGCACCCTACGTGCTGCTGGCCGCGGTGCCGGCCGTGGCGCGCGCGATGCCGCGGCCGGGCGCGTGGATGGACGTGCTGAAGCAGGCGCTGGCCTTCCCGATGTACGGCGCCAGCATCTGGCTGCTGTGGGTGGCGAGCCAGCAGTCCGGCCCGGACGGCGTGCTGGCGACCGCGGCGGGCTTCGTCCTGGTCGGTTTTGCGGGTTGGGCGGCGGGTCTGGCGCAGGCCGGCCGGTTTCCTCGCATCGCCTGGACCGCGGCGCTGGCAGCCTGCATCGGCGCTGCAGCGGTGCTGTCCACCGTCACCACCGCTGCCGCCGAAACCCGCGCGGAGGTCGGCGTTGAGCGCTTCAGCACCGGTCGCCTCGCCGAGTTGCGCGCCGAGGGCCAGCCGGTGTTCGTCAACATGACCGCATCCTGGTGCGTCACCTGCCTGGTGAACGAGCGCGTCGTGCTGTCGTCCGGCGCGGTGCGGCAGGCCTTCGCCCAGCGTGGCGTGACCTACCTGAAAGGCGACTGGACCCGCCAGGACGCCGAGATCACCGCCTTCCTGCGCAGCCAGGGACGCGACGGCGTGCCGTTGTACGTGATGTATCCGCCAGCCGGCGGCAGCCCCACGGTGCTGCCGCAAATCTTGACCGAGAGCCTGCTGGTTTCTGAACTGGGCCGCGCCGGTGGCTCGTAGGGTGGGTGACGCTCCGCCTACCCAATCCTACGAAGCGAAGGACTGGAGCGGATGGAGAGAATCGAACTCTCGTATGCAGCTTGGGAAGCTGCCGTTCTACCATTGAACTACACCCGCGTCGCCAGTGCGTGACGCTTATAGGAAACTCCGGCCACGCTGGCAACGCCGGGCAATCGCGTGAAGCAAGGCAGGTTTCTGAGCATAAAAGGAAAAAACTCCTTGCAGCGCCGAGGCCGATGTGGTCTTCTCCCGCAATGAGTTTGCCCTTCTCCTTCACCCCTCTGGCGCAGTGGCTGACGCTCATCGTCGCCGCGTTGCAGAAGGCTGCCGCCGCCCGCGCCGGCCGCGACCACGCGGTGGCGCCCCTCGTCGCCCTGCTCTGGACCCGCCTTGCGCGCCTGACCGCCCGCTTCGACGCCCTCGTGGCCCGCCTCACAGCCGGACATCCCGCCGCCCCAGCCCGCCAGCGCACCCGCCCCGCTTCCACAGCACCCGCCCGCAAGGCACCAGCCGCCATCCTGCGCCTGCCGCGCAGCCAGGCCTGGCTGATCCGCCTGCTGCCGGGGGAGGCGGCCTCCTACGGCTGCCAGCTCCAGGCTCTGCTCGCCGACCCGGCGATGGCGGCCCTGCTGGCCGCCGCCCCGGAGGCTGGCCGCATCCTGCGCCCGCTCTGCCGCCTGCTGGCGATCGCACCCGAGGGGATGCTGGCGCTGCCATCCGCCGCCGGAAAACCCGCTCCCAAGCCGCGCCCCGCGAAGCCCGCCCCGCCGCCTGAGTCCGGCCCTACCCTCGCGCAGATGTGGGCCGCCCTCACCAACCAAACGCCCGCGGCGGCCCCCGACCCCCCTCCGCGCAAGCCGCCCTGGCTGAGCCTGGCCTGATCACACGTCCAGCCCGGGCTGCTTCGCCCGAGGCGGAACCGTGCGCTCCCCATCGACAACCCGGCCTCGCCTCGCGCGATCGCTCCGGCTGGCGACGCATCCTGGATTGACTGCCCGCGCCGCCAGCCATAAGTTCTGCTCGTCGGCCATGCCGATCCTCGTGATTTGTCCGGCCGGATTGCGGCGAGGTGAAACAAGCGCGCTAAAGAGGCCAGCGGTATGTTGTGCGGAATTCCTCTGCCCCGCTGCGTCCACGGTCGGCCCATCTGAACAAGGGTCCGAACATGGCGAATTCTCCCACCTACCGTCTGGCCACGCAGCTCGTTCAGGGCGGCGTCGAACGGTCCATGCACGGCGAGACGGCCGAGGCGTTGTACCTCACCTCCGGCTTCGTCTACGACAGCGCCGAACAGGCCGAGGCAACCTTCGCCGGCACCGTCAGGCACTTCCAGTACTCCCGCTTCGGCAACCCGACCATCGCGATGCTGGAAGCGCGTCTGGCGCAGATCGAGGGCGCCGAGGCCTGCCGCGCCACCGCCATCGGCATGGCCGCGGTGCACGCCGCGATGCTCTGCCACCTGAAGGCCGGCGACCGCGTGGTGGCATCCCGCGCCCTGTTCGGCTCCTGCCACTGGATCGTCTCCACTTTACTGCCCCGCTACGGCATCGCCACCGAGTTCGTCGACGGCGGCGACCTGGCGCAATGGGCCCGCGCCTTGTCCACCCCCGCCAGCCTGGTGCTGGTCGAGTCGCCGTCCAATCCGATGCTGGACATTCTCGACCTGCAGGCGGTCGCCGACCTGGCGCACCAGGCCGGCGCCCTTGTCGTGGTCGACAACGTGTTCGCAACCCCTCTGCTGCAGAAGCCGTTCGAACTCGGCGCCGACGTGGTGGTGTACTCCTGCACCAAACACATCGACGGCCAGGGCCGCGTGCTCGGCGGCGCCGTGCTCGGCCGGCAGAAATGGGTGGACGAGGTGCTGCAACCCTTCATCCGCAACACCGGCCCGTCGATGTCCGCCTTCAACGCCTGGCTGCTGCTGAAAGGCATCGAAACCCTGGCCCTGCGCGTGGACGCCGGCTGCCGCAGCGCGGAGGCCCTCGCCGACCACCTCGCCCGCCGCCCGGAAGTCGCCCGCGTATGGTACCCCACCCGCGCCGATCACCCGCAACAGAAGCTGGCCATGGCGCAGATGAGCGCCGGCGGCACGCTGGTCACCTTCGAGGTCGCCGCCCAACCAGGCCTGTCGCAGAAACAGGCCGCCTTCCAGATGATGAACGCGTTGAACCTCATAAGAATCTCCAACAACCTGGGCGACTCCAAGTCGCTCGCCACCCACCCCGCCACCACCACCCACCTGCGCATCGGCGCCGAAGAACGCAAGAAACTCGGCATCACCGACGGCGTCATCCGTCTGTCCGTCGGCCTGGAAGACATCCGCGACCTCCAGGAAGATCTCGACGCCGCCCTGCAAACCCTGTCCGCGCGTGCGGCGGCGGCCTGACCGAAGGGAAGGAGGGCCAGGGTTCTGCCCTGGACCCGCCTTGCTTGCCTTCCGGTCCGGTCGTAGCGTCACGGGCGGAGGGGATGATGGCGGGGGATTATACCAGGACGACGCGTTCGGTACAGGTGAGCGTTCGTTCGTTTTATCTGGTGGACCAGTCTGATCCGTCGGAGAACAAGTTTGTCTGGGCGTACCGGATACGCATCGATAACCAGGGTGCCGAGCCGGTTCAGCTGTTGCGGCGGTCGTGGCACATCACTGATGCGCGTGGCCGCAACCAGCATGTCAGCGGCGATGGGGTGATCGGTCAGCAACCTGTTCTGGAGCCTGGCGAGAACTTCGAGTACACCTCCGGCACACCGTTGGAAACACCGTCGGGCTTCATGCGGGGCACCTATCACATGGTGGCCACGGTGACCGGCGAGCCGTTCGACGTTGAAGTTCCCGCCTTCAGCCTGGACTCGCCGCATCACGACAACCGCGTGCATTGATGCCGGCGGCACCGGCGAGGGTCATTTCTTGTGGCATCCGGTCACGGCCCCATATCGAGGCCGGTACGGGAACGGCAACCTGAGCGTTCCAGGCTCCATCTTGAGGAAGATTTTGGTGAACATCTCCAGCCCACCCGCCGAAGTGACGCTGGATGATGCGGGCGCCAACCCGGCCGCTCCTGTCCGTCCGACCCGCGAGGAGGCCGAGGCTGCGGTGCGCACCCTGCTGCTGTGGGCCTGTGACGATCCCACGCGCGAGGGTCTGAAGGGCACGCCGGACCGGGTGGTGCGCTCGTATGAGGAATTCTTCGCCGGCTATCACATCGACCCCGTGGCGCTGCTGGAACGCACCTTCGAGGAGACCGAGGGCTACGACGAGATCGTGCTGCTGCGTGACATCCGCCTGGAAAGCTACTGCGAGCATCACATGGTGCCGATCATCGGACGTGCCCATGTGGCCTACATGCCGGACCGGCGGGTGGTCGGCATCAGCAAGTTGGCGCGGGTGGTGGACGCTTATGCCAAGCGGCTGCAAATTCAGGAAAAGCTGACCGCGCAGATCGCCAACACGCTGAATGACGTGCTGCAGCCGCGCGGCGTCGCGGTCATCATCGAGGCGCAGCACCAGTGCATGACCACACGCGGCGTTCACAAGACCGGCGTGGCCATGGTGACCAGCCGCATGCTGGGCGTGTTCCGCGACGACCCGTCCACCCGGCGCGAGCTACTGGCGATGGTAAACAACGGCAGCACGGCCCTGAACGGCGCTTAGGGCGTGATGGCCGAAGATGGCATCGAAAGTCTGAATCACGCGACAAGACAAAGGATCAGAACGGGATGATGTTGCCTATCAAACGTCATCCCGTTCTAATCAGCTTGGTCCGGGGCGCTGCGCCGGCCACAAGGCTGGATTGAAAAATAAGGCGCCGCATCCACCGGCTTGCCGTCCAGCCGCAGTTCGAAGTGAAGATGGGTGCCATAGGTGACCCCGGTGCGACCGACCCGCCCGATGCGCTCGCCGGCGGCCGCCTCGCGCCTGCCGGCGGCGAATGCTGGCGCCGCGGTACCCAGATGTGCGTAGCGGGTCAGATACCCGGCATGTTGGATGTCGATCTCCAGCCCGAGCGCGCCGCTGCGTCGCAATGCCACGATGTGTCCGGCTGCCGCGGCCTGCACCCAGGTGCCAGCCGCAGCCGGCAGGTCGATGCCCGTGTGCATCGGCGCCGCTTTCGGGCCGGTCACGTGACGCGGCCCGAACGGCGAGGAGATGCAGGCGGCCGGCACTGGCAGGCGCATCTCATCACGCGCGGGCTGTGCGGCAGCCGGGTGCGCCAGGCCGGCGAACACCAGCAGCCACCGTGCGATCGACATGTTCATCTACCTACAAATGCTGACAACTCGCCAACCACATCGGCAATGACGGGGTTCCAGCCATCGGGCCGTTGTTGGCGGAACAGCCGCACCGTCGGGCAACACGAGCTGTTGCGTCGCCTGGCCAACCAGCGCCGGCGGTGGTCGAAACGGTCCGGCAGCCCGTTGCCGATCATCCTTCCCGTTCAGGTGCGGCTGGAGATGGCATCCTCCAGCACGTGGTCCAGACGGGACAGCACACCTTCCCAGGCATAGCCGCGTTCCATCGCCACCCGGGCCGCCTGATTCAGGCCGGGGTGCCGGCCGTCCAGCACGGCGGCCACGGCGTCGGCGGTGTTCTGCGCCCCGTCGGCCACCAGCAGGTCGCGGCCGGCCTGCGCCCGCACGCCCTCGTAGGCCTGCGGCGAGGCGACCACGGGGCGGCCCAGCGCCATCGCCTCCAGCACCTTGTTCGGGATGCCGCGGGCGATGCGCAGCGGGCAGACGGATACGTCGGCATGGGCGATCCAGGGCCGCACGTCGTCCACCCGCCCGGTGACGGCAACCCCGGGAAGCCTCGCCAGCGCGCGCACCGCTGGGCCGGGATTGGCGCCCACGATGGTGAAACCCGCCGCGGGATGGGTCCGGTGCAGCAGCGGCAGGATGTCGCGGGCGAACCAGGCCGCGGCGTCGGCGTTCGGCCAGTAGTCCATGTTGCCGGTGAACACGATCTGCGGCGTGCCGGCCGGGAACGGCGAGGCGAATTCCAGTGCCGGGTTGAACCTCACCAGGTCGACACCCTGCTCGATGGCGCGCAGCGATCCGGCCAACTCCGGCGCCAGTTCGGCCAACCGGCGGCATTCCGGGTCCGACACCAGCAGGGTGGCGTCGCAGGCGGCGGCAGCGTCACGTTCGTAGGCCAACAGGGTGCGGCCTTCGCGCGCCCACACGGCACGCATCGGAAAGCCGGCCTGGGTCGCGTATTCCGTCCACTTCTCCGAGTCGATGTCCTGCATGTCCAGGATCAGCGCCTGACCCGGAACGCGCCGCATCGGCAGCACGTAGGGCGCCATGGCGGTGGAGAAGACGTACACCACGTCGATCGCCTCGCGCGCCATGACGGCATCGACCCAGCGTTTCAGGCCGGGATGGTGGTTGTAGGCCAGCATCAGCGGCACGCCCGGCTGGAACCGCAGCAGCGACTTCAGCTTCTGCAGCCGCCCGTCGATGCCGAAGCACGCCAGGTCGGCGCAGAACGGGCGGACCACGTCCTGATGCTGAAAATCCGCCGGGTCGTCCACCAGGCAGCCCAGATGGATGCGGTAAGTCCGGGCGAAATGCTGGATCAGGTTCCAGGCACGAATTTTCTCGCCCTTGACCGGCGGGTAGGGAAAGCGGTGGCTGATGAACAGCATCGAGCGCATCGCCTATCCCAGCCCGCGGACGATGTGCGGCCCCAGCAGATTGGCCACCGGCAGCGGCAGGCGCTTCCAGGCGGCGATGAACATCCGATATTTCGGGTTGAGCGGGTTGAGGTCGGGAATGCTGGCGCCGTCGGCCAGACGAAACCGGTAGTGCAGCGGCTCCGCGGTGAAGCCCCAGTTCTTCTTGAACGCCAGGGCCCCGGTGCCGAGCTTGCTGCGGCCGAAGTCGAAGGTGGTGAAGCCGCGTGCGGCGGCCCGGCGCATGACCTCCCAATACATGAAGTCGTTGCCATGCCTGCTGCGCGCCAAGGCGGTGCCGCCGCCGTAATAGGGCAGCACCTCGTCGCGGAAATAGAAGTTCATCACGCTCGACAGCGCCGTCTGACCGTCCAGCACCGTCACCACGTCGGCGTCCGGCCCGAACTCGTCCATCAGCAGACGGAAATAACGGCGCGAGAACACCGGCGTGCCCAGGTTGCGCACGCTTTCGGCATAGATGCCGTACAGCCGGTCCGGATTGGCCTCCACCACCGACTCCAGGCCGCCGTCGATGCCCTTGCGCACCACGGCGCGCTGCTTGCGGGGGATGGCTTTCAGGTTGGCGTCGTCGGCGGCGGTGAAGGTCTTGCGGAACGTCACGTAAAGGTCGCTGCGCGAAATCCATCGCGCCGGGTCCAGGAAGCCGTCCGGCGGCGCGCTGCGGAAGCGCCACTCGGCGACCGGAATGCCGGCCCTGTCCATCAGCGCCGCGGCGTGGTCCTGAAGTGCCGCGGCCGCCTCGGCGTCGGCGGCCAGCAGTCCGCCGTAGACGCAGAACGGCACCGAAATCAGCTGGTCGCCGAACAGCATCGTGCGCACCCGCGCCATCGGCAGCACGCCAACGATCACGCCGTCCTGCAGCGCCATCACGTAGTGAGCCGCGTGTCCCAGCCCGTCGCCGATGACCCGTCGCCAGCCGGCGCGATGGAAGAAGCTGCCGTCGGGCCGCGACAGCACGAACGCGTCCCACGCCGCCGCGTGCGCGTCATCAAGCGGCTTGCAGACGACCGCCATCTCAGCGGCCCCGGTCGGCGTGGGTGGGCGTCATGCCACGGCCAGGACGTTTGCGAACACCTTGTCCACCCTGTCCCAGGCGAAGTCGGTCAGCAGCGACGCCATGCGGGGCCGGGTCGCGTCGAGGTTGCGGTAGTGGCGCAGCCGCGACTTCGCGCTGGCATTGGCAAAACGCGGCTGGTCAGGATCGAACTCCCACGGATGGATGTAGAACATGCCTGGCCGCCCGGCCCGGTTGACGGCGTGCAGCCCCTGGCGAAACACCGCGTAAGGCAGCAGGCGGAACATGCCGCCGCCTGAGCAGGGCAGGTTGCGTCCCAACACCCGCACGGTGGACATCGGCAGCTCCGTCATCCCCGGCGGACCCGGCCGGAACGGCAGCCGCGGCGCGTCCGGCGCGCCGTACAGGTCGTGCGCCACTGGATAGATGCTGGAGCTGTAGCGGTGCCCAGCCTGCGCCAGCACGTCGTACGCCCAGGGTGTCCGCGGACCGATCGAGAATGTCGGCGCCCGGTAGCCCGGCACAGCCACGCCGCCGGCGTCCTCAAGCAGCGCCTTCGCGCGGGTCACGTCGGCGCGAAAGCCGTCGGCATCCAGGGTCGACACGCGCTGGTGGAAGTAGCCGTGGCTGGCAAGCTCGTGGCCCTCGGCGACGATGCGGGCGACCAGCGCAGGATTGCGCTCGGCCACCCAGCCCAGGGTGAAGAAGGTGGCGCGCACGCCGGCCGCCGCGAACTGGTCGAGCACGCGGGCGGTGTTGTCGGCCACTCGCGGCGCCAGGCTGTCCCAGTCCGCGCGGTCGACGAGGGCCGCGAACGCCTCGACCTGGAAATAATCCTCCACATCCACGGTGAGCGCGTTGACCACGCCCGACTTCTGGATCTTCGGCGTCACCGGGGCTGGCCCTCGGCGGTGCTGAAGCCTCCCACCATGTCCATCAGGCGCTGGAGCAGCCGTTCCCGCCGCGCCATTCCCTCCTCCAAGGACTCGATGCGGCGCAACATGACGCCGTAATCCGGCCCCGGCCTGCCGATGCCGTTTGAACCGGTGACTACGGCTGCCGCTTCCCCTGTCCCGTCACCCTCCAAGTCAGCGGCCAGCTCGCGCGCCGTGTTGTCCACGATATGGCCGGTGATGGCATGGCTTTCCTCCAGTGCGCCATACAGCAGCACCCGCGAGCACAGCCGGTTGATGCGGCGCGGAATGCCGCCGGTATGACGGAACACCGCCGCGAAGGCGCCGCTGCTCCAGGTCGGGTCGTTCTGCCAGCCGACCGCCGTCAGCCGGTGCTCGATATACGACTGCGTTTCCTCGGTCGCCAAAGGCCCAAGGTGATAGCTGGCGAGCACGCGCTGGCGCAGCTGGTCCAGATCCGGGCTGGCCAGCTTGCGGCGGAACTGCGGCTGGCCGAGCAGGATGGTCTGCAACGACGCCCGCCCGCCCTCGGTCAGGTTCGACAGCATGCGCAGTTCCTCCAGCGCCTGCAGCGACAGGTTCTGCGCCTCGTCCACCACCAGCAGGCAGTGCCGGCCCGACGCCCGGTGCTCGGCCAGCATCTCGCCGAAACGGGTGAGCAAGGTGGATTTGTCGTAGTCGTCGGCTTCGATCCCGAACGCCGCCATGGTCAGGCGGAACAGGTCGTCACCGGAAACCTGCGTGGTGCTGATGCGGGCCAAAGTATAGGTGTCACGATCAAGCTCGGACCAAAGCCGCTCCACCAAGGTCGTCTTGCCGGCGCCAACCTCGCCGGTGACGATGATGAAACCCTCACCCTGCGACAACCCGTAGATCAGATGCGCAATGGCGCGACTGTGCCCCTTGCTGCTGAAAAAGAAACGACTGTCCGGCGTAAGCTGAAACGACATCGCACTGAAATTATAGAATTGCTCGTACATGACGTCAGGACACCGCGTGAAAAGAAGGAAGGCGGGGGCTCTGCCCTGGACCCGCCAGGTCCGGTGTGCGCCTTCGCGCGACGTCCGGTGCGCGCCTTCGCGCGACGACGCGGAGCGCCCTAGGCCCGGTCTCAAAGGGAAGGACAGTGGCCTGTGGCAAAGGGGGGGCACTAAATTGTTGCAACATCACCTGAGATCCCCTTTGCCGCAGGTCACTCTCTTGCTCTGAAAAATGGGTGCAGGGCGGCCCGCGTCGTCGCGAAGGCGCGCAACGGACTTGCTGGGGTCGAGGGGCAAAGCCCCCGCCTTCCTTGTTCTTCACGTCGGTCCCCAGTGTCATGAACGGTCAGAACGATTTGCGAAGGCTGAGGAGGAGGAGGTTTTGGGCTTTGGTTTGTTGTGTGAAGCCCGACGAGTCGCCGCTGTTGTAGCTGTATTGGGCGCGTGCGGTCAGGGTTGGCGACAGTTGGTAGGCCAGCGAGGTGCTGGCGGTGATGCTGTCCTGGTCGCCGGTGCCGGCGGTGTTGCGCACGCCGTATTGCAGGAACAGCGTGGCGGTCAGGGCGTCCGACAGGTCGCGCTGGAAGGCGATGCTGCCGTAGGTGCCGGTTTGGCGGTTGGCGGGGGCTGCTCCGTTGGGTGCCGCGGCGCCTTGGGACAGCAGGGTGCGGTCGTCCCGGCGCAGCGTCAGCGTCACGACGTTGCGGTCCATCAGCACGGTGGCCGACGCTGACAGCCGTTCGGTGCGGTAGACGTTGCCCAGGGTGCCGAAGAAGTTGTTGTTGGCTGACAGCGGAGCGCCGGTTCGGCTATCGATCGGCACGCCGCTGCCGCTGGTGGTCGAGCTGGCCAGCGTGTTCTGCAGGTCTTCCTGTTCGCTGCCGACGCCGCTGGAGTAGCGCAGGTTGAGGCGGGTGCGGGCGGTGGCCGCGTAGTTGCCGTCGAAGCTGAGGCCGGTGCTGCCGTCGCGGTGGCCGTACAGCAACGACAGGCTGGTATCCGGCTCCGGCGTGTACTGCACCCCGCCGGTGTAGACGACACCTTCGTTGCGGTATGTGGTAAAGCCTTTGTAGTAGATGTCCTCGTGCCCGAGCGCGCCGATCAGCTTGAAGTTGCGGGTGACGGCGTAGCCCAGGTCGGCGATCTGGCTGTAGCGGTGCGACGTGCGGGTGACGCCGGTGCCGGTGCTGTCCGAATATTTCACTTCCAGCACGGCGTTGTAGCGCCCGAACGCCTCGCCGGTGGCAAAGCTGGCGCGCGCCTCGGTGGTGTCCAGGGCTTGGTTGCCGAACGCGCCGGCGAACGGCGAGGCGATCTGCCCCGAACCGCCGTTGCCCGACGCTCCGTCGATCGAGGTGTGGGTATAGCTGTAGCCGAGCTCGGCGCGGCCGATGTCGCCGAAGCGCCGCCGCAGCGCAGGGCCTATGGTGTACGACTGGGTTTGCACCTGGTCCTACCGGCTGAGTGACACCGTCCCGGCTGGCCCGAAGCCGCCTTGGCGTGACTGGGTGTTGGCATAGCCGCGCGCGTCGATGAACAGCAGGTCTTCCAGCACCGTCAGCTCGCCGGAGGTGTTGAGATTGTTGTAGACTTGGTTCTGGCTGCCTTGAGTCGCGTAGAAGCGGAATTCCGGCGCCAGGAAGAAGCTGCCCTTCAGTCGCCGCGTGTCGGCCGTGGCGGCGATGCCGGGGATGATGGCGGTATAGAAATCCGCCACTGTCCGGCCGTTGCTGCGCACCGCATCCGTCTAGGCACCCTGGTCTCAATCGATGGCGTGATGGTGTAGCCGGGCATCGTGGCCGGAGGCTGGGTCTGGTAGGCGCGTTCGAACTCGCGTCGGAGGTCGCCCACGCGCACGTCCGCTCCCACCGGCGGCAGCAGCCCCTGCGCGAGGAGGGGCGTGGACAGCGCCAGCAGACTCACCGGCGGCCCCAGCAGCAATCCGGCTACCAGGAGCAGGCGATGTCGTTTTGAATCCGGTTTCATGTCGTACCGCTTACGAGTACGAACCAAAGTAATGATACGCTCCAAACGTGTAGCTTGTTGTGATCCTGATCTTGTTCAGCAGCAACGTCATGATCGGGCAGGCCTTCAGCAGGTCGAGCGAGGCCAGGATTTCGGCACGCTGTGTCTTCTCTGCCTCCACCACCAACACGATCTGGCCGACGAAGGTCGCCAGCGTGCTCGGGTCCGAGGTGGACAGGCAGGGCGGTGCGTCCAGGATGATCAGGTGGTTAGGGAAGCGCCGCCCCAGCCGCTCGATCATCGCGGTGATCGGGCGTGCGACGGTGCCCTCCGCGGTTCCTCCGGCTTCCGTGTGCCGGATGCCGACCGGCAGCACGAACAGGTTGGCGATGGCGGTGTTCAGGATATAGTCCTCGATCCGCGTCGCCGGCGTCATCGCCAGGTCGATCAGGCCGGGCCGCTCGCCCACGCCGAGCAGGTCAGACATGGATTGCTGCTTGGCGTCGACGTCCACCAGCAGCACCTCGCGCTGCGTATGCTGCGCGATGCTGCCGGCAAGGTTGAGCGCGGTGAAGCTTTTGCCCTCGCCTGGCCGGGCGCTGGTGACCATCAGCAGGTTGCCCGCGCCCCGGCCGGGCGTGTAGCTCGACTTGATCGACCGCAGGATGGCGCCGACGGTGACGCGGAATTCCTCCGAGATGCGGGTGCGCAGCTTGCGGCCCACCACCAGGCCGGCACGTTCCAGCGCGTTCAGGTCCAGCGTGTAAGGTTCCGCGGTCGGTCGGGAACCGCGTGCCTCCACCAGCCCGGCGTTCTGCCGCGCCCGCGTCTCGAAGCTTTGGCCGGTGGGAAAGTTCACGGCGCCAGGGGGCGTGATGCCGGCAGGCACGATACCCGCGGTTGTGGCGGACGCGTTCGCAAGGCTGCCGGACGGCCCGCCGTCGTCGGCAGCTTCATCGGCAGCGACCACATCGTCCGGCACCGGTGGCTGTCGCGGCTGGAGCGGCGCCGTCGCTTCCAAGCCGCCGATGCCGCGCAGCCGTCCGGCGAGCCGTTCCACCAGGTGGGAGGGATTGCCCGTCATCAGTAGGCCCCGGTCGATTTCAGCATCCGCACCATCAGCCCGACATACACCGCCCCCAGCAGCAGAAAAGCCATGCTGAAGCTGACCACGGTGACGACGGCGCCGCTGCGCGAGGTCACTGAGATGAGCGATATGCTGCCCGCCACCTGCAGCCCGAACTCCCGCAGTTCATCCAGCGTGTGGAACGACTGGTCGAACTGGGCCAGCAGCAGCGCCAGGCCGAGGCCGGCGCCGACACCGACCAGCAGCACGCCGGTGATGATCAGCGCCCGCTTCGGCGCCACCGGGATCAGCGGCACCAACGGCGGGTCGATCACCTGGATCTTGATCTTGTCGGCGTCCGCTTCGGCCGCCACGGCGATGCGCATCGACTCGCGGCGGGCCAGCAGCTCCTCGAAGTTCTTGCGCAACACGTCGTAGTCGCGGTTCAGGTTGGTGTAGTCGGCCTGCAATCCAGGGGCGCTGCGGGCGACCTCCTGCAGGCGGTCGCGTTCGCGCACGGCGTCGTTCAGCTGCCGCTGCTGCGATGACAGCGCAGCCTCGGAGTCGCCCAGCCGCACCTTGATCTGCTCGTAGACAGGATTGGGTTGCGAGCCGTTGCGCTGCGGCGCTGCCGCAACCCCGGGCCTGGTGGCGCCCGGCTCGGCAGCACCGGCACGCAGCGATTCCGCGCGTCGGCGTGCCGCCACCACGTCGGGATGGGTTTCGGTGTAGCGCAGCCGCAGTTCATCCAGCTGCGTCACCGCGTCCAGGTAGCGCGCGGCGCCCGGGGTTGTCGGGCGCGCGCCGGGCTGGCCGGGCAGGGCGCCCGGCTGCATGTCGGTTTCGGTGACCACCAGCGGCGGCAGGGTCCCCAGCTCGGCGCGGAGCATGTCTCGCTTGGCGATCTCGTCCTGCAGCGAACCCTGCAGCTGCCGCACCGTAGCTTGCTGCTGCTCCAGGCGGGACTGGCCGTTGGCCTCGCCGGGCAGCAGGTCCATGTAGCGGGTGCGGAAGGCTGCGCGCCGCTGCTCGACGTCGCGCAGCTTGCGTTCGTAGTCGGTCAGCTGCGCCTCGACGAACTGCTGAGCGTTCTGCATCTCGGATCGGTTGTTGCCGGTCTTGCTTTCGATGAACGTGGTCAGGATGGTCCGCACCACGTCGTAGGAAAGCTTGGGAACCGGGTTGCGGTAGGTGATGGTGAACAGGTTGCGGGTTTGCGGCACGACCTTGATGCTGCTGGCCAGACCCTCCACCAGCCGCTCGAGGTCGGCCGGGCCGGTGATGGTCAGGTCGAGGTCGGTGCTGGATATCAGCTTCTCGATGTTGGGCCGGCTGAGCAGGGTCCGCTGCAGCATGTCCAGCTGGGCGCCGGACTGGTTTTCCACCGTGATGCCGCGCAGCAACGGCGTCAGCACGGCGTCGACGTACAGCCGGGCGCTGGATTCATACTGGTTGGGAATGAGCGTGGACCCGACCCAGCCGATGCCGCACACGATCCAGGCGCAGGCGACCGTGGTCCACCGGTAGCGCCAGGCTGCGGTCAGCTGTCGCCGCAGCAGCATCTGGATCTTGTCCATCAGGGTGTCTCAGAACCAGGTTTGCGGTATGATGAGCGTGTCGCCCGGGCGCATCTCGACGTTTTGACAGATGTCGCCGTCCTTCAGCAGGTCGGACAGCCTGACCTTGATGGTTTCCTGCCGATCGGCCAGCCTGCGGGCGATCACGGCGCTGTTGCCGGAGGCGTATCGGGTCAGTCCCTTCGTTGCGATCATGACGTCGAGCACCGTCATGCCGTCCCGGTACGGGATGGCGGCCGGTTCCGTCGCCTCGCCGATCACTTTGACCTGGCGGTTATAGGGGCCGATAAATCCGGTGACCATCACCGTCACGATCGGGTCCTGCACGAACTCCTTCATCTTCACCTGGAGCTCGGCTCCAAGCTGAGTCGAGGTCTTGCCGGCGGCCAGGATGTCCGGGATCAACGGCATCGAGATGCGCCCGTCCGGCCGCACCGGCAGGTTGGGAACGCTGAGTTCCGGGGCCCGGTAGACCGTGATGCCGAGCTGGTCGCCGGCGCCGATCACGTAAGCGGTGGAAGGCGACAGGTTCGCCGCCGCTGGCGCCCGGGCGTTGGCGGGGCAGGCGGTGGAGCTGGAGGTGGGATCGCCTTGCCGACCGCCACAGCCTGCCAACAAGGCGGCAGCGAACACCACGGACAGCACCGCTGGCCGCCAGGCATGCGGGTTGGCGGATGCAGACCGCGTTTCCGGAACGGACGGCAGCAGGCTGCCTGTCGTCGTGGCGGAGCGTGGAGGGTGGTCGGCTGTGTTGCTCATCAAAGCTCCATCATGTCCTGGCCACGCCATGTGGCACGGAGACCGACCTTGACCGCAGATCGTTTCTGTTTGATGTACGCCTGACATCCGGTCAATCCCGATACACCAGCGATATAATGACGTGCGGCGGAACCGGGCCTGGATGCCGTCCGCACGTCTCCTGGAGGCGGCACGCGTCACCGGACCTGTGCCAACAGAAGCGGTGCCGGGCGACAAGCGCCTGGCAAAATAGGCGCGGAAGGAATTGAACCTCCAGCCTCTGCCATGTGATGGCAGCGCTCTACCGTTGAGCTACACGCCTTCATTCCGTTGCCGCGGCACGGACGCCCGTCTGACCGTCTCCTGGAATGGTGCCGCCACCGCCGCAATCCGGATGCTCAGCATGTTTGCGCAGGCTTCAAGCAAGCCGGAGTGTGATAATTGCACATTCGAGTCAAACCTGCGATCACAAATTTGATGGTTTGAAGTCCAGCGTGCCAAAATCCCGGCAATCAAGGCCCGCCGAATCTCATTCGACATCTCCCACACCTTAAAGACCTGGCTTTTCACGACAACCCAACCTGGCAGGCCACGTCGAAAACGCTTCAAGAACCCGGGGTGGTACAGAAAGATAGTCACCATATTGTAAAAACATGGCCGCGGCCGGCCGTGCTTGCCTCCATCAGGCACGACGCGCGCGAAATCGTGATATGCCGCTGCAACAAGCGCCACATATGTTTTGATAAAATAATGTCTAAATCCAAAGGTCATCGTCATCCATCATAAACATAAATCCTTGAACTCGACATCTTAACCCAACGTGAATGGAACAGAGGGATTGCAGCTATGACAAGCTTCGGAGGTTCCGCAAAACGAGAGTGCTAACCTAGAGATACCTGGTGGCGCCTAATCATATGATAAGATTGGTTTTTTGTCCCATTAACTATCTCTAGGTTAGAACTCTCCGCAAAACTAGGGCCGGCTTAACGACCACATGGTTGATCCACAGGGCGGAAAGCGCATCTGATCTGATTTTTTCCGGCCGACCGCCGCTTTATATTCATTCCTAACAAGAAACATAAAGGCTTGCA
>JAABUT010001779.1_pt1 | contig 23201 bp, 20 predicted proteins | sample 5559281 | NCBI WGS metagenome assembly JAABUT01 (sample SAMN10711880, study PRJNA513359) | rock metagenome | isolation source: Antarctica rocks | place: Antarctica: Victoria Land, Ricker Hills nord | collected 2016-01-04
CGACCGCGACGGCGTTGCGGGACACCGCCAGCGCGCTGCGGCAGTTCGCCGACGAGGTGCAGAAGACCAAGGACTCGATCCGGCACAAGGTGGAGATCGCCGGTGCGGCGCTGGTCGTCGGCGCTGTGGCCGCCGTCTTCACCCTCGGCGCGTCCGAGGCGGCCGCCGTTGCGGCTGCCGCGGTGATCGCTGACTTCGCGGCGGCGGCCGGGGTGGCGCTGTCCGCGACGGTGGCGACGATCATCGGCACGGCGCTCGTCGGGGCGGCGTTCGGGGCGGTCGAGTCCATCGCCATCGACGCGCTGGTGGTCCAGCCGATGTCTGTGGCGCTGGGGGAGCAGAAGGGCTTCAGCTTCCACGAGCTGGCCACCTCCGGGGAGTTCGGTGCGGCCGGCGGCTTCCTCGGTGGAGGAGCGGGTGGGGCGCTGAGCCGCCTGCCCGCGCTGTCCGGGTCGGTCGCGGGCAACTTCCCGCGGCTCGCCGGCACGCTCGACGGACTGACCACCTTCACCGGCAGCACCGGTGGTCGGCTGGCGACCAACGGGCTGATCGGTGCCGGCAGTGTCGAGGCGTTGAGCGGCGGCAAGGCCAACGGCTTCGACGTGCTGTCCGGCCTGCTCGGCGGCATGGCCTCCCCCACGGGGCGGCAACGGCTGCTGGGCAAGGGCACGCACAGCGACGGCACCTGGAGCGGCGAGGGCCTGTCGCTGAGCCGGTCGGACAACCAGGTCGCGACCAAGTCGCTGGCCGCGGCGCAGGCGCACGAGCCGCGGATCACCGCCGACATGCAGTCGGTGGCCCGCGACGTGCCGAGTGCCGGCCTGGCCGGACTCAGCTTCCGCATCAAGGGTGCGGACTCCTTCCGCCGCAAGGTCGCAACCGAGATCGGCGACGGCTCGACGGCGACGAAGGCGACCACCGGCATCCGCGACACGATCCGCTACACGCTCAAGCTGCCGCCGCAGGACTACGCGGCCGGGGTCACAGCGGCGAGCCGGGCGATGACCGAGCGCGGCTACGAGCCGGTGCCTGGCAAGTTCAAGGTCAGCTGGGACTCCCCGGACTACCGCGGCATCAACAGCTCCTGGCGCGACCCGCGCACCGGGCAGGTGTTCGAGCTGCAGTTCCACACACCGGACAGCCTCGCGGCCAAGGAGAGCACGCACGCGCTCTACGAGGAGCAGCGCCTGCCAGGAACCTCCCCTGAGCGACAGGCGGAGCTCCAGAGGCTGCAACGGGAGATCTTCTCGAAGGTGCCCGTGCCGCCCGGGGCCGTGGACATCCCGGCACCACCTACCAGGGTGACGCCGTGACGGCGCCACTGCCGGCCGGCATCGCCCGGTACATCGCCAAGGTGGACCCGGACGATGCCGAGCAGCCGCCCAAGCTCCTGCGTGTCCTGCGCAACGAGGACGGCTATGAGCGTGAGGAGACCTGGGCGGCGCGGGTGCAGGACTGGCGGCCATCCCACTACCAGGACGAGGACCGGCTCGGTATCGACAACTACGACGATCTGGTCGAGATCGGCGAGCAGCAGGCGCTGGAGATCCAGGAGGCCTGGCGGCACAAGCTCGCCGAGGAAGCTCCCTCGACCTGACTAGCGGTCAGGCGTCGGGGGGTGAGCGCCGGCCCGCCGGGCAGGATGGTCCGCATGCCCAACCGCCTCGCCGCTGCCACGAGCCCGTACCTCCTGCAGCACAAGGACAACCCGGTCGACTGGCAGGAGTGGGGGCCGGCCGCCTTCGCTGACGCCGAGCGCCGCGGCGTACCCGTGCTGCTCTCCATCGGCTACGCGGCGTGTCACTGGTGCCACGTCATGGCGCACGAGTCCTTCGAGGACGAGGCCACCGCGGCGTACATGAACGAGCACTTCGTCAACGTCAAGGTCGACCGCGAGGAGCGGCCGGACGTGGACGCGGTCTACATGGAGGCCGTGCAGGCGATGACCGGCCACGGCGGCTGGCCCATGACCTCGTTCCTCACGGCGAAGGGCGAGCCGTTCTTCTGCGGCACCTACTGGCCCAGGGAGCGACGGCAGGGCATGCCCGCCTTCGGCGAGGTGCTGGACTCGGTGGCCCGGACCTGGGAGACCCGGCGCGGCGAGGTGGAAGCAGCCGGCGTCGAGGTCGTGGACCGGCTGTCCCGCTCCCCGGAGGCCCGGACGGCGCAGATCACGCCGGAGCTGCTGGCCCAGGCGGCGGCGTCCCTGCGCCGGACCTATGACGGCGTGCACGGCGGCTTCGGCAGCGCGCCGAAGTTCCCGCCGTCGATGGTCCTGGAGTTCCTGCTGCGACATGCCGCGCGTACGGGCGAGGGCCTCGAGCTGGTCGAGCACACCTGCCGCGCGATGGCGAGCGGCGGCATGTACGACCAGCTCGCCGGGGGCTTCGCGCGCTACTCCGTCGACGCCGCCTGGGTCGTGCCGCACTTCGAGAAGATGCTCTACGACAACGCGCTGCTGCTTCGCGTCTACAGCCACCTGTGGCGGGCGACCGGCTCGCCGTCGGCCCTCCGCGTGGCACTGGAGACCGGCGAGTTCCTCCTGCGTGACCTGCGCACCCCGCAGGGCGGCTTCGCCAGCGCCCTGGACGCCGACACCGCCGGCGAGGAGGGGCTCACCTACGTCTGGACCCCCGCCGAGCTGGCCGACGTGCTCGGGGACGCGGACGGCGCGTGGGCGGCCGTGCAGCTCGACGTCACGCCGGCCGGCACCTTCGAGCACGGCAGCTCGGTGCTGCAGCGGCTCGCCGAGCCCGAGGACGAGCGCCGCTACCAGGACGTACGCCGGCGGCTGCTCGAGGCGCGCGGCCGCCGTCCGCAGCCGGCCCGCGACGACAAGGTGGTGGCGGCCTGGAACGGCCTGGCCGTCGCTGCGCTGGCAGAGGGCGGCGTCCTGCTGGACCGGCCGGACTGGGTCGCCGCGGCGGACGCCTGCGCCGACCTGCTGACCCGCCTGCACCGCTCGGGCGACCGGCTGCTCCGGGTCTCCAGGGACGGGCGGGCCGGTGCCCCCGCAGGAGTCCTGGAGGACTACGCCGACGTCGCGGAGGGCCTGCTCGCGCTGCACCAGGTCACCGGTGACCCCGCCCGGCTGCAGCACGCCGGGCAGCTGCTGGACGTCGTTCTGGCCCACTTCGGCGACGGAGCAGGCGGCTTCTTCGACACGGCGGACGACGCCGAGCAGCTGGTCCGGCGGCCGCGTGACCCCACCGACGGCCCGGCGCCGTCCGGCGCCGCCGCGGCCGCCCAGGCGCTGCTGACCTACGGCGCGATCACCGGATCGTCCCGCCACCGGGACGCCGCCGAGGCCTCGCTGGCAGGCATGGCGTCCCTGTTCGGCCAGCACGCGCGCTTCGCCGGCTGGGCCTGTGCGGCGGCCGAGGCGCTGGTCGCGGGGCCGGCCGAGGTGGTCGTGCTGGACCGGCCCGACCTGCTCGCACTGGCCCGGCTGGCCACCAGCCCGGGCGCGGTCGTGGTCACCTCCGGGCCGCTGGCAGAGGAGCGGCCGGCCGGGGCGGCGTACGTCTGCCGCGGTTTCACCTGCGACGCCCCCACGACGGACCCGGTGCGGCTTCGTGAGCAGCTGGGGATCCGGGTATGACCAGCAGCGCCCTGGCCTGCTCCTGACGGCGCTCCTTGGCCAAGCTTGGCCAAGGAGCGCACGATGCACCTTGTGCTCTTGAACGTCGGCCAGGCCAAGACAGACCTACGAAGCTGCTCGCGCGTGTTGAGGCCGGGGAGACGGTCGAGATCGCACGGGACGGCGTCCGCGTGGCGCGGCTGGTCACGGTCGAAGTGCCCTCGTCGGCAGGCAAGCGCTTCCTCGCAGCCCGCGGTTCCCTGGCCGGTCGCATCTGGCTGGCCGAAGACTTCGAGTTCACCGAAGCCGAGGTCGAGGACATGCTCGGCGGCCCGGTGTGAGGCTGCTGCTTGACACGCACGTTGTGCTCTGGGAACTGGAGGGATCGCAACGTGTCTCCCGCGTGGCGCAGGAGGCCATCGAGCAGGCCACAGAGCTTGTGTTCAGCGTCGTGTCCTTCCGCGGAGATCGGCCTGAAGAGCGCGATCGGCAGGCTCTCGGCGCCGCGCGACCTGCGTGAGCATGTGCTGCGAAGCGGCGTTCAGATCCTGCGCCTCGATGCCGATCATGGCCTCGCCGTCGCGGACCTGCCGATGCATCATCGCGATCCGTTCGACCGGCTGCTGGTCGCGCAAGCGCGCTCCGAGCAGTTGACGGTCGTCACAGCAGACCGCCGCATCGCCAGCTACGACGTGCCACTCGTCGGCGCTGGCTGAGCCTCCAGCTGCGGGCCGGCCGTCCCGCCCAGAAGTGGTGATCTTGGGGCTGGGTCGAGCGTGCATGATCGCCACGTCTGCCTGCCCTTGCATCTATAGCGATGTAAGTGTGTAATCGACTCTCCCGAGCAGAGGAGCGACGTCATGCACGGTCCGCAGGAGCAGGCTCCTGGAAGCATCGCGGGCTGGTTTGCCGGCCGGCTGCCCGACGACTGGTTCGAGCAGCCGCCGACGGTCAGCGTCGACCGCGACGAGATCCTGGTGGTCGGTCGGGTGGCCGCGCCCGCCGAACCGGCCGAGGAGGGCGGTGGGTCCGACGCCGCCGGGGCCGCAGCGGCTCAGGCTGAGTGCGGGCGCATCACCCGCTTCCGGGAGCAGACCCGCGAGGTACGCATGGCGATCGCCCGCGAGGCCCAGCACCGCTTCGGGCGCAAGGTCGCCTGGGGCGCCGAGGCCGGCGGCAGCCGGCAGGTGTTCACCAGCCTCTCGGTGCCGGTCATGACCCGGCTGCGGCAGGGCGAGCGGCAGGTGCTCGACACGCTGGTCGACAGCGGCGTCGCGCGCAGCCGCTCGGACGCGCTCGCCTGGTGCGTCAAGCTCGTCGGCAGCAACGCCGACCGCTGGCTCGCCGACCTGCGCGACGCGCTGGAGTCCGTGCACCGGGTCCGCGAGCAAGGCCCGGGCGCGGCGTGAGACGCCCGTCAGGCCGCGCCGGCGCTGTAGGTCGTGACGCTGACCGCGACGTAGTGCGCCGCGAAGGCGGCCAGGGTCAGCGCGTGGAACACCTCGTGGAAACCGAACCAGCGGGGTGAGGGGTCGGGACGGCGCAGCGCGTAGACGACCGCCCCGGCCGAGTAGCACGCGCCGCCGAACAGGAGCAGCAGCACCACGAGCGCTCCGCCTTCGCGGTAGAGCGCCGGCAGCACCGTGACGGCCACCCAGCCCAGGGCGAGGTAGAGGCTGACGAACAGCCACCGGGCCGGACGACGGATGAGGTTGCGCAGCGCCACGCCCAGTGCGGCGCCGCCCCACACGACGCCGAAGACGACCCACCGCCTCTCGTCGTGCAGCAGCAGCAGCGAGAACGGCGTGTAGGTCCCGGCGATGAGAATGAAGATCATCGAGTGGTCCAGTCGGGCCATCAGCGCGTGCCCGCGCGGCCCCCATTGCCGGCGGTGGTAGGCCGCCGACGTACCGAACAGCAGGGCGACCGAGGTCGCGTAGATGGCGGCCGCCGTCACCGCGCGCGCCCCCGACGCGAGGCAGACAAGCACGGTCCCGGTCACCAGCGAGACGGCGAACGCGGCCTCGTGCAGCACGCCGCGCAACCGCGGCTTGAGCCCGGCGACCGCCTCCGAGGCCCGCTCCCGGACGGCCTCGACCCGCTCGGCCACCGCCTCGGTCATGCCGTCCATCTGGTTGCCCATCGGGTGCCTGATCTCACAGGGTGGGAGGGTGTCGCTCTCGGGTAGGCACACGAGAGACTATTCGTCTGCCCGAGTCAGAGCCACCCCGAGCCCCAGCCGCCCCGAGTCACAGCCACCTGAGCCACAGCCATCTGCGACGGAGAGGATCACATGAGCACCCCTGCACCCGGAGAGACCATGACCGTTCCGGGCCTGGACCAGGCGCCCACATCGAACCGCGCACTCGTCGCGTGGGTCCAGGAGGTCGCCGCGCTGACCAGGCCCGACCGGGTCGAGTGGGCCGACGGGTCCGAGCAGGAGTGGCAGCGGCTCACGCAGCAGCTGGTGGACGGCGGCACCTTCGTCCGGCTGGACGAGGCCAAGCGCCCCAACAGCTTCTATGCGGCGTCGGACCCGAGCGACGTCGCGCGGGTCGAGGACCGCACCTTCATCTGCGCGGAGAAGGAGGCCGACGCCGGGCCGACCAACAACTGGGTGGCGCCCGACGAGATGCGCGCCATCCTGCAGCCGCTGTTCGACGGCTGCATGCGCGGCCGGACGATGTACGTCGTGCCGTTCTGCATGGGGCCCCTCGGCAGCCGGATCAGCCAGCTCGGCGTCGAGATCACCGACTCGCCGTACGTCGTGGCGTCCATGCGCATCATGACCAGGATGGGTACGCTGGCCCTGGAGCAGCTCGGTGAGAACGGCTCCTTCGTGCCTGCCGTGCACACCGTCGGAGCGCCGCTCGAGGACGGCCAGGCCGACGTCCCGTGGCCGTGCAACGACACCAAGTACATCGTCCACTACCCGGAGACGCGCGAGATCTGGTCCTACGGCTCCGGGTACGGCGGCAACGCACTGCTGGGCAAGAAGTGCTTCGCCTTGCGCATCGCCAGCGTCATGGCGCGGGACGAGGGCTGGATGGCCGAGCACATGCTCGTCCTCAAGCTCACCCCGCCTGAGGGTGAGCCGCGCTACGTGACGGCCGCCTTCCCCAGCGCCTGCGGCAAGACCAACCTGGCGATGCTGCAGCCCACCGTCCCCGGCTGGACGGTCGAGACCGTCGGCGACGACATCGCCTGGATGCGCTTCGGCGAGGACGGCCGGCTCTACGCCATCAATCCCGAGGCGGGCTTCTTCGGCGTCGCGCCCGGCACCGGCGCGGACACCAACGCCAACGCCGTCCGCACGTTCTACGGCAACTCCATCTTCACCAACGTCGCCCGCACCGACGACGGCGACGTGTGGTGGGAGGGCCTGACCGAGCAGCCGCCCGCGCACCTCACCGACTGGAAGGGCAACGACTGGACGCCGGAGTCCGAGACGCCTGCCGCCCACCCCAACGCCCGCTTCACCACTCCGGCGGGCCAGTGCCCGACCATCGCGCCGGAGTGGGAGGACCCCAAGGGCGTGCCGATCTCGGCAATCCTGTTCGGTGGCCGGCGGGCCAGTGCGGTGCCGCTCGTCACCGAGTCCTTCGACTGGCAGCACGGCGTCTTCCTGGGGTCCACCGTCTCCTCCGAGACCACTGCGGCGGCTGCCGGCGCGATCGGCCAGCTGCGCCGCGACCCGTTCGCGATGCTGCCGTTCTGCGGCTACAACATGGGCGACTACTTCGGCCACTGGCTCAAGCTCGGCGCGGCGACCGACGCCGACAAGCTGCCGCGCGTCTACTACGTCAACTGGTTCCGCAAGGACCCCGCCGGCAAGTGGCTGTGGCCCGGGTTCGGCGAGAACAGCCGGGTGCTCAAGTGGATCGTCGACCGGCTCGAGGGACGGGTCGAGGGAGAGCGGACGCCGATCGGCGTGCTGCCCGCGCGCGGCGAGCTCGACCTGGACGGGCTGGACCTGCCCCAGCAGGACCTCGACCTGCTGCTCAGCGTCGACACCGACATCTGGAAGCAGGAGGCCGGGCTCATCCCCGAGTTCTTCGCGCAGTTCGGCGACCACCTGCCGCCGGCCCTGCGGCAGGAGCACGCCGCACTCGTGGAACGGCTCGACCGGGCTAGCTAGCCCGAGGATCTGCCTGATGGCGCAGGTGCGGTGCGACGACGCCTCGATGCTCGGCGTACACCCGGTCCCTGTGCGCGACCGCGACGGCGCCCCCTACGAGCTGACGCTTCGGCTGACCCGGGACGGCCGGGAGTTCGGCGGCGTCGGGGAGCGCTGCGGCTACTTCCTGGCGGCGGCCGCCGCCCGGTTGCGGGCTGCCCGGGCCGTGGGTCCGGACGACGCCTTCCCTGCCAGCAGCATCGAGGCCGGCCTGCGGTCGTGGGCCAGCGACGCCGGCGAGGTCGGCGACGAGGTCTGGGCCACCCTGCTGCCCTACCTCCCGCGCGACCGCGAGCTGTTCTGCTTCCGCTCGCGGGACCCGGACGACCTGACCGAGGACGGCGGCCTGCGCGTCGGGCTCCAGGTCGAGCGCAGCTGGCTGGGCAGCCCGCAGGGGCGGTGGGAGTCGCGCTGCATGGCGCTGCTCGAGGCGTGGGGGGCAGGCGGCACCGGAGTGCGCACCCTGCTCACCAGTGAGCAGCTGCTCGCGTTCCTGGAGGAGCTCGTCCGGGAGTTCGCCGAGGCTGGGGTGTCCTACGCCCCCGACGAGGACGCGGCCGCGCTGCGTCGCCCGGTCGGCTGACGGCGGATACGCTCCGGGAGCGCCGGACGGGTGGCGCGGGAGCGTCGTGGAGGTGCGGTGGGTCTGCGTGACGTGGCCTACGGCCTCTACGAGCGTCGGCTCGCCGGTGGCCTCGCCCGCGACGGGGCGCCCGTGCCGCGCCACGTCGGCGTCATCCTCGACGGCAACCGCCGCTGGGCCAGGGCGGCCCGGGCCCGCAGCGTCTCGGCCGGCCACCAGCGCGGCGCCGACAAGATCCTGGAGCTGCTGGGCTGGTGCGACGACGCAGGGGTGGAGCTGGTCACCCTCTGGCTGCTGTCCACGGACAACCTGTCCCGTCCCGAGGGCGAGATCGCCCCGCTGCTGCGCATCATCGAGGGCGTCGTCACCGACCTCGCCGCCCCCCACCACCGCTGGACCCTGCACATCGTGGGCGCCCTGGACCTGCTGCCGGCCGACACCGCGCGGGTGCTGAAGGAGGCGGCGGAGAGCACCGCGGGTCGCCCCGGGGTGGAGGTCAACGTCGCCGTGGGCTACGGCGGCCGCCGTGAGATAACCGACGCCGTCCGCGCCATGCTGCACGCCCACGCGGCGACCGGCGCGACCCTCGAGCAGGTCGCCGAGATCCTCGACGTCGAGCACATCGGCGAGCATCTCTACACGCGCGGCCAGCCCGACCCCGACCTGGTGATCCGCACCAGCGGCGAGCAGCGGTTGTCCGGCTTCCTGCTCTGGCAGAGCGCGCACAGCGAGTTCTACTTCTGCGAGGCCTACTGGCCCGACTTCCGGCGGGTGGACTTCCTGCGGGCCCTGCGTGCCTACGCCGCGCGCGAGCGCCGCCTCGGCTCCTGAGTGGACCTGCCCCAGGCCTACGTCGAGCTCGGCCTCGCCTTCGACCGGCTCGAGCGCGGCTTCGTCGACGCCTGGACCGGCGACCCGGCCGTGCGCACTCGGGTCGAGAGCGGGCCGCCACCGGTCCCGACCGAGCTGGCCGACCGGGCCGCGGCGCTGCTCGCCGAGCTGCCCTCCGCCGGTCTCCCCGCCGACCGGGCCGACCACCTCGACGGCCAGCTCACCGGCCTGCGGACCAGCGCCCGCGTCCTGGCCGGCGAGCCGGTCGGCTTCGTCGAGCAGGTGCAGGGCTACTTCCAGGTCACCCCCGCGATGGGGGAGGAGGCGGCGTACGCCGACGCGCACCGGGCGCTCGAGGACCTGCTGCCCGGAGCTGGCCCGCTCGCGCAGCGCTACGGGGCCTACCGGGCGGCGACCGCGGTGCCTCCCGAGCGCCTGGCCGAGGCCGTCCGCGAGGTGTCCACGCTGCTGCGGGAGCGGGTACGGGCCGAGTTCGCCCTGCCGGACGCGGAGAGGGTCGACTACGAGGTCGTCACCGACCGGCCGTGGGGCGGGTTCAACTACTACCTCGGCGGCTACCGCAGCACGGTCGCGATCAACGCCGACCTGCCGATGGGGCTCGGCGCGCTGCCGGCGCTGGTCGCGCACGAGTCCTACCCGGGCCACCACACCGAGCGCTGCCGCAAGCAGCAGCGCCTCGCCGCACGGCCGGAGCACCAGGTGTGGCTGGTCAACACGCCGGAGAACGTCGTCGCCGAGGGGCTCGCCGACCTCGGCCTGGCTGCCGCCGGTCTCGGCACCGGCTGGGGCGCGGTCGTCCAGGAGCTGTACGCCGACCTCGGGATCGGCTACGACGGTGCCAGGGGGGAGGCGGTGGCCGTCGCGGCCGCGCCGCTCGGAGCCGTCCGGCAGGACGCCGCGCTGCTGCTGCACGACCGGGGCCGGAGCCTCGACGACGCGGCCGCCCACCTGCGGCGCTGGGGCCTGCAGTCGCCGCGGCGGGCGCGCAAGGCGCTGGAGTTCCTCACCTCGCCGCTGTGGCGGGCCTACATCAGCACCTACGTGGAGGGCGAACGGCTGCTTTCGGCCTGGCTGGCTGCGCGCCCGGACGGCCAGCCGGTCGTCGAGCGCTTCGCCCGGCTGCTGGACGAGCCGGTCACCCCACGCGCGCTGCGCGCCGAGACGGGCTGAGCGAGCGGCCGCCGAGCCGGCGTACGGGCGTGTCGGACCCGCCCCGTGGCCGGGCGCGTCCTACCGTCCGGGCAGCGGCAGGCACCCGGCCGCCGCACGGGAGGCCCACGATGACCTGCTATGTGCTCGACACCTCAGTCCTGCTGTCCGACCCGGGTGCGATGGGTCGCTTCGCCGAGCACGAGGTGGTGCTCCCGCTCGTGGTGGTCAGCGAGCTCGAGGGCAAGCGAGACCACCCCGAGCTCGGCTGGTTCGCGCGGCAGTCGTTGCGGCTGCTCGACGACCTGCGGGTCCGGCACGGACGGCTCGACCGGCCGCTGCCGTACGGCGAGGGCACGGTGCGGGTCGAGCTCAACCACTGCGACAGCGCCGTCCTGCCGGCCGGTTTCCGGGTCGCCGAGAACGACACCCGCATCCTCGCGGTAGCCGCCAACCTCGCTGCTGACGGCCTGGACGTGGTGCTGGTCAGCAAGGACCTTCCGCTGCGGGTCAAGGCCGCCAGCATCGGGCTGACCGCGCAGGAGTACCGCGCCGAGCTGGCCGTCGACGAGGGCTGGACCGGGATGGCCGAGCTGGTCGTGGACGCCGGCGACCTGGACGAGCTCTACGCCGCCGGCCGGCTCGACCTGCCGGACGCCCGCGAGCTGCCGACGCACACCGGTCTGGTGCTGCTGTCCGAGCGCGGCAGCGGGCTCGGCCGGGTGGCACCGGACAAGTCCGTGCGCCTGGTGCGCGGCGACCGGGACGTCTTCGGGTTGCACGGCCGCTCCGCGGAGCAGCGCGTGGCGCTCGACCTGCTGCTCGACCCGGAGGTCGGCATCGTCTCCCTCGGAGGCCGGGCCGGCACCGGCAAGTCGGCCCTCGCGCTGTGCGCCGGGCTCGAGTCGGTGCTGGAGCGCCGGGCGCACAAGAAGGTGGTTGTGTTCCGCCCGCTGTACGCCGTCGGCGGCCAGGACCTCGGCTACCTGCCCGGCGACAGCGCCGAGAAGATGGGCCCCTGGGCGCAGGCGGTGTTCGACACCCTGGGCGCGCTCGTGGCGCCGGACGTCGTTGAGGAGGTGCTGGCCCGCGGCCTGCTCGAGGTGCTGCCGCTCACCCACGTCCGCGGGCGCTCGCTGCACGACGCCTTCGTGGTGGTCGACGAGGCGCAGTCGCTGGAGCGCGGCGTCCTGCTCACCGTGCTGTCCCGGCTCGGGCAGGGCTCGCGAGTGGTGCTCACGCACGACGTCGCGCAGCGCGACAACCTGCGGGTCGGGCGGCACGACGGGGTCGCCGCCGTCATCGAGGCGCTCAAGGGCCACCCGCTGTTCGCGCACGTCACCCTGACCCGCTCCGAGCGCTCCCCGATCGCGGCGCTGGTGACCGAGATGCTCGAGATGTGAGGTACGTCGCACGACGTCGTTACCGTTGAGTAGCCTGCGGGCCACCGCTGCCACCCGGCAGCCGTGACCCGAGGAGCTCGTGTGCGTGGTCGTGCCGCCGTCGTGGCCCTGGCGCTGGTCTGCGCCCCGCTCGCGGCGACCGTGCCGCCGGCCGCCGCCGCCGACCCCGGCGGGCAGCCGGTCCCGGGCGTGCTCGACATCCTGCCGCCCGGCAGCAACGGCAACGTCGACGCGACCGATGCGCTGACGGTCGGACCCTCGCGCACCGCCACCCCTGACAAGCCGCCCCACTTCGCCGACCAGCTCGAGATGTACGACGCGCTCAACAAGACCTCGCCTGGCCAACTCGGAGCGAGCGACCTCACGAAGTACTACAAGACGGCGACGCTCGGCATCGCCGATGCCGACGTGGTGTCCGTCGAGCGGCCGCGCCCGGGGCTCACCATCAAGCGGGACCGCTTCGGCGTACCGCACATCCAGGGCGCGACCTTCGAGGACGTGGAGTACGGCGCGGGCTACGCCAACATCGAGGACCGGATGTTCCTCACCGACGTGCTGCGGCACACCGGCGCGGCCCGGCTGAGCGAGTTCATCGGCGCTACCCCGGGCAACATCGCGATGGACCGCGAGCAGCTGCGGATCGCGGCGTACACCCGGCCGCAGGCGGCGGCTCAGGTGGACGCTGCCGCCCGGCGCTACGGCGCGGAGGGCGACCGTCTCGTGCGCGGGCTCGACGCCATGATCGCCGGGATGAACGCGGCGCAGAAGACGCTCTGCCCGGTGAGCGCCGCCGCGCCGGTTCCGGGGCAGCCGGGTGCGGCCATCGGCCCGAAGTGCCCGGCGGAGTACGCCGCACTCCAGAAGCCCGCCGTCGACTACGACCGCGCCGACATCATCTACATCGCCTCGCTCGTCGGCGGCATCTTCGGCAAGGGCGGCGGCGCGGAGGCGGCCAACGCGCGCTGGCTGCAGCAGCTCCAGGGCAAGTACGGCGTCACGGAGGGCCGCAAGGTCTACGACGACCTGCGCGAGAAGAACGACCCGGAGGCGCCGACGACCTCGACCACCCCGCAGGGCTACCTCGGCGGCGGCATCAAGGAGACCCGGCCGGGCACCGCCCTGCCCGACCTGCACCCGAGCGGCACCGCCCCGGGCACCGGCGCCGACGACAACAGCACCGGGGTCACCGTCCCACCGCTGGGGCCGCTGGCGGCTCCCGCGCAGGCCAGCCCGTCCTTCGGAGTGGTCGACGGGCCGTTCGGCCGCATCGACCTCGGCCTGCGCCCGCACGGCATGAGCAACGCGCTGCTCGTGGACGGCGCGCACTCCGCCGACGGCCACCCCACCGTGGTCTTCGGCCCGCAGACCGGCTACTTCACGCCGCAGCTGCTCGTCGAGCAGGACCTCCAGGGACCCGGCGTGCGGGCCCGGGGCGTTTCCTTCGCGGGCACCAACCTGGTGGTGGAGCTCGGGCACGGCGTGGACTACGCGTGGTCCGCGACGTCGGCGTCCAACGACATCGTGGACACCGTCGCCGAGCGGCTCTGCAACGCCGACGGGTCGACTGCGACGGTGACGTCGACGGGCTACCTGGTGGGCGGGCAGTGCACGCCGATCGAGGCGTACACCCACACCGAGACGGTGCTGCCGAGCGCCGCCTCGCCGACCCCCGCGCTGCTGCGGTTCCAGGTCCAGAAGACCCGGCACGGCGTGGTGCAGGAGCGCACCACGGTCGGCGGCAAGCCGGTGGCGCTGGTGCTGCAGCGCTCGACGTTCAACCACGAGGTCGACTCGGCGGTGGGCTTCGCCCGCTTCCAGGACCCCGGCTTCGTGCACGACGCCGCGAGCTTCCAGCGCGCCGCGAGCGCCATCGACTACACGTTCAACTGGTTCTACAGCGACGACCGCGACATCTCCTACTTCTCCTCCGGGCTGCTGCCGAAGCGGGCCTCCGGGCCCGAGCCGGACCTGCCGCGGTACGGCGACGAGGCCTACGACTGGCAGGGCACGCTGCCGTTCTCGGCCCATCCACGGTCGACGGACCCCGCGCGCGGCTACCTCGTGTCGTGGAACAACAAGACGGCGCCGGGCTTCTCGGCCGCCGACGGCTCCTGGAGCTATGGGCCGGTCTACCGCTCCCTCGCCCTCGAGGACCGGGTGAAGGCCCGCATCACGGGTGGCCGCAAGGTGACGGTCCCGAGCCTGGTCGACGCGATGATGGACGGCGGCACGGTGGACGTGCGGGCGGCGTACCTGCTGCCGGAGGTGCTGGCCGTGCTCGGCACCCCGGCCGACCCGCAGGACGCGGCCGCCGTACGCCTGCTGCGCGAGTGGCTGGGTGACGGGGCGCACCGGGTGGACCGCGACCGCACCGGCGGCTACGACCACCAGGCGGCCGTCGACCTGCTGGACGTGTGGTGGGAGCCGAAGGCGGCCGGCATCGGGGGCGACCCGACGTTCGCGCTGCCCAAGGACGTGCTGAGGGGCACCCTGGGCCCCCTGACCGACGAGCTGCCGCAGTCGCTGGACGACCACCCACGGCAGGGGATCGGCTCGTCGTTCAACGGCATCGCCTGGTACGGCTACGTCAGCAAGGACCTGCGGCAGGTCCTCAAGCAGCCGGTGTCCGGCGCCTACTCACGGACCTACTGCGGTGGCGGAGTGCTGGCCACCTGTCAGGAGCAGCTCCGGGCCTCGCTGCACGAGGCTGTGCAGGCGGCGCTGGGCGCACAGGGCAAGACCGAGCCGAGCCAGCTGACCTACGACAAGCACCGGGACGACATCCGCTCGGTGACGGCCGGGCTCGTCGGCGTACGCCCGATCGACTGGCAGAACCGCCCGACCTTCCAGCAGGTCGTGCACTACACGACCCGTCGGTCGGCCTCCCGCGTTGCGGTCGCGGGAGGGGGCGGTACGGCGGACCGGCCGGTCGGCACCGGCCCGACCCGGACCGCCCAGGGGCGGCCGCTGCCCGCGACGGGCGCGTCCGCGGCCCTGCCCGCCGCCGGTCTGCTCGTGGTCGGCCTCGCGGGAGTGCTGGCCCGGCGCCGGCGGGCGGCGCGCTAGCACACCGCCGTTCCCCGATCGGGCCCGCCATGACCTCGCCAAGGTCATCGTGTCCCATCGCCCGCACGGGAGCGGTCCCTGGTGGACACGATGACCATCCGGCGGTACGGCGGACCGCCCGCGCCGGGCCTGACGCCTGACGCCGGCAGCGAGATGCGCCCTAGCTGGGGGTCGGCGCCGGGCTGCTGCTGACGTTGACCTTCGGTGCATTGACGTTCACGTCGGCCTTGCCGCCGAAGTAGAAGAAGGCGCCCACGGCCACCACGACCAGGATGAGGATCGCGGCCAGCACCCCGGCTCCGACGCCGCCGAAGTCCGAACGGCGAGCATCCGGGCAGCCCCCACCTGAGCTGCCGGTCCGAATGGGACTGCTGGTGCGGTTCATGCGCGCTCCTCGGGTCGACGTGCCGACTCCCTACCCCGTCCGGGCGAGGGACGATCATCGGTTCTGTCGGCGGCTCCCGCTAGGTTGCGGGAATGGCGGAGACGGCGGTGCGGGCGGAGGGGCTGCGCAAGCGCTTCGGTGACGTCGAGGCGGTCGCGGGCGTCGACCTGGAGGTGCGGCGCGGGGAGGTCTTCGGCTTCCTCGGGCCCAACGGTGCGGGCAAGACGACGACGGTGCGGGTGCTGTGCACCCTGCTCAAGCCGACCTCGGGCAGGGCCAGCGTGGCCGGGCTCGACGTGGTGCGCGAGGCGGCCGCGGTGCGGACCCGGATCGGCGTCGCACTGCAGGAGATCGGGCTCGACCCGATGCAGACCGGCCGCGAGCTGCTCGAGCTGCAGGCCGGGCTCTACCGGGTGCCCGACCCGGCCGGGCGGGCGGGCGAGCTGCTCGGGCTGGTCGGCCTGACGGAGGCGGCCGAGCGGCGGGTCAAGACCTACTCCGGCGGGATGAAGCGACGGCTCGACCTCGCGACCGCGCTGGTCCACGCACCCGAGGTGCTGTTCCTCGACGAGCCGACCACCGGCCTGGACCCGGCCTCGCGCCTCACCGTCTGGGAGGAGGTCCGCCGCATCAACGCGACCGGCACCACCGTCTTCCTCACCACGCAGTACCTCGAGGAGGCCGACCAGCTGTGCGACCGCCTGGCCATCATCGACCGCGGTCGCGTGGTGGTCGAGGGCACGCCCGAGGGGCTCAAGGCTGGCCTGGGGGCCGACGTCGTCCAGGTCGGGCTCGGGCACGAGGGCACCGTGGCGGGGCTCCGCCAGGTCGTGGTGTCGCTGCCGGGGGTCGACCACGTCACCGAGGCCGAGGGCGGCGTGGCCGTCTACGTCACCAACGGCGCCCGGGCGGTCCCAGCGGTGGTCCGCGCGCTGGACGAGGCCGGCATCGAGGTGGGCGCCGTGTCCATCAGCCGGCCGACGCTGGACGACGTGTTCCTGGAGGCGACCGGCCGCAGCATCGAGGGCGCGGGGCCGACCCCGGCCGCGGAGGTGAGGGCGTGAACGAGGCGCTGCTGCTCGGCCGCCGGGCGATCCGGGAGGTCTACCGACTGCCGGCCGCGACCCTGCCGACCCTGTTCATCCCGCTGTTCTTCCTCGCGGTCAACATCGGCCAGGTCTCCAAGACGTTCAACCGGGGCAACGCACCCTTCCTGTTCGGGCAGAGCTACGTCGCCTTCCAGGTGCCGGTCTCGTTGGTCTTCGCCGTGTCGACCGCCACCAGCGGGCTGGCGCTGGTGACCGACATCGACCTGGGCTACTTCGACAAGCTGCTGGTCGCGCCGATCCGACGGACCGCCATCATCGTGGGCCGCCTCGCGGCCGACTTCGTGCGCGGGACGGTGACCTCGTCGCTGGTGCTGCTGCTCGGGCTCGCCTTCGGCATGCGGATCGCCAGCGGGGTCGGCGGCGCCCTGCTCATCGTGCTGCTCTCGGCGCTGTGGGGCGTCGCCTACGCCGGCATCGCCCAGACCATCGCGCTGCGCACCCGAAACGTGCAGACCACCAACGCCAGCTTCATCCTGTTCTTCCCGCTGCTGTTCCTCACGCCCAACTTCGTGCCGTTCTCGCTGCTGTCCGAGCCCATGCAGACCCTGGCCCGCTTCAACCCGGTCAGCTACGTCATCGAGGGCCTTCGCTCGCTGGTGCTCGAGGGCTTCGTGCTGTCCGACCTCGCCGCCTGCGTCGGCGTCATCGTCGGTGCCGGCGTGCTGCTGACCTGGGCCTCCCTGCGCGCCCTCGCCGGCTACGACCAGGACTGAGCCCTTGGCACGCACCGCCCTGCCGGACCGGCCGTCAGGCCGGCGGTCGGGTCATCGACAGCACGTCGAGGGCCTGGTCGAGCTGGGCCTCGGTCAGCTCGCCGCGCTCGACGTAGCCGCCGTCGAGCACCACCTGGCGGATCGTCGCGCGTTCGGCCAGCGCCTGCTTGGCCACCCTGGCCGCGGCCTCGTAGCCGATGTAGCTGTTGAGCGGCGTGACGATCGACGGCGAGGACTCGGCCAGCTCGCGGCACCGGTCCTCGTCGGCGACCAGCCCATCGACGGTGCGGTCGGCGAGCAGTCGGGTGGTGGTGCTCAGCAGCCGGATCGACTCGAGCAGGTTGCGGGCGAGCACCGGCATCATGACATTGAGCTCGAAGTTGCCGGCGGCTCCGCCGAAGGCGACGGTGGCGTCGTTGCCGACGACCTGCGCGCAGACCATGCACATCGCCTCGGGGATGACCGGGTTGACCTTGCCCGGCATGATCGAGGAGCCGGGCTGCAGGTCGGGCAGCCGCAGCTCGCCGAGGCCGGCCCGCGGTCCCGAGCCCATCCAGCGCAGGTCGTTGCTGATCTTGAAGAGCCCGACGGCGAGGGTGCGCAGCTGCCCGCTCGTCTCGACGAGGGCGTCCCGGGCGCCCTGCGCCTCGAAGTGGTCGCGTGCCTCGGTCAGCGGCAGCTGGGTCGCCGCGGCGACGTGCTCGATCACCCGCCGGCTGAAGCCCGCGGGCGTGTTGATGCCGGTGCCCACAGCCGTCCCGCCCAGAGGCAGCTCAGCCAGTCGGGGCAGGCTGGCGTGCAGACGCTCCACGCCGTAGCGGACCTGGGCGGCGTACCCGCCGAACTCCTGGCCGAGCGTGACGGGGGTGGCGTCCATGAGGTGCGTCCGGCCGCTCTTGACGACCGAGGCGAGCTCGTCGCGCTTGCGCTCCAGGCTTTCGGCGAGGTGCTCGAGGGCCGGCACCAGGTCGTGCAGGACGGCGGAGGTCGCCGCGATGTGGATGCTGCTCGGGAACACGTCGTTGCTGCTCTGGCTGGCGTTGACATGGTCGTTGGGGTGGACCGGCGCGCCGAGCCGCTCGGCGGCCAGCGTCGCGATGACCTCGTTGGCGTTCATGTTGCTGCTCGTCCCCGAGCCGGTCTGGAACACGTCGATCGGGAAGTCGTCGTCCCACCGGCCCTCGGCGACCTCGAGCGCGGCCGAGACGATCGCCTCGGCCAGCTCGGCCGGCAGCACCCCGAGCTCGGCGTTGACTGTGGCGGCCGCCGCCTTGATGCGGGCCAGGGCCTCGATGTGGGCCCGCTCGAGACGCTGCCCGGAGATCGGGAAGTTCTCCACCGCCCGCTGGGTCTGGGCGCGGTACTTCGCCTCGGCCGGGACCCTGACCTCACCCATGCTGTCGTGCTCGGTGCGCCACCCCTGCGTCATGCCCGACATCCTGCCCGTCCTGCGGGCGGTGCCCGGAGCGGGGTGGCCCGTCGCCGGCTGGGGCGCAACCGGGTCGGCGTGCCCCAGGATGGGCTGGTGCCTCCACGTCCGGGACCCGGCCTGCGCTCGTTCGGCCTGCGCGTCACCGTCCTCGCGCTGCTCGTGGCGGTCGCCGTGGCGCTGCGGGCCATCAGCCCGCTGCGGGCCTCCGGCAGCAGCTGGCGGGTGGCCGACCTGCGCTCGGTGCCGCAGGCCGTCGTGGTCGTCCTCGTCCTGGTCGGCGGTCCGGTTGTCCTGGTGCTCGCACTGCTCTCCGACCGCGGTGACGCCGCCGGAGGACGGCGGCCCAAGCGGCGCAGCACCCTCGCCTCGCTGGCGCTGGTCGCGGGCGTGGTGGTCGGGCTGGCCCTGCTGAGCAGGCTGCTGCCTCACCCAGCCGCCGCGCCGACCGGCACCAGCGCCGCTCCCGTCGGCCCGGCCACCGGCGGAGCGCACGGCGCGGTCCAGCACACCAGCCTGCTGCTGCTCGTCGGACTGGCCGCGCTCGCTGTCGCGGCCGCCGCGCTCGCCGCCCGGCGTCGGCCCTCCCCGCTGACCGCCGAGCCGCCTGCGGCTCCCGCTCCGGTCACCGCATTGACGGACGGCCTGGCCGCCGCTGCGCAGGTGCTGCGCGAGCGCCGCACCGACCCTCCGCGCCAGCGGGTGGTCGCCGCCTATGCCGGCTTCGAGCGGGCCATGGCCGCGCACGGGCTGTCCCGCGGTCCGAGCGGCACGCCGAACGGGCTGCTCGCCCGGGCCGTCGAGCTGGGCGCGCCGTCCGGGCCCGCCGGCGAGCTGACCGAGCTGTTCGGCGCGGCCCGGTTCGGCGTGGCAGTGGTCACCGAGGGCGACGTGGCGAGGGCCGAACGCGCGCTGGCCGAACTGCTGGCGACGCGGTGAACCGGCTGAGCCGGGTGCTGCTCCCCGGGCTCGCCGGCCTCGTCGTGCTCGGCGCCGGGCGCTACGCCGGGACGGCGGGAGCGCTGGTGGCCGCCGAGGTGCTCGCCGTGCTGGCGCTCGCAGGACTGCTGCTGACCCTGCCCGCCCGCCCGGCGCCCGCCCTTGGCGGCTGGCGTCGCGTCACCTGGTTCTGGGACCGACGCCACCGGGCGGGGCCCGGCGTCGGCGCCCGGTCGCGATTCCCGGCGTACGACCGGCTGTACGCCGTGGTGCTGCTGGCCGGGACCTCGCGGCGGCACGTCGAGCTGGCGCTGCGGCCGGTGCTGCAGCGCATCGTGCAGCCGGCGCTGGCCGACCGCGGCCGGGACGCGGTGCGGTCGGCGGTGGGCGAGCGGCTGTGGGAGCTGCTCGACCCGGACCGGCCGGTACGCCACGAGAGCGGACCGGCGGGGCTCGACCGGCGCGCACTGTCCGAGCTGCTGGACCGGCTGGAGTCGTTGTGACGGTGCTCGACGTGCGCACCGCGGCGCAGCAGGCGCAGGACGTGCTGGACGAGGTCGAGCGGGCGGTCGTCGGCAAGCGCGACGTGCTCGAGCTGGTGCTGCTCGGCATCCTGGCCGGCGGCCACGTCCTGCTGGAGGACCTGCCCGGCCTCGGCAAGACGCTGCTGGCCCGGTCCTTCGCCACGGCGCTCGGCCTGTCGTTCCGCCGGGTGCAGTTCACCCCGGACCTGCTGCCCGCGGACGTCACCGGCTCCTACCTCTACAACCAGCGCGACAGCACCTTCGAGTTCCGGGCCGGCCCGGTGTTCACCCAGGTGCTGCTCGCCGACGAGGTCAACCGCACGCCGCCCAAGACGCAGGCGGCGCTGCTGGAGGCGATGGGTGAGGGCCAGGTGACCGTCGAGGGGGAGACCCGGCTGCTCCCGCAGCCCTTCGTCGTGCTCGCGACGGACAACCCGGTGGAGTACGAAGGCACCTACCCGCTGCCGGAGGCGCAGCTGGACCGCTTCGTGCTGCGCACGTCGCTGGGCTACCTGGGCCGCGCCGACGAGGTGGCGCTGCTGGAGCGCCGGCTGGAGCGCCGTACCGACGCGGTCGCGCTGCGCGGGGTCACCGACGCGGCCGGGGTGCTGGAGCTGCGGGCGGCGCTGGAGGACGTGCACGTCGCACCGGAGCTGCTGGAGTACGCCGTCGCCCTGGTCACCGCCACCCGCGAGCACACCCAGACGCTGGTCGGTGCCAGCCCGCGGGGCGCCCTCGCGGTCGTGCAGCTGGCCCGCGGCCGTGCGCTGGTGCGGGGCCGCCCGCACGTGCTGCCCGACGACCTGCAGGCCGTCGCCGTACCCGCGCTGGCCCACCGGCTCGTGCTGCGTCCGGAGCTGTGGGCGCAGGCGGTGCGGCCGGAGGACGTCGTGGCGGAGGTCCTAGGCGCCGTCGCCACCCCGCCCACCCGGCCGGCGTGACCCGCGTCCCGCTGCGATGGGCCCCGTCGGGGCAGGCGCGGGCGCTGCTCGGTGCCGCCGCGGTGGCGCTGGCCTTCGCGGTGCTGCTGCGCAGGCCCGAGCTGCTCGCGCTCGCCACCCCGGCGTTGTGGGCGCTGCTGACGGCGACGCGGACGGCGGAGCCACGCACCCTGCTGGTCGACGCGGGTTCGGAGGAGCTGCGGGCGGAGGAGGGGGTTCCCCGGTCGCTGCGGGTCGACCTCGTCCTGGACCGGCCGGTGCCGGCGCTGCGCGCCGCGCTCGCGCTCCCGGCGGAGCTCGCTGACACGGCGCTGCGGGCCGAGGCGCACCGGGCGGCGCGGCTCGACCTGACCGCGGAGGTGACGGCCCGGCGCTGGGGGCGGCACCGGGCCGGGCCGCTGCGGCTCGACCTGCTCGGCGCCGGCGGGCTGCGGGCGGCCACCGCGGTCGTGCCGCTGTCGCTTGACCTGCTGGTGCTGCCGGCCCCACTGCCGGTGCGTACGGCGAGTGCGCCGCGGCTGCTGCCCGACCGGGTCGGCGAGCACGTCACCCGGGCGGCCGGACCCGGGGTCGAGCCGGTCGCCGTACGCCCGTTCGCGACCGGCGACGCGGTGCGCCGGGTCAACTGGCGGGTCAGCAGCCGGCGCCCCCAGCTGCACGTCACGGTGCCGGCCGCCGAGCGCTCGGTCGACCTGGTGCTCGTCGTCGACGCGCTCTCCGACGTCGGCACCGCGCCGGACACCTCGCTGGACCGGGCGGTGCGCACCGCGTCCGGGCTGGCGGTGCGCTGGCTGCGGGACCGCGACCGGGTCGGCCTGGTCGTGCTCGGCTCGACGCTGCGCTGGCTGACGCCGGCCACCGGGCGGGTGCAGCAGCAGCGGGTGGCGGAGCAGGTGCTGCGGGCCTGGGCGCCGCCCGGGCAGGTCCCGCCGCAGGTGGACCGGGTGCCCCGCGCCGCCCTGCCGCCCGGCGCGGTGGTGGTCCTGGTCTCGCCGCTGCTCGACGACCGGGCACTGGACGCGGTGGGCGCCCTGCGGGAGCGGTCGCGGCGGCTGCTGGTGGTGGACGTCCTCGCCGGGGTCGAGCCGCAGGTCGACCGGCGGGACCCGACCGGCGCCCTGGCCCTGCGGCTGTGGCGGCTGGAGCGGGCCGCGCTGGTGCACCGCCTCCGCACCCTCGGCACGCCCGTCCTGCAGCCGGCCGAGGGCGGCCTGGACCGGCTCGTCGCGCTCGCCCTGCGCGCACCGCGGTGACCTCCCGCCTGCCGTGGCTCGCCGGCCTGCTCGGCCTGCTCGCCGCCCTGCTGCCCGTCGGTACGACGACCGGCTCGCTGCGGCTGGCCGCCGCCGCGGTCGTCCCGCTGCTCGGCCTCGCCGCTGCGCTGGCGGTCGGGCAGGACCGGTGGCGCACGCCGGTGGCAGTCGCGCTGGTCCTCTGGGCGGCGGTGGCGCTCGCGCCGGCACCGCGCACTGCGGCGGTGGGCGTCGTCGCGGTCGGGTGCGGCCTGCTGGTGCGCGCCTGGGCCGGGCTCCCCGAGCTGGCCCGCCTCGGCCGCGCGGCGGCTCCCGACCTGCTGGCGGAGGCGCTCGGCGGGGTGCTCGCGGCCGGCCTCGTCGTGGCGGTCGCCGGGGGTGTCGACGAGCAGCCGGCGCCCGCGCTCGCGGCCGGCCTGCTCGGCGTACTCCTGCTGGCGACCGGTGCCGTGCTGCGGCTGCGGCGCTAGATCTCGACGTCGACGACGACCGGGGCGTGGTCGCTGGGCCCCTTGCCCTTGCGGGCCTCCCGGTCGACGAAGGCGTCCAGGACGCGCACCGACCGGCTCGCGAGGACGTAGTCGATGCGCATGCCGAGGTCCTTGTGGAACATCCCGGCCCGGTAGTCCCAGTAGGTGAAGGGCCGCTCGCCCTTGCCCGGCCGGGCGACGACGTCGACGAGCCCCCACGTCACGAGAGCGCCGATGGCGGTGCGCTCAGCCGGCGTCACGTGGGTCGACCCGACGAAGGCCGAGGGGTCCCAGACGTCCGCGTCGGTGCGGGCGACGTTGAAGTCGCCCATGACGGCGAGCGGGCGGGCCGGGTCGAAGCCGGACAGGTGCGTGCGCAGCGCCGCCAGCCAGTCCAGCTTGTAGGCGTAGTGCGGGTCGTCCAGCGCCCGGCCGTTGGGCACGTAGACCGACGTCACGTGCAGGGACCCGCACTGCGCGGAGGCCAGCCGCGGCTCGGGGTGGCCGGGGAGCGCCAGCTCGACCTGGGTGAGCCCGACACGGGACAGCACGGCCACGCCGTTCCACCGGCCGTCACCGGCGTGCGCGACCTCGTAGCCCAGCGCCCGCAGCGGGAGGTGCGGGAACG
>JAABUT010001780.1_pt1 | contig 23163 bp, 19 predicted proteins | sample 5559281 | NCBI WGS metagenome assembly JAABUT01 (sample SAMN10711880, study PRJNA513359) | rock metagenome | isolation source: Antarctica rocks | place: Antarctica: Victoria Land, Ricker Hills nord | collected 2016-01-04
GAACGCTGCAAAAGAGCGACTGACCATTGCCGTTCCGGTATCCCTACTGCTCATCTTACTCATGCTTTACCTAGCCTTTGGTTCGGTTAAACAGGGGTTGCTGATCTTCTCCGCGGTTCCGTTATCAGCTATCGGCGGTATCCTTGCCCTGGTTATCCGGGGAATGCCGTTCAGCATTAGTGCCGGGGTTGGTTTTATCGCCTTATTCGGAGTAGCGGTATTGAATGGATTAGTGCTTATCTCTGAATTTAACCGCCTGAGAAAGGAAGGCTGGGACGATCTGCGCGCCATTGTCTTCGAGGGCACCAAGCTCCGTTTAAGGCCGGTTTTAATGACGGCTTCTGTGGCTTCATTAGGCTTTTTACCAATGGCTTTAAGCAATGGATCCGGTGCCGAGGTACAGCGGCCGCTGGCTACCGTAGTGATCGGTGGTTTAATGACGGCTACTTTGCTCACCTTGTTTGTACTGCCTATTTTATATATCCTCTTTGAGAAAGGAAAAGCCATGAAATTACCTGTTAAGGCAACTGTAATACTCCTTATAGGTGCATCGTTCCTGTTTGCGGGCAATACCAAAGCACAATCACCTATAACGTTGAAAGCGGCTATCGACACCGCAATTAAGAACAATCTTAGCCTGAAAAGCGAACGGCTGAATGCGGATTACCTTAAAAAGAACACAGGAACCGGTGTAACTATTCCTAAGACAACTATTACCGGCGAATATGGCAACATTAATAGCGCCTATACCGATAACCGGATCGCGGTAGTACAATCGGTTAATTTTCCAACGGTCTACACCCGCCAGAAAGCTTTACTCAATACTGAATACCAGGCAGGCGTGTTGAATGTCAAACTACGGCAGCGCGAAATGGAACGGATGGTGACCGAAGTATTTTACAATATACTCTACCTGAAACAAAAGCAGCAATTACTATTAAGTGCCGACAGCACCTATGCCTCATTTGTTAAAAATGCCAGCCTGCGTTATGAAAAAGGAGAGAGTAATATCTTGGAAAAAACCACCGCAGAAATACAGCGTGGGCAAATTGCCCGGCAAACTGAAATGGTCAATGCAGATTTGATGATTGCCTATGAACGCTTCAAGGTATTGCTGAATACCAAAATCGATTACCAGCCGGAAACCGCATCTTTCAAGCTGCCCTTACCCATTGTAGCCGATACGCCATTAAGCAATCATCCACAGGTTTTATACCTCAGCCAGCAACAGCAAATTTTTAAAGCTCAGACCCAGGTAGAACGAGCAAAATTACTGCCGGATTTTAACTTAGGGTATTATAACCAAAGCTTCAGAGGAACGCAGTTGATTAATGGCATTGACCGCTATTATGATAACAGCAACCGCTTTTCTTCTGTTCAGCTTGGCGTTTCGGTGCCTTTATTTGCTGGTGCACAAAGAAACAAAGTGAGCACATTCCGGATCAGGGAACAGCAGGCACAGGTGGATTACCAGTCAGGTTTACAAGCCCTGCAAAGCAGGTATAAACAGGCCGCCACGGAAGTGAGCAGCTACCAGCAGTTGGTTGACTACTACGAAAAAAGCGGGCTGCCCAATGCCGCCCTCATCTTAAAAACCGCTAACCTGCAATTTACAGGCGGGCAGGTGAATTACCTGGAATATGTATTGCTCATCAATCAGGCCACAACCATTCGCAGTGAATATACCGATGCAGTCAACAATCTGACCCAGGCCATTATCCAACTTAACTCCCTTCAAGTCAAATAACATGAACTCAACTATAAATTTATATATACAGAAATCTACGGTAGTATTTACCATCCTGGCTTTGTTCTCCTGTAGCGGCCCTGCGGACAAAACAGAAACAAAAACTGATGAAAGTCCAGTAAAAGCGGGCAGCGCAGCGGTAAGGTTAACCGATACCCAAATTAAAACTGCCGGGATTGATACCGGCTACGCGGCTAACCGTCCTGTCGCAAACACTTTAAGAGTTACGGGGGCCGTTGATGTGCCGCCGCAAAATATGGTGAGCATCAGTTTCCCGATGGGTGGTTATTTAAAATCGAGCCAGTTATTGCCCGGAATGCACGTGAGCCGTGGAGAAAGCATCGCAGTGATGGAAGATCAGCAGTTTATCCAGCTACAGCAGGATTATCTAACTGCTAAAGCCAAGTTGATCTATGCGCAAAAAGATTTTGAGCGGCAGCGTGACCTGAACCAAAGTAAGGCCAGCAGCGACAAGCTATTTCAGCAGGCCCAGGCAGATTATTCCAGCGGGAAGATATTGGTCAGTTCTCTTTCTGAAAAGCTGCGCCTGATTGGCCTCAATCCAGCCAAATTAAATGACGGGAACATTACCCGAAACGCGGCAGTCCGCTCACCCATTGATGGTTATGTGAGTAAGGTAAATGTGAACATCGGCAAATATGTTAACCCGACAGATGTGCTTTTCGAGATCGTTGACCCGAGGGATATACACTTGGCACTGGATATATTTGAAAAGGATGTTAACCTGCTCCATACCGGCCAAAAAGTGATTGCTTACACCAATAGCAACCCGGATAAAAAGTTTATCTGTAGGATAGTTTTGATCGGAAAAGATTTGACCGATCAACGCAAAACTGAAGTGCATTGCCACTTTGAACAATACGACAAAAACCTGTTACCGGGTACTTTCATGAACGCTGAAATTGAAGTAACGGCCAACGATGTGCTAACCCTGCCGGAAGAGGCGATAGTCAATTATCAGAATAAGAGCTATGCTTTCAAGAAAAATGGCAAAAATACTTTTGAGATGATCGAAGTAAAAACTGGCGTAATCAAAGACGGGTATGTGGAACTGAATGCCTCCAATTCGGAACTGCGCAGCTTGTCCTTTGTAACAAAAGGAACTTACAGTTTGTTGATGAAGCTTAAAAATACCGGCGATGAGGAGTAGTAAACTATCTGCTTTAGCGGAGCCTTTCGTGGCGCTGAAGAACAGGGTTTTTGCCGGACTTTATTTTGCGGAATCCATTAGCCTGCTGGGTGATGCTTTTACATGGGTGGGACTGGCACTATTGTCTTATCAGTTTGGCAAAGAAAAATCAGCTATCATACTGGCAACCGCCTTGACCCTGCGGGTAACCGCATTTATTATATTTTCCCCGTTTGCCGGGGTTCTAGCGGATAGGATGAGCCGAAAAACCATTCTATACACCACACATTTTATCCGTATGGCCATAGTAGCCTGCCTTCCTTTTGTAAACCAGGAATGGCAGATCTACGGGCTGGTTTTTTTGCTTAATGTGTTCAACGCTTTCTTTACGCCTACTTATCGTTCGGTAATCCCGCAGGTGGTCGATCATGAACACTACCGGCAGGCCGTGGGTTTGTCAACGGCGACGTTTCAGATCCTTGGGGGTCTTAGGACCCGGTCTTGCAGGGATACTGGCCGTTTGGTTCGGCGCAAGGGAGGTTTTTTTTATTGATGCAGGTTCGTTTGTCATCGCGGCAATCCTTATCCTGCTATTACCGGCGAATAAATTGCAGCGGCCTGTCAAATCAAAGGAAAAAACTTTTACAGCCCGGCACGATGCTATTAAAGGCATCCGGCTCCTATTTAAAAACCCGTTGATCCGGTTTGCGCTGTTTATAGAATTTGTTTCAGCAATCGCCGGGGCGCAGATACTGGTCAACACGGTTGGGCATATCAAAAGCGGGCTTCACCTGGATGACAAACATTATGGCTGGGTGATGGCGGCCTTTGGAATCGGTGCCAGTATTGCCGCTTTTGTCGCTGGCAGTTTAGATAAAACCAAAACCAGAAGGTTGTCCCTTATTGTCGGTGCCTTAGTACTGGCAATAACGATTTCGATCACCAATTTCGTGGGCTATCCGGTGATGCTTGTCTTGTGGCTTTTTGCGGGTTTAGGTCAAAGCCTGGCCGAAATGCCGTCTGAAACATTGATCGGTGAAAATGTTCCAGAAGCTGAACAGGGAAAAGTCTATGGCTCTCATTTTGCTTTTTCCCATCTTTGGTGGGCTATTGCTTACCCTGTTGCCGGTTTTACCGGAAGTCATTTCCCCGGGAAAAATTTTTTATACGGAGGAATTATTTCGCTTTTCCTTTTAACGCTGTCCATGTTTTTCATGAAAAAGAATGGAAAGATGGATACCGCTTAAACAGGCAGTCATTTATCAATCGCCTTGCCTATCTGCTCAAGGATACCATTAGTCAAAACAGATTTAGGATTTTTATAGCACCAGCACTGTCAGGTTCTTTATGCAGAATTACGGTTTTACCGCATAATACCTCAACTTGAAGTGTTTTTACGTTATACTGAACATTAATGATGAAGTTGTTTAAACTCAATTTAAGCCTGTTTAAATCTTGTCCAATTGATTTTTTATACTTCTTTTATCACCTAAAAAATAGGAAAATCCAGGCTTTTTGTTCCGGTATTGAACATGGGCACAAAATTTACAGGCATAAAAGAAGCATTATGGATATTTCTGATCTGTATTTAAACAGGCTCAAACCAAAAATCAAAAGTTTAAACAACTTCGATATAAACATAATGATTTAAATCAGCATGACCTTCAATACCGGACCAGCTTTAATTTCATAATATTAGAGCCTGTTTAAATTTTTATCTGAAATTTATAATGCTTCTTTTAGCACTAAAAAATTGGTGTTTGTATCGTATTTTCACAAAAAAGCAAACAAAGTTTTACTGTTTTTTAGGTGATAAAAGAAGCATAGAAAATAAATCAAACAAAATTTAAACAGGCTCTTAAAATACAAATGAATTGCTCAAGTTATAAGCATACCCGATAGCCAATCAAACTATGCTTATATCCTTCTTGTTTTGATTGCATTTTCTTCTTCCCAAACACATAACAGCTGATGATCAGGTAGTCCAGTGACTTTCAGATAATTGCCCTTACCTATATTGATCTCTTTATTGGTGCCTATATATTTCAGTTTTAAAGTACCATTATCTGACATTGCAACAAGCGGTTGATTGCCTATGATACTTATACTGCAATCCCTTCCGGTGCCCAGATCAATTTCATTTTCTCCTGGTTTTGTGTAATAGATATTTCCCTTTCTTCTCCAAGTTGTGCTGATAGAATTATTTGCATTAAAAGCCAAATCCCCTCCATCTATAGGGCATGCGTTTAACTTCCATGTACCATTGCCCAATTTTTGGGCAGCATCAAAAGTTTTACCCTGATTAGCTGACCTGACCAAATATAGATCCCGGGAACCCATGAGCCAGTTCCTGAACATAATGGCCACACTTGAACCCTGAACGGCTATGCTCGGCCTGCAACATTCACAAACATGCCCGTCGGGGGATTGATATGCCAGCGTATTTTTATGCCATTTGCCGTCTTTTGCATTTAAGGATGAAAAGTAAATATTATTGGTTTTTCCTATCCGCATATCCAGCCACACCGCATAGAAATTATCCTGCTTATCAGCCGCAATATTCATTAAGCCTTCAGGGGCAGATAAACGGATATCGTTTACATACCCTTTTCTTTTCCAGCCCTGACGCACTGCTGCATGGTTTAATGTAAAGAAGTGTATATCTCCCTTTTTATCCATAGCGGCGATCACACTATAGTTTGCCGAACTTGCCAATTGCGGGCCCCTGGCCATGCCTAAGTGCATTCCGGGCACAACGGCTACCAAAACAGGCTTGACAAAAGTTTTACCATTATCAACAGAAGCAGCACAAAATATACTATCCTTTCTGCCAAAGACGATCCTGACCACACCCTTACTGTCTGTACTGATCTGTGACTGCTGACCTATGGAAAGCGTCTCATCAATTGGTGGCCTTGCATAAGCCAAACCTGTAAAGAGTAAAAAACAGGTGATTAATTTTTTCATGAGCTTGAGTTTGACAAAAAGATATTTGAATCGACGCAAATTACAATAATTATAAACAAAGCCAGGAACGTCAAAATCTTCAAATTCTATAAATTTTAAGCAGAATCATGTAAAGGATTACCTATCGGTCCGTGGTAAATTTGTATCGTAAATAAATTACCATGCAATCAGATATCCAAACGCTTACTTTCCCGGTTACCGGAATGACCTGCGCGGGCTGTGCGGCAAGCGTAGAATCCATGATCGGCGCACAAAAAGGTGTTGATAAAGCAGAAGTCAACTATGCCAGCCAGTCCGTTAAAGTTGCTTTTCACCCCCAGATTATACAACCTGTAAATTTTCAAAAAGCGGTACAATCTGTCGGTTACGACCTGATTTTAGATACCGAAAATGGTAAAGCCTTACAGGAAGAAGTGCAGCAAAACAATTATCAGCTGCTAAAAACAAAGATCACCTGGGCCGCCATATTAACGGTACCTGTTGTTTTGACCGGGATGTTTTTTATGGATCTGCCTTATGTCAATTATATTATGATGGCGTTAACAGCTCCGGTTTTATTCTTTTTTGGCCGTAATTTCTTTATCGGTGCCTGGAAACAGGCTGGTCACGGCAGGGTAAATATGGATACGCTTGTGGCACTTTCTACCGGTATTGCCTTTTTATTCAGTGTTTTTAATACGATAAACCCGGGCTTCTGGCTTAGCCGCGGGCTTCATCCGCATGTTTATTTCGAGGCTGCTGCCGTGGTCATCGTTTTTATCATGGCCGGTAAACTGTTGGAAGAAAGGGCAAAATCCAATACTTCTTCGGCCATTAAAAAGCTGATCGGCCTTCAACCCAAAAACGTATTGTTGATCACCCCGCAGGGTGAAATAGAAACGCCTGTTGCAGATGTTCAGATTGGTGACCGGATCTTAGTCCGCTCCGGCGAAAAAATACCGGTAGACGGGATGTTGTTTGAGGGCAATTCCTATGTAGATGAAAGCATGATCTCCGGGGAGCCGGTTGCGGTAGAAAAAAAAACGGGCGACAGGGTATTTGCCGGTACGATCAATCAAAAAGGGAGCTTCCGTTTTACCGTTGAAAAAGTAGGCGGTGGTACGCTGCTGGCCCAGATCATACAGCAGGTACAAAGTGCGCAGGGCTCTAAAGCGCCGGTTCAAAAATTGGTGGACAAGATAGCCGGGATATTCGTTCCGGTGGTGATGGGCATTGCGGTATTGACTTTAGGGATCTGGCTGATATTTGGCGGACAACATGCTTCTACCCAAGGGTTACTGGCCATGGTTACGGTACTGGTTATTGCCTGTCCGTGTGCTTTGGGGCTGGCCACGCCAACCGCTATTATGGTGGGCATGGGAAAAGGTGCTGAAAACGGCATCTTGATTAAAGATGCGGAAGCTTTGGAATTAGGCCACAAGGTAAATGCTATCATCCTGGATAAAACCGGGACCGTTACAGAAGGCAAACCCGTGGTAACCGATCTGTATTGGGCAGGTGGGGCAACGGACCGGGAAACCTTAAAAGCTGTTTTCCTGGCCATGGAAAAACAATCCGAACATCCTTTGGCCGATGCAATTGCAGCATATCTTCAAAAAGACAAAAATAAACCAGTGCAGATCTCGGGCTTTGAAAGTTTAACCGGTCAGGGCGTTGAAGCCCGTTATGAAGGCAACTTATACCAGGCAGGCAGCCATAAATTAGTAGATAAAAACCATTTGATCGTACCTGCGGACCTACAGGGACGAATTGAAGGTTTGCTGGCCCAGGCTAAAACAGTGATTTATTTTGGTGATAAAAGAGAAGTATTTGCGATAGCTGCAATTACCGACCGTATTAAAGAGAATTCTGCAAGGGCGGTACAAGCTTTAAAAAACCAGGGCATTGAAGTTTATATGCTGACGGGCGACAACAGCGTAACGGCTGCTGCCATTGCAGGTCAAGCCGGTATAGAACATTTTAAAGCTGATGTATTGCCATCAGGAAAAGCGGATTTTGTAAAGGAATTGCAGGCAAAAGGTAAAACAGTGGCCATGATCGGCGATGGCATTAACGATAGCCAGGCACTGGCTCAGGCGGATGTTTCCATCGCTATGGGCAAAGGTTCGGACATTGCGATGGATGTGGCAAAGATCACCTTGGTTTCATCTGATCTTATGCAAGTGCCAAAGGCTTTAAAACTTTCTAAACTTACGGTACGAACTATCCGTCAAAACCTTTTCTGGGCATTTATTTATAACCTGATCGGAATACCGCTTGCTGCCGGTATCCTTTATCCGCTAAACGGGTTTTTATTGAACCCGATGATCGCTGGTGCAGCAATGGCGTTAAGTTCGGTTTCTGTCGTCAGCAATAGTTTGCGCCTTAAACTGGCTAAAATCAATTAATCAATTTATTAAAAACAACACATAAAAACATATTAATCACATGGAAACTTTAAAATTCAAAACCAATATCAAATGCGGCGGCTGTATCGCTGCGGTTACACCATCCTTAAACGCCTTAAAAAGCATTAAGCATTGGGAAGTGGATACCAATAATCCCGATAAAGTTTTATCTGTCGAGGCAGAAGACGGACTGAAAGCCAGTGATGTGGTAGAAACCCTGAAAAATAAAGGTTATCAAGCTCAAAAATTATAAGCGGGCAGGGGTTAAATTAAAATCCTTATTCGGTACTGTAAAGCCCTTTAATAAAGGCTTTACAGTTTTTTGTTTATTACATTACCAAAAGATAACCTTAAACAAATAAATTATGGATCATTCCCATCAAGAGCATTCAAAAACAAACCGTTCAAAAGCGGACACCGCAATTCCCATGAGTGGCCACAGCATGAATCATTCAGCTCATAATCCGGCAATGGGACATGCAGGGCATGACCACATGGCGATGATCGCTGATTTTAAAAAGCGTTTCTATGTGATCTTGGCACTGACAATCCCTATCGTCTTGTTATCGCCCATGATCCAGCATTTTGCAGGGGTAAACTGGCAGTTTCCAGGTTCCATGTATTTGCTGTTTGCTTTGTCAACGGTAGTTTTCTTTTATGGGGGATGGCCTTTTTTAACCGGCTGGTTATCGGAGATAAAAGCCCGCAGCCTGGGCATGATGACCCTGATCGGCTTTGCGATAACCGTGGCTTATGTTTACAGTGTGGCTACCGTGTTTGGCTTAAAAGGTATGGATTTTTTTTGGGAACTGGCAACGCTGATCCTGATCATGCTTTTAGGGCATTGGATAGAAATGAAATCGGTGGCGGGTGCTTCCAGGGAACTGGAGCTATTGGTACAGATGATGCCTTCGGATGCGCATTTAGTACGGGGGGAAACGATATCGGATGTAAAAACAGATACGCTAAAAGCGGATGATGTGATCTTAATTAAACCAGGTGAAAAGATCGCGGCCGATGGTATGATCACTGAAGGGGAAAGCTACCTAAACGAATCCATGTTGACCGGGGAATCAAAACCCGTATTAAAAGTAAAAGGTGATAAAATAATAGCCGGTTCGCTCAACGGTAATGGCTCTTTAAAAATATCGGTGCTTCATGGATCGTCTGATTCCTATTTGTCCCAAGTCGTTAAACTGGTGGAAGATGCACAGAAAGCCAAATCTAAAACACAGTTAATGGTTGATGTTGCTGCAAAGTGGTTAACCATTATTGCGCTTGTTGCCGGAATAAGTACGTTCCTGTACTGGTACTTAACCGGTCAGCCTTTAGCTTTTGCAATTGAACGGATGGTAACGGTAATTGTGATCTGCTGCCCTCATGCTTTAGGGCTGGCAGTTCCTTTGGTGGTGGCTAAATCTACCGCTTTATCTGCTAAGAATGGTTTACTGATTAAAAACAGGACGGCTTTTGAAAACTCCAGGAAAATCTCAACGGTTGTATTTGATAAAACAGGTACGCTGACGGTAGGTAAGTTTGAGGTTTCTAAAATACTTGTTTTGGATCAAAACAGCAACGAAAACGAATTGATCAGGTTAGCTGCCGCTTTAGAACAAAACTCCGAACATCCGATTGCTACCGGAATTTTGCAAAAGGGCAAAGATTTAAAAATAAACGTTCCTGCTGTGGATAATTTTAATGCCATTACAGGTAAAGGGGTCGAAGCAACGGTCGAAGGTAAAAACATCAAGGTTGTCAGTCCGGGATACCTCAAAGAAAATAACATTCAATTACCAAAAGACTTTAAAGCCGAAACGGACGAAACAATAGTGTTTGTTTTAACAGAGGGAAAGCTTTTAGGTTATATCGCTTTATCGGATGGCATCCGTCCTGAATCTGCCGGGGCTATCAAAACTTTGCATGATAACCGGATCAAGTCTATCTTGTTAACGGGCGATAATAACCAGGTGGCTGAAAGCGTAAGCGGTAAATTAGGCATGGATGGTTTTTTTGCCCAAGTGCTGCCGCACCAGAAACTTGAAAAGATCAAGGAACTGCAAAGTAAAGGGGAGTTTGTGGCCATGACGGGCGACGGCGTAAACGATGCGCCTGCGCTGGCGCAGGCCGATATTGGCATTGCCGTTGGTTCGGGCAGTGATATTGCAGCTGAAACAGCGGGTATTGTATTGGTCAACAGCAACCCGCAGGACATTGTAAGCCTGATTTTGTTTGGTAAAGCAACTTACCGCAAAATGGTCCAAAACCTGATCTGGGCTACCGGCTACAATGTGGTTGCACTGCCGCTTGCCGCAGGCGTGTTGTATAACTACGGTATATTGCTCAGCCCTGCCGCCGGAGCAGTTTTAATGAGTTTAAGCACGGTTATCGTAGCGATCAATGCCAGCACCTTACATATTAAAAAAAGTCATGTTGAATAGTTGATTTAGAGCCTGTTTAAATTTATATCGGAAAAATTCATAGTGCTTCTTTTAGCCCTATAAATTTTGTATTTGAATTTTATACCGATAAAAGAAGCATTGGAATTTCCTGTTTTTTAGGTGATAAAAGAAGCATAGAAAATAAATTAAACAAAATTTAAACAGGCTCTTATAATTAAATTATTTTAAACAATATGGCTTTGAAGCTGTAATGAATAAGTTACATTAGTGTTGAATGAGGAAGTTGGCAATCATTAGTACGGCAGCATTTTACCTGTTACTTACAACGGGTATGTTTGCATGTATTGTACATTGCGCAGGTGAATATTTCATTCAGTCTAAATTAGCCATACATGATGATCATGATGCCGACCACGATGATGATCACCATGGTGAAGATAAACATCACAAGGATAAGGATTGTGGAGAAGGAAAGGATTGCAGTTGCTGCAATAAACATGGCAACTACATTGTTAAAGAAAACAGTACTCCCGGTTTAGATTTTAAGGCTCCGCAGATTACTGTTATAACTCACCATCAACCATTTTTAAACGCATTTACCGGTAATGCGCCAATCAGTCAGATCTTCTGGCATGAGAGCAATGCCCCACCGGGAACTTCAGGTAAATCAATCATTATTAAATTTCGCACTTTTCTTATCTGATTCAAGCTGCCCTGCAATCTCCGCGGATGGTTATCTCTTTGTTTATACATTAACAAAAGCTTGAATTAAAATACATGATACTTCATATTAAAAACATGGTTTGCGACCGTTGCATTATGGTCGTGAAGCAACAATTAGAAAGTTTAGATTTTTACGTGCCGGAAATTTCATTAGGTAAAGTAACTGTTGTTCCTGAACCGGATGAAAGCCAGTTATTTCAAATTTCATCTGCACTAAGCCTTGTTGGTTTTGAACTGATAGACAGCGAAAAACAACAGATCGTTGAACAGATCAAAAATATCATCATTGCAAAAGTCCATCACGGCGACCTTTTAAATGATCACGTTACTTTTTCACAGCTGCTTCCATCAACTTTGAATAAAGATTATACCTATCTGAGCAGGCTGTTTTCACAATATGAGGGTGTCCCGATCGAAAAATACATCATCCAGCAGAAAGTCCAAAAGGTAAAAGAGCTTTTGGAGTATGGTGAATTTAACCTCAATGAGATATCCTATAAACTGGGATATAGCAGCAGCGCGCACCTTTCTGCTCAGTTCAAAAACCTGACCGGGCTAACGCCAAGCCAATATAAGGCATCTGACAAGGCATCCAGGAAACCGTTAGACAAAATTTAAGAAATCTACCTATGAATTACAAAATAATAATAATCGCGGTCCTACTTTCGGGATGGGCCTTTGCAGCGGGTGCCCAAAAGAAAAACATGGAGATGAGCGACACAATGATGCGCAAAAACATGAAAATGCCCGGTGCCAGCGTACAGAAAAAAAAGACAAAAACCGCACCTCAATTTAAAGCCAGTCAAAAGAAAGCAACTTCAATGCAGGAAATGAACATGAAGGGCGGATCAATGAAAGGCATGAAGATGCCCGCTACAAGCGGCAATACGATGCCTATGACCGGAATGAAAAAGAAGAGCAGTTCTATGAAGGATATGAAAATGTCTAAAAAAAATACTGGTGCTATGCCAAAAATGAACGGCGGTTCCATGACGGGTATGGATATGCCAAGGAAGGAGGGTGGTATGCCGGGTATGAACATGGAAGATACCACCATGAAAAGCATGGATATGCATAAAAAAAACGATATGAATATGTCGGGGATGAAGATGAAGGGAATGAAAATAAATCCTGCAGATACAATTAAAAGTACTTCCTCAACACTTAACGATCACCTGATCCATGCGGGTAAGAGGGTAAATTACGACCTGTATATTACGGATACGATTGCTAATTATACCGGGAAACCGGTAAAGGCGATGGCAATCAACGGGCATATTCCCGGACCTACCATCCGTTTTACCGAAGGCGATACCGCTTATATCAGGGTCCATAACCGTATGAAGACTGAAACATCCATCCATTGGCATGGTGTATTGGTCCCCAACCAATTTGATGGTGTACCTTATCTAACGACTGTTCCCATCCAGCCTGATTCTTCGCATACTTTTATTATCCCTTTACGACAAACCGGTACTTTCTGGTATCACTCGCATACGGAACTGGACGAACAGTCCGGACTTTACGGCTCTATTGTGATACAGCCCCAGGTTAAAACCAGTGACTATCCTGAGCAGGTGCTGTTGTTTTCGGACTGGACAAACTACAAGCCTAAAGAAGTTCAGAGAATGCTGAAAAGAGGGACCGATTGGTTTTCCATACAAAAAGGTAGTGTACTCAGTTATGGGGGTGCCATAACCAAGGGATATCTGTGGGATAAATTAAAACTCGACTGGATGAGGATGCCTGCAATGGATATTGCAGATGTAAAATACGACCGGTTCCTGGTGAATGGCTATACCAATCAGCAGTTATCGCAATTTAAACCTGGTGAGACGGTTCGGCTAAGAATCATCAATGGGTCTTCTTCGAGTTATTTCTGGCTCAACTATGCCGGGGGGATGATGACCGTCATCGCTGCAGATGGCTTATTGGTGCAGCCCGTTAAAGTAGATAAAATTTTGATTGGCACGGCTGAAACCTATGATGTGCTGGTTAAAATCCCACAAACAGGTAAATATGAATTCCGGGCGACTTACCAGGATGTTTCCGGGCAGGTTTCCGCCTGGCTCGGCTCGGGAAAAGAAGTTAAAGCTAAAAATATACCCAAAATACCTTATTATAAATTGACCCATACTTTTAACCAGATGATGAGCAGCATGAATATGCCGATGAATGCGGTACCCAATAAGCTCGTTAAAAATGACGGGCTTGAAATGAGCACGCAAGACATCAAACCGGTGAGCGGTATGGACATGAAGGGCATGAAAAATAAAGCAATGCCAGACATGAATATGCCCGGGATGAACATGGAGGACATGAAAAATGATACTGTAAAAAAAGAGTCAAAAAAAAGCCAACAAATGCCGATGAAAGGTATGCCAATGGATTCTTCCGGCAAAAAAGGCATGGATCAAATGAATACGAGTGGCATGGACATGGGCGGTATGCAAATGAAGGATGACGGTAGGGGAACCAAAATGGGCCCCGGCGGATCGATGTTGCTGGGTCTTGGCGGGGAAGGTAAGATATTAACTTATGATATGCTCCGTTCGCAAGGATCAAGCGTTGTTGGAGGCAAGCATACGGTAACGACCTATCACCTGTATCTGACCGGAAGCATGCTCCGTTACACTTGGCTAATCAATAATAAAGCACTGTCCGAAGCGGACCTGTTGTTGATCCGCAAAGGGGAAATCGTCCGCTTTGTTTTACATAACACCACGATGATGGAACACCCGATGCACTTGCATGGTCATTTCTTCCGGGTGCTGAATGCACAGGGAGATTCCGCACCGTTAAAGCATACAGTCAGCATTGAACCCATGCAGGTGAAAACTATTGAATTTCTTGCAGACGAAGCACATGACTGGTTTTTCCACTGTCATACCCTTTATCACCTGATGTCCGGTATGGCCAGGGTTGTGCGTTATGAGGATAATCCGAGTAATCCGCAGGTAGCGCAATACCAGCCGCATAACCCATTGATCAATGATGACCGGCAATGGTATTTATGGGGACAGGCTTCGCTCCACTCACAGGGGACTTCCGGCTCTTTGTTTTATACCAATACCAGGTATGAATTCAACGCCAATATCAGGACAAGCTGGGATGGTCGCTACGAGATCGATCCGCGCTTCCAGCGCTATATTGATAACCAGCAATATTTAGCTGCTTACGTTGGTGCTGAATTTTCAAAAAATGTTAAAGGCGGTTCATTTGGTAACAACGCGGAACAACAGGTATTGGTAGGTCTGCGTTACCTGCTACCGCTTTTTATTCAAACGGATGCCCGGATCAGCGCCAAAGGAAAAGCCCGGTTGACCATAAGCCGGGAAGACGTTCCGCTTTCTACGCGGCTGTATATGGGAGCGTCATATAATACAGATAATGAATTTCAGATCGGTACCCGGTATATAGTTTTCAAGAACTTTGCCCTGTCTGCCAATTATGATAACCAGTATGGTTTTGGCGTAGGGTTAACCTTCATCTATTAAATAAGCAACCCAATAAAAACAATAATAAATACACTATGAAAACATCCATTCTAATGATTCCCTTATTTGTGCTGGGCGCAAAAGGATTCAACAACAGTTCTAAAACTATCTATTTTAAAGCTATCAGCTACAAGACACAGTTGCCGGTTGGCAGCATAATAAACATTAAACAACAGGATGATCCACTGATGGCACCCATGAATAAAAATATGAAGGACATGGAAGCCCAGCCAATGAAAGGAAACACCGATCACGATTTTGCATCCATGATGAAACTTCATCATCAGGGCGCTATCCAAATGGCGCAGATAGAAATACAGCAGGGAAAAGATGACATGATGAAACAAATGGCGCAAAAAATGAAGGATGCGCAGACCAAAGAAGTTGCAGAGCTTAATGAAGTAATCACTGCAACTCAAAATTCAGCCAAGAGCTATGACCCATCCAACAAACAGGTGCGGCAAAAGCCATGAGCGGAAATATGGCGATGATGAAAAAAATGGGAAAAATGTCAATGTCGTCCCTTGACCATGAATTTGCTGACATGATGGTGAAACATCATAAAGACGGTATTATGATGGCTAAAAGCATCCTGACTTATTGTAAAATTGCAAAGCTGCGTTCTCTGGCTCAAAAAATGATTCCAGAGCAAACAGAGGATATCCGGGAATTGCAGCAATGGATGAATACCCACAAAGTTTAACTAATAATTTCAATAACAAATAATACGAATACCATGAAAAACTTATTAAAAGCAACACTAATTATTTTATCAGTCGGTTTATTGGCCGCCTGTAAAAAAGACAACAACGGACTGGTACTGCAAGCGCATGATCAAAATCAAATGATGACAATTATGCACCAGATGATGGCCAAAATGGATACCATGAAATTGACAAAAGACCCGGATAATGATTTTGCATTGATGATGCGTATGCACCACCAGGGGGCAATTGATATGGCCAACTTGGAACTTAAAAGCGGCACCGATGCCACTATGAAACAAATGGCACAATCCATTATTACCAGTCAGCAGGCTGAGATAGTCCAGTTAACTTCTTTTTTGCAATCCCACCCTCCGCATGGAAACGATACAGATTTTGATACTATGCAAATGATGACCATGCAAAAGGGCGCAAAGCAAGCAGACCTTCAAATTATAAATGGAAGAATAGATCATGACTTTGCCATTTTAATGATCGGGCATCATCAAAGCGCTATAGAAAATTCCCGCCTGGATTTAATACACGGGCAGGAAAGCAGCATGAAAACAATGGCGACCAATATTATTAATGAACAGCAAAAAGAGATAGGGCAGTTTCAAGACTGGCTCCTTGCCAACGGAAACAAGTAATCAATTAAATTTCCAACCATAAAAAAAGCAAAATTATGTTAAACCAAAAATTCAAGGATTGTATTGATGCCTGCGTAGCCTGCGCGGTGGCCTGCAGTGATTGCGCTACCTCTTGTCTTCAGGAAGAAGATGTAAAAATGATGGCCAAATGTATTCAAATGGATTTAGAATGTGCTGCCATCTGCCGTTCTGCCGCTGAACTTATGAGTTTAGGCAGTGAGTACAGCGCCCATTTATGCCGGGTTTGTGCTGACGTATGTAAAGCTTGTGGAGCTGAATGCGGACAGCACGAAATGGATCATTGCCAGGCATGTGCTGAAGCTTGCCGTAAATGCGCGGATGCTTGCGAGCAAATGGCTACTGCCGTTTAATAAACATTAAATAAGCAGTTGTTTGTATGGTTAACGCTATCACAGATAGCTGCTTGTTTACATTAATTTAAAAACATTAAAAAATGGAAAAAGGTAAGTAGTTTCTCAGAATTAGTTTTCATTAAAGGGGCTAAATTTTATCGTTAATTCTTTACCTACATTGGCCATACATCTGTTGACCGCATATAAAAAGCTGTCCTTTTCAAGGTAGTCTTCCGGCACCAGCCATTCACATTTCAGTTTGCGCCAAAGGGTTTCGGCAATATTGAGGTGTGGCGAATACGCGGGCAGCAGAAAAATAAAAAGGCCCCTTTGCTGCCAAAATGGGAGGCGTTCTTTGAACATTTTGCTGCCATGTACGCTTGCATTGTCCAGCACAACGAACGTTTCTTTGGGGATTTCAAAGGACAGCCTTTCCAATTGCCCCACAACAAAAAGCCCATCGATGTTTTGCGCTGTTGTTGCCCAATGGCACTTGTTTTCCCTGCTTATAAGCCCAAAAATGTTCACTTTATACCCCCTTTCGACTGGTATGCACACCTGTTCACCCGGGAACTGCCAGCCATAAGGAACATAGCCCTCGCTGCCCACACGGCTCTCGTCGCCATAAAAAACATCTGCCAGCCCTTGTTCCGCAAGTTTTTCCAGCTCCCCCAAACACGCTTTCCTGAAGGCGTAAACCGATGGCCCGGGCTTTCCCTTGGGCCGCTTCCTTATCCGTTTGAAACGTCCGCCAAGTGTTTTAAAAAACGACGGAACGTTGTCCTGCTGACCGTTTTCCCACTTACCGCTTCCCACTCCGCTTTTGCCGTTTGAAGGCGTTGCCGGTTGAGCCTGATGGCCGCCAAAACCGCCATCTGGCCTGCCGTTTTATCTATCTTGGGCTTGCGACCACGGCCTTCCCTGGTCGACAACCCATCCATGCCCCCTGTTTTGTACCTGGACAACCAGCTGTTCACGCTCACATTTGTCATCCCTGTTATCGCACCCACATCTTTGGACCTGCGGCCTTCCCCTTTAAGCAGGATAACCTGGCAACGGACACGGAAAGCGTGTGTTGCACCTGTCCGGTATCCCTTTTCCAATGCCTAACGTTCTTCTACAGTTAAAATTGGTGTATTTACTCGACCCATAGAACAAAAATAAATAATATAAACTAATTTTGAGCGGGTACTTATGATGAAGTAATGGCTGTATTTGTTTAATATCCCTTGTGTAATAATTTTAATACTTCTTTTATCGCTAAAAAAATAGTGCCTGTTTATTTTTCTATGATAAAAAGGCTGCGTTTTTATGAGGGTAAAAGAAGCATACATTTTTTCCAGTTCAAAGCTGAACGTTTTTTAAATAAAGCCTGAAAACCAGGTATCGTTTACACTACCGAAATCAAATGTCCTCCGTCCGGTTTTTTCAAATAACCGATTGAACGGAAATCATAACCTTGCTTGCTCATGAATGCTTCAAAATCTGTTGCACTTTCTGCAGAAACGGCAACCAGTAAACCGCCGCTTGTTTGCGGATCGGCCAGGATGTATTTCTGCTGATTGGTCAACGGGCTTACTTTATGGCCGTAGCTGTTCCAGTTGCGCTGCGTTCCGCCAGGAAAACATTGCAGGTTAAGGTAGTAAGGCAAGGAAGCGATCACCGGAACGCGTTCAAATTCAAGCACTGCCGATAAGCCGCTGCCCTCGCACATTTCGGAAAGATGGCCCAGCAAGCCGAAACCGGTTACATCGGTCATTGCTTTTACACTTTCCAGCTGCCCGAACACCTCGCCCAATTTATTTAAAGTAACCATACTTTTTAAAGCGATGGCAGCATCTTCCGGCGATAACAAACCCTTTTTTTGAGCGGTGGATAAAATGCCCACGCCCAAAGCTTTAGTCAGATACAAATGGCAACCAATTGTAGCAGTGGAATTTTGTTTGAGCTGAGGGATATTGACCAATCCGTTTACGGCCAGCCCAAATACCGGTTCCGGGCAGTCAATACTATGCCCGCCTGCCAGCGTGATGCCTGCTTCGGCACAAACCGCCCTTGAGCCTTCCAGTACTTTTTGTGCCGTTTCGGGCGGTAGTTTATCTATCGGCCAGCCCAGTATCGCGATGGCCAGAATTGGTTTTCCGCCCATGGCATATACATCGCTGATGGCATTGGCAGACGCGATCCGGCCGAAATCATAAGCATCATCTACGATCGGCATAAAAAAATCAGTAGTAGCGATCAGGGCCGTTCCGTTACCGAGGTCGAGCACGGCAGCGTCGTCTCTTTTGTCGTTGCCCACCAGCAGTCGCGGGTCGGGTTGAAAAGCCAACGGATTATGCAAAATTTTATCCAGCACTGCCGGACTGATCTTGCAGCCGCAGCCCGCACCATGCGAGTATTGAGTAAGTTTAATTATTGTATCCATTTGTTAAAGAGAAACTTCCTCTTTGGTAAAAATTGTGTGTGTAAAATTTACTATCCGATGGGCATTTCCTGCCGTGCCAACCCCTGAAAGTTCTAAGGAAAATATTTTGTGCGGATTCCGTTTTGACAAGCCGGTGCGATAAGTTTTATCATAATATACCAATACCAGCCTAATAAATTCTTCCATCCGGTTTTCATTGACGGCTGCAATGGCATTTTTAGTTTGTTCGGGACCAAGGCGCTTTTGGATCCTTTCGGTGCAAGTGATCAGGAAACTTTTATCCAACGTCCCGTATTCCTGCAATAAATTTTGGATCCGTTGTTCCACGCCAACTTTTAAATCGATTAAAACAGCATCGCGCATCTGCCGCCAGAAAGGATTCGGAATAGAACGTTTCCCGATGGTCAGGCTTTCATCTTCTACCCAAATCCTGCCCTGTTTGTCCAGGTTTTTCAGGCAATGGGCCAGGTCATTTTCAAACTGCTCCTGCGTGGGCTGCACTAATTTGTTCATCGTGCCGTAAGAAGAACCCTGGTGCCGGGCCAGGTCTTCCAGGTCGATCACCTGCTCGCCCATTTCCATCATTTGATGCAACATTTTAGTTTTACCGGAACCGGTCATGCCGCCTAAAATGCAAAGCCGGTAATTTTCTTCAAACTGCTGCTGCACCCAACGGCGGTAATGCTTATAGCCGCCTTCAATCAGGTAAACTTCAAAGCCGTACAAGTTAAGTGCCCAAGCCATGACACCGCTGCGCATACCGCCGCGCCAGCAATGGACGCCAATCTTTTTATCCGGTGCTATTTGTAATGCCTGCCGGATAAACCCCGACTATTTTGCACCCGTCAAATCGAAACCTAATAAAATAGCTTCTTCCCGCCCTATTTGTTTGTAAGTTGTGCCCACTTTTACACGTTCTTCATTACTGAACAAAGGGAGATTAAAGGTGCCTGGCACATGCCCCTGCTCAAACTCGGCAGGCGTTCTTACGTCAGCAAGCACCACTGCTTGGTTAAACAGCAGGAAATCATGTATAGAAATGGCTTTGATCATAGGTTTATCGCCGTAAATATAGCTTACTATTTGTGAACATCTTTTTTTAAACCGGTGTCTTTCTCCAAACCTTTTTGTTTTGATTACCGGTAATGCTTCTTTCCACAACTTGTGGAAACAGGATTTGCAAGGCAGTTTGTTTTTCTTTCCCTAAATTTCCCGTTTGATGCTGTCGCCGGTTTTGATCCGACGGATGCCCCGGCTGTTACCAGTTTTTTATTTTCATTTTGAACAAACACCAGTTTTTTATTATCCTCGTTTATAAAACTAAGCTTATGTTGTTTTACTTTTTCAAGTTTAGATCAATTAATTTGAATGCTTCTTTTATCTTATAAAAATCATTATAGCTGAACAAGTTTTTATAAGAGTATTATTCAAACACCAATTTATTACTATTAAAAGAAGCATGGCAAATTTGGGGAATTACTTATTTTTTCATTTGGCGTCTTTTATCTGTAAATAATACTGACAGTGAAACGTGTTCCTACTAAAAACCCTAATATTTTTTAATAAAAATCCAAATTAAGTTCTACTTAAAAGTAATTTAATTTTTTAAAAGAATAAAACCAAAAACATTTAATAATTTCTTTTGCTATAAGTGATCATAAACATGGGCAAGGATGTATTTATTTAACAGGTGCTATGGTTATTTATGGATCATCACTATACTGTTTTGCAGTCATGCTGCCGCACAAGACAGTTTAAGAAAACTTCCGGCTAAAAAAACAACCACAGCACCTAAAATTGATGGTAATTTAAATGATCAGGTATGGAAAAATGCACCATTGGCAACCGGCTTTGTTGAATTTAGCCCGACAGCAGGCCGGCACGAAAAACGGGGGGAACGAACAGAAATCCGCATTTTGTATGACAACGACGCGCTTTACCTCGGTGCCCGGATGTATGAAACCAGCGAAGCAAAAATAGCACGTGAACTGGTGAATAGAGATAATTTCGGAAATTCTGATTATATCGGTATCATCCTGGATACATACTTGGATGGAATTAACGGCACCGGCTTTTATGTAACGGCAGCAGGCGTTCAATACGATGCGAGATACACACTCAACGGCAATACGGAAGACGTTAATTGGAACGCGGTGTGGCAAAGTAAAGTGAAGACCGATAATAACGGCTGGACGGCAGAAATAAAAATACCTTATTCTGCTTTGCGTTTTCCCAAAAAAGATACCCAAAACTGGGGGATGAACCTGGTACGCAAACGGCAATCCGAACAACAAAAATTGTTCTGGAAAGAACTTGACCCCAAAAAGAACGGCTTTATCAACCAGGAAGGCCAGTTGACTGGTATAGAAAAACTGACCCCTCCGCTCCGGCTTTCCTTTTATCCTTATATAGCAGCATACCTGAATCATTATCCGTACAACCAGGAGGGCTTGCAAAATACCACCCACACGATCAATAAAGGTATGGACATTAAGTACGGCATCAATCAAAGTTACACGCTCGACCTAACATTGATACCGGATTTTGGACAGGTACAATCAGACAATCAAGTGCTAAATTTATCCCCTTTTGAAGTAAAGTATGGTGAAAACAGGCCTTTTTTCACGGAGGGCACCGAGCTTTTCAACAAAGGCAACTTGTTTTACTCACGCAGAATTGGTGGCAGGCCGATCAATTATGGTAACATAATTTTACATCCGCGTGAAGCCGTTCTTCAAAATCCGTCAGCATCCAAACTAATTTCCGGTGTTAAAGTGTCCGGCCGTTCTGCCAATGGACTGGGTATTGGTGTTTTAAATGCGCTCACACAATCTATGTATGCCATCCTTCAAGACTCAACAACAGGCAGCAGGCGCCGGGAACAAACTGCGCCTACGACCAATTATAATATTATAGTACTGGACCAGAATTTAAAAAACAACTCTTCGGTTACTTTGATCAACACCAATGTCACCCGTTTTAATAAAGATTACAATGCGGATGTCGGCGGTTTTGTGTTTAATTTAAACAATTCAAAAAACAGTTATGGCGTAGCCGGATACAGTTTTATCAGTAACCTCGCTTATGCCGGGAAAAGCAGTGTTTCGGGTTTTAGTTATGAGGCGGGCGGCGGCAAAAAATCCGGAAATTTTACCTGGAACCTGACGGAAGATTTTGCAAGTAAAAATTACAATCCAAATGATATTGGGCAGCTAAATCATCCGAATTACTTTGATCATAACTTGCATCTGCAATACGCAAACTTCAAACCTAAAAAGTATTTTACACAATGGCAGATCTGGAGCCAAACCTACTATTCGCGCCGCATTGTCCCTTCGGCAAAGCAAGTGTTGAATGAAACTTTTGGCGGTAACTTTAATTTAAAAAACTTTTGGTCTGCATATTTCGATGTAAACAAACAATTTGCGGGACAGGATTTTTACGAACCCAGGATTGAAAACAGCTTGTATAAGTTTCCGATTGGTTATAATTTCGAAGGTGGCCTAAATACCAACGGCGCTAAAAAGTTGAGCGGCGGTTTTTTTTATTCTAAAAGATCAGCGTCCAACGGTGAAAGCGGCAGAAGCAGTTTTGCACAGGCTTATTACAATTTAAGGGTAAATAATGCTTTTTCTTTTGGCCAGAATATCAGTTACAATCCGGTAAATCATTACCAGGGATTTTTTACAACAGAAGAAAATAATACTACTTCTATCTTTTCTTTGTATAACCTTAAAACTGTTGAAAACAACCTGACTTTGAAATATACTTTTAACAATTTAATGGGTTTGAACTTGCGGGTGAGGCATTATTGGTCAAAGCGGAACAACCTGAAATATTATATTCTGCAAAAAGATGGCAACCTGATGGATAAGGCAAATGCCGCTTACGGTTCTGGTTCGGATACCAACTTCAATACTTTTAATATTGACCTGATCTATGTTTGGGAGTTTTCGCCGGGAAGCCAATTCAGTATTGCTTACAAAAACGCATCACGAACAAGCAATAACCAGGCGAACAGTGGTTATTACTACAATTTGTTCAACACTTTTAAACAACCGCAAAACAATAACTTTTCCATCAAAGTACTTTATTACATTGATTATCAAAATGTGAAAAGATCAATCTTTAAAAGTTAACCACTAACTTGGATAAAAG
>JAABUT010001781.1_pt1 | contig 23136 bp, 20 predicted proteins | sample 5559281 | NCBI WGS metagenome assembly JAABUT01 (sample SAMN10711880, study PRJNA513359) | rock metagenome | isolation source: Antarctica rocks | place: Antarctica: Victoria Land, Ricker Hills nord | collected 2016-01-04
CAACTTTAGTCATCATTCATCATGATGAGCTGAAAGAATTAGTTGTGAGAGCAAAACATCTTGCAGACGTAGCAACAATGAATTAAAAATGTCATGAAAAGATATACAAAGTATACAATGATAGTCAGACTTCTTTAAAAACAGTGAAAGTTATGATATCAACAAAAGATTAGACATGTTTACAATGAGTTCAGATTATACATGAGAGCATTTGATTTTAAGAAGTTATGCTGAAGTTACATTAAGTGATAAGACATGTAGAAGTACTTAAAAATGAAGCAATGAACAAGATGATTGATGATGTACATGATTTGTCTTTATTGCTGACTGAGCATCAGCACATTAAAATGATGACAAGACTGATGTTCATACAGAAATAAATCAGATAAACTTGAAGAATAGTCTGAAAAGAGAAATTCAACGCAGCTCATTTTCAATATCTGACATCAGAGATGACACATCGACATTTGCAACTGCATAAGAATCATGCAAAGTCTCACAGCGCATTATTGACGCAGTTATGCATAAGAAAAATTGACTTCAATTAATTTTTACATGAAAGATGAGTACTTCATTAACGTTTCAACGAAGAACTTAAGTAGCTTGTAAGCTAGTGAGCAATGACATCTGAATCTTAATGCGCTTGAGACGTATATGCTAGCTACTAGAACAGACACTTTTCATAATTCAATGATTAGTTGATTTAACAACATAAATTAATCATCAGTCAGTCGTTAGCTGATTAAATCAGCTACAAGCTGGTTCAACAGAGTAAAACTCATATTAAGCTATTGTATGTTCATGATTCTGCGCGATGTTTATCTTAGTAAGCTTCAATTTTACTTCATTCATTTTTCTCATTACAATTATTCAATTATCATACATCATGTCTGTTAATGATCGCGCAGAACTCATCTTTCTACAACGTTTACAGTCTTATTTATCATTAATTTCAATCACAGCAGTCGATTGTGCTCACAACGATCTCATGTACAATTATCAGTCTGCTCAGTTTTAAAATAGATTGAAACAGATTGATTACACGTCTTTTCTTCTGCAATTGAAGATTTCAACTTTGATTGATCAGAATGCAAAAATCTTTGAGCAGAAGATTAACGAGACTGCAAAACAACTGATGATAAATATATATGATAATTCGATTTGAACATTTAATACTGAGAAGAAATGACATTTCATTGAAATCATCATTTATGCAAAACTCATCATCAAATCTATTCTTCGCTTGAAAAATTGAATCAAAGCTTTTATTCACTCAAAACATTCTTCTTCAATGACAGAAAAGACATTAATAGAAGAAAAGAATGCTAGTGTACATAGAAAAAGAACACTATCTTGAAAATTTACAGCTCTCTTCAACAAGTCATGAACTTTTACTGACAGATGTTGTGTGTAATGCGTCAGATGCATTGAAGAATGCATAGAGTAAGTAGAAATTTCGTTCAACAAATGAGCAGACACTATAATTAATAGATTAATTAATTTTAGATTTTTTCATCATCTGAACTATGTAAGTTCTTGTATGTTGCTAGCTGTTACACAATTAATCTCATTGTTTACAAATCTTTACAGTGAAATTTCAGTCGCTTGTTCATTCTCAATACTTTGTCATCATAATCATGACTAAATGTTATCGACTGAAATGTTTTGATCATTCATATATGCTTCATTCAACGTGACTATATGCTTTTCATTCATTTTCTTCAATTTATCTCAATTTATTCTAATTTATCTCAACTTATGCAATGTTGAACTTTCTTCATTATTGAGTGAATTTCGTCTTTTCTTGTCTGTCTAAGCTTGCAAGCTCGTTCGTCTTTTAAGCTTTCTTTTTCAGAAAATTCTCTTCATATAAGATGTTGAATGTATCTCAGTCAATGTAATTATTCACGTAAAAGAACTTCTTGCTTTCAGTTGATATCAGATGTGCACTTCGTAGTATAGTACTTATATTGTAAAATTGTTGACACTCAAGATATTGAGACTTCTTGACAGTATTCTTCGATCATTGCTCAACTTCTATCATATCATGTAAAGCATTAAGTACTTCGTTGTTTTTGAGCTTTAGCAATTCTATTAAAGCTCTTGAGTATTGCACAGATTTTTCATTGTCATCTTGACGAAGCAAATCATGAACAATGATTATAATTTGCAACTGCTTCATCAGTTTATCATTTAAAACTTCAACTATGTCAGAATTTTCTTAATCATTCTCAACATACTTTTGAACATAAATGTAGTCACATTTTCAATTCAACATTTGTTTCTATCATGCAAAAGCACATTGAATTCACTTTAATGTAAGCTTTTTAAAGTTTGTTGAATCTTTATTTTTGCATTTTCAGCATTTAATCAATGCATGAACAGAAACGAAGTAATCATTTATTCAGAAGAAGTCAATTTCTTTTTGATTCATTTAATACTTGTTTGACTTTATTTCTGATTTCTTGCGTCAAGATTCTTTTATAAAAATCGATAATTCATTCAAGAAACTCTCAATATGTATCATCTTCGTTATTTCAGAAGTGATGCGTCAGAATTGAGAATTACTAAATCAGTTTCATCATTGATTCAAATTCATTTCTGACAAATTTCATTCAAGCTGCGTTAAATCAAAACTTCTAGAAGACTTTGTAATCATGACTTTCATTCTCTTATTAATCTCTGATCTGAACATGATTAAATCATGAAGAATGATATTTTTCATTATCAACATATTGACTCATCAAGTATTGTGATGCAGTATCTGCATTTGAAAGTTCTTTCACTTGTTTGTAAAATCATAATAATCTTTGATCAGAAATTTATGTGCAATCTTTATGTAAAATGTGTTAAAATCATCTGCATCTTCATATCTTTGAATAAAATTCATATAATGAGAGATAACATGAAACTTGAAATAGTTAAAGTTTTCATCATGTCAAAACTGCTCAAATACTTCTTTTAAAACGTTAATTCTGTATATTATGTTGTTCATGTAACGCAAAGACTTGTCATCGTGCGATTGATATTGAGTCATCATCATGAAGTTCATAAAAGCTTGAGCACAGTACAGCGCATCTGATGCTTTTCTAATCAATAGTGAAGTGACAATTGCAATAATCTGATGCACTATTGTTTTTTGTTCAACGTTGATTCATTGCTTTACAAATAGAAAGTCGTGAAAACATTTTAGTTCTGAATATGAAAGAACTACTTGAAATTTTTGATTCAATTGCATGTTATGTGTTGTATTTGCAATTGTTTGTAAATCACGCTTTCTTTTGAGACTGATCATTAATGTTATATTCTTAATGATTGTCTCAAGTCATTAAATTAAATACATCACTGTGCTCTTCAATAACTGATGCAAGATGTTAATCATCATGATGACGTGAATATTAACAAGTTTATGTTTTCAGACAAAGTTTTGCACTGAGTGTACTCACTTAACATCGCGCTTGATATCTGCTTTAAAGCGTGAATTCTTTTCTTGATGTTTGATTTGAATCAATGTACTTTCATGTGTTCAAGCTTTTCAGATTGTCTGCAGATTATTGCGTTGATTCAATAAAACATGATATATAGTGCATTGCTCTTCATTTTTGATTTTCGTAATAGTGATCTGCTTCTCATAGTTGATTATAAATTCAATGATGATAGAAAAACACTGTCGAGTATAATCATTTGCACAGTGAATGTGAAACTCTCTTCTAGTTAATTTCTCAAGTGCTAAAGAATGAAAACGTTAGCAAGAAAAACTCTTCATTCAATTGAACAGTTTAAACTCACGTTTTAATATTATCTTCAATGAGTGATGATATAACTTGCGTTTCAGATTTTCATTTGCATGTTTAGTTAAAGAAATAAATTCTAATAGTATAACACTAGATTTATTTTGCTTTCATTAATAAGTTGCTTGATTCAGATTATGAACAATAATATATACAGATCATGTGAATTTATTCTCATGATGTTGAGTTAACATGATTTTGTCTGTAACTAACAGTACTGAAACTATAGTGTCATCTTCAGAAATCAGTGCTTGTGTATTTCATCACTAGATATCAATGTGCATTTTCATGTACATTTGATTTTCACTGACGTTGTATACTTTGATTGATGCATATTTCAGATTACTTGCAAACGAATGATGTCTCAAGAGAAATTTCAAAACATTTATCACGTTTCTGTACTGAATCTTGAATATATCTGTTTCAATCTCTGAATTCATCAATGAGATTTTCAAAGATGTTTTGAATCAACTATCATCAGATATTTCATGAGATATATTGTGTAGAATGCTTCTAAATTGATCTGCATTCTTGAAAATACAATCAGCATGATGAGTCTTCTGAAACAAGATCTTGAAGTATTGATTAATATCTTCGCTACTGACTTTCACATTCAGAAATCATTATGCAAGAGAAAAATCTTTCTCATTTGAAAAGAGAAGTCACTCTGATTGAAGACTGTCATTTAAAGATGATCATGAATCTTGCTTGAGTTTACTGTAGTTCAAAATGATTTTTATGAGTCTGATATATTGTTTTAATGATTCATTGATGCTTCGTTTCTTTGTATCGTTCATCTCATCATAATTGTTTACTTTGATGAATGAGAAAGTACATGACAAATTGATAAATCTTTTGAGATCAAGTGATATTCATGCAATTGAATTTCAAAAATGCTTCTGATCATCTGAAGCTTCTACGTTTTCTTCTGTACTTTGCTCGAAGTCAGAAACGTCAGTATCATTCATCATGATCATTTCATGTCATAAATCAGTCTGAAAATATTTGCATGTATCTGTATATTCATTGACTGCTGAGTTCTCTTTTCTTAAATATTTCTCGAAGAACTGCACGTCATTTTGCAGTGTCAAGCAATGATTAAAGTGATATATCAAATCTTGTATGATTCTCAATATCATTTCACATGCACAACAGTTTCACTTCATGCTTGAAGCTGATTTCGATGAAGTAGATTGTAGTAAGAGAGACAACAAAGAATATTGATTGACGCGTTTGATAAACTGTATTGCGCTGTCACTATTTCTAATTAGTATCTCTGTTGATATAAGTATGTTGAACTACGAAATGTCAGAATAGCATGCAATACAAAGAATAAAATGATCAGAAATTAATGAGATCTGATATAGCAGTAGAAGCAGTAACTCTTGTTTTACTTCTGATCAAGCAATTTGTTCTTTTTTACTTGAAGCTTTCTGATGAAAGCAAATTTTTCTAGATTATCATCAATTTGAGGTAAATTATTGTAAATTTGAAATGCTTTGCACATTTCAATATTTATCTTGAAATTTGTAAGTTGAAAGCAAATTTCTCTAGATTATCATTGATTTGAGATAAATTATTGTAAATTTGAAATGCTTTGCACATTTCAATATTTATCTCAAAATTTGTGAGTTGAAAGCAAATTTTTCTACATTATCATCAATTTGAGATAAATTATCGTAAATTTGAAATGCTTTCACAAAATGCTCAATCAGCTAGTATGTCATAGTCATAGTTTCTGCGCTTTGATAACTCTGTAGAATATTAGAAATCATTTTATATAGAAAGAATTTAACGTGCAGTACTCTTCAGATTGATGAGAAGATAAATACAGATAATTCATTGTCAAAGTGTGTTGTGAGCAAATTTGCTTTCGCTTAGCACAATTTGTGACATGAGAACGAAAGTTGATCTTTGCTTCATCTTTAACTTATCAATTCACAATTCTTTGTTCTTCTGATACTGTTATGAGCGTATCAAAACTGAATAAGACTGAAGTTTTAATCAATTTGCAATGCTCATTAGTGAGTATTCTGCGTAATGATTAAAACTAGTCAATAATTTAGTTGAAATCTGTTATGATTCTAGCCTTCGTCTATTCTTCAACTAGTCTTCGCCTGATTTCATTCTAATTGAGTTTAGCGAGAATCTGATCTAGAAGTGATGTCATTAAGTTTCTGCATCATATGTGTAAGATATCAACTCAATCGAGTCTAGCACAGAGCTGAGAAACACACATATAAGAATCGAGTTCTTTTCTATAGATACTTTTCTTTCTTAGCATTTATCTATTAGTTAAATGACATCTCTATGACTCACTCTAGATCGATCTCTAACAGTAAATAAATGCTAATCAACTACTCTGCTATCAACGTGTAGACAATACGAAATAACCTACTTCGTTTATTCAGAAAATTCGCAAGAAATTCTTTGAATTACTTTCATCAAAATACATCTGCAAATTTACTCAAATTTACTCAAATTTATCAAATCAATCACTCAATCAAATCTATCTATCTATCTTTCTCACAATGACACGCGACTTTGAATCAGTCGAGTCATGAACAGCTCGTCTGCTTAGAAGCATTGCTAGTAAATGAGTTTTTCTCATTTCTTTCGATGCTTCAGTCAATGTCAAGAACGTCGATATCTCATGAAACATCAAGACAGAAGAACAGCTTCGTCAATGAGCTCACGATCAGTCAAACGAGATCATCAAAATGTTGAACGAGCTTAAATCTCAACAAGACACAACTTTGAAACTCAACGAGCAATGAATCGTTGTTTAAGTCGAATATGACAAGAGATTGAATCAACTAAAGATCAAACAGATGATCATAAACACTCTAGAAGAGACAAACAAACGCTATTGAAAGAAGATGTTGAATCTCAAGAATAAACTCAAAGAAGTATTACATTCAGCGAATCAGTCTCGATCTTGCCAGCCTACTGAATCTCTACCTCATCAATCTATCGAGAATCATACTCGACGTGAGTCATTCACTCTATTCAATAATGATCATCACAAGTCTTTCAAGTTTTCGAATTCATCTGTATTCATCGACGAAGATGAATCAACATGAGATAGCTGAAGAATCAAGATGAACGACAAGCTTCAGACAAATGTTGATCACTTCGTTGATGAGACTATCTGCATTGTCTATGTTGTTACAATTCTAGCTACGCATCTATGTTGATAGCTATGTTGATGACTATGTTGATGACTATGTTTCTGACTATCGTTGATCGCTCGTCACTAGACTATGAAGTTGTTTCGAAGTCAACTCTATTCAGAGTTAGCTTATGTTCTTCTGAGTCATATAGATAGTCGATTCTTCTCTTCTAGATATCTTTCTTCCTTAGCATTTATATACTCGTTACATTACACTCATATGACTCGCTTTATGCTGATCTCTAACATTATATAAATGCTTCTTCGTTACAGGCGAAGTGAAATAATCTGCATTGATTTCTTCGAGTGCTTCTGCTAGTAGTTCTTCAACTCTCTATCGACTTTGATCTAGCGACTTGCGTTCATGCAGCAGCACTCATCTTCCTTCACTCGTGCGCTGATCAGCGAGTATAAACAAACGATTGAAATCATTCGACTAGGTCAAAGATCAGCGAATACATCACTCATTCAAATTCGCAAGAGATTCTTCGAGTTTGATGAGCATTCAAACGAAGTCAGTCATAGAACTGCGTGAAGTTTCTATCTCAAAGAGCAATCAAAAAAATCAGTCTAGAACTGCGTGAAGTCTCTATCTTGATGAGCAACTCTCAACAGTGAGTCTGCTTCAATGACATTCATCATCAATGCAATGACTCACCTACTCTCATCGCTCTACCCATCAGTGAATCGATTCGCCTATTCATTCATGTGCAACTAGTGAGCCTGCTACAATGACATGATAATGTTTTCAACAACAAGCAAACCTTTGAGCTTGTTTCTATATTGAAACCTCAGTGAGTCTGCTTCAACGACATTCTCAATGCAATGATCTACTCGCTCACATCGCTCTACCTATCAGTGAACCTGGTCAAATGTTCACATGCAACTAGTGAGTCTGCTACAAAGACGTCTTTCGTCAACGTGATGATCTATCTACTCACATCGCTCTACTCATCAGTGAACCTGATCAAACATTCATGTGCAACTAGTGAGTCTGCTACAATGACATCATTCGAATCGATCTCTTCGATGAGCTAGTCGATTTCCTTCTAGTAAGTCTGCTTCAATGACATCAGTCAATAGTTGATCTCTTTGCTGAGCTAGTTGATTTTCTTCTAGTGAGTCTGCTTCAATGACATCAGTCAATAGTCGATCTCTTCGCTGAGCAAGTCGATTTCTCCCTACATAGCTAGCCTGCTACAATAGACATTTCGATTCTACACAAGACTAAGAAAATACATTCATGCAAACATGAATCATTGAAGAAAAGAAATACTGTTACGATTCTAGCTACGCATCTATGTTGATAGCTATGTTGATGACTATGTTGATGACTATGTTTCTGACTATCGTCGATCGCTCGTCACTAGACTATGAAGTTGTTTCGAAGTCAACTCTATTCAGAGTTAGCTTATGTTCTTCTGAGTCATATAGATAGTCGATTCTTCTCTTCTAGATATCTTTCTTTCTTAGCATTTATATACTCGTTACATTACACTCATATGACTCGCTCTATGCTGATCTCTAACATATGTGATATCTAGACTAGAAGATGACGCTGCTGAGCATATCTTCGCTTGATGTCATCATGATGCTTCGCATTCTTACATCTTGATCTACAAGCTATTTGAGCATCTGAAAGAAATATACGATGAACTGAATAGAAATCGAAAGTGTCGTTGCGAGTACAATGCTCTGAGACAAGCAGACAAGTCTTTCAATGTCTTCTACTTCAACTTTATGAAGCTATTCAGCTATCTCGATTATGACAATCGCATTCTGATAAACAATCTTCAGAATAAAATCAATAATCGTCTGCAGAACGCTCTATCAGTCTGTTCAAAGAACTTTACTTCGCTCACTCGCTTAAGAATCTTTCTTCAGAGTATGAATAATAAACAGCGAGTCAACTATCAGTTACGCAGCAAACGTCGCACTATCATCATCACTGTCATCATCAAAGTCACTGTCGTACCTGATAAACGCACTGCTACTTCATTGTCAGCAGTGACGACTTCGATAATTGAATATGTCAAGTCGACTATCTTTTCTATCTCTGAGTCAGTCAAATCATCTATCATCTGCTATATCTGCAAAACTTCAAATCATTTGTTCAAGAATTGCTCTCAGAACAAGATCAATACTTCTGCTTCTTGAGCTTTCATCTTTCGCCTACATGAAATCATCATTTCAAAGAATAAAGAGAATGAGAAAATGTCTTTTTCTTCAGAGAATAGCGAGGCAAAAAACTAGAAACTTTCATCAAAGATGCGATGAAAGATGTGTTAATTTCTTCAACGATGAGCATGTCAGATGATTCTTTTGCTTCTGAATCTTTGACTACTGAATGTGTACTTTCTAGCAATGAAATTAGTTACTTATTGAAGTTATTGATAGACATTGAAGCTGCTGACTATTCGTTCATTGATGAAGTGATCGCGTAGATTTTTTGTGACCAGTTGCAAATCAAGTCTCTGACTTTGATCAAAGCGAAGTCAATTCAAGAATTTAATGATCATTAAGCTAAAAAACTCATTACTCATGTCATCTATTCGAATCTGACTGTTCAAGATCATACGATTGACACAGCTTCTATGTTAATCACTTGATTAAATCAACATCAAATGATTCTTGAAAAAATATGAATGAACAAAATCAATCTAGTAATTGATATGCAAATCGATTTTCTTCGATTTTCGAATTTCATCTCTAGTCAGAAATCGATTGTTCTACTCTCAAACAATAAAACAATCACGAAACAGAAGAGTTTGACTTCTACTCATATACTGAAAAGATCTTTCACTTTCGTTACATCTTAACTCAGTTCGAAATCACTTTCTTTTGATCAGTCAAAAGAGAAGTTCGTTAAATTGATCAAACAGTCAAAATCGCTTGAAGCAGTTTCGTCTAACGTCAATTCTAAATCGACGTCAGATTCAATGAACATAGCAATGATAGAAGCAGCGACATATAGAATGTTAGTCAAATGATCAGATATCAAGATCTTTGCTGTTATTGTCTTGAAAATCGATCGACTCATAACTACAGTTGAAAACAAGTCTGAAGAAGTGAATCTGCATGAGCTTTTTCACGCTGAAGCTCTTGAGCAAGTCAAGATCAAGCTTCTCTTTGAATATCACAACTATCTAGATGTCTTCGATCGAGCTATGATTGATCAGCTATCATCTCATCGTTTCTATGATCACAAAATTGAGTTGATCAATGAAGAAACGTTTTCTCGAAGCAGACTATATCAGATGTTCAATCACAAGCTTCAGAAGATAAAGAAATATCTGATCAATCATCTAAACAAAGAATTCATTTTCTTCAGCTTCGCATCATACATCTCGCTCATCTTGTTCGCTGAAAAGAAAGACGATAGTCTGCGTTTCTGCGTCGATTACAGAAAGCTCAATGCTTTGATCAAACAAGATCGCTATTCTTTGTCATTGATCGACGAGATTCTCACTTGAATACAAGAAAGCAAATATCTGACTCGATTGAACATCATTGTCACATTCAATAAACTGCAAATGCATTCAGATAGCGAAGATTTGACTATCTTTATCACTTTCTTTGATTCATACAAATATCATGTAATGCTCTTCAAATTAATCAATGAATCAACGTTCTATCAACACTATATGAACAACGTGCTGTTTGAATATCTTCATCAGTTTTGTCAGATTTATCTAGATGACATTATCATTTACAGCAAGATCTTGAAGAAACACAAGCGACATGTACGATTGATCTTGAATAGATTACGAGAAGCTGATCTACAGATGAATATAAACAAATGCAAGTTTCATGTTCAAGAAATTATCTTTCTAGAACTATTGATATTCATCGAAGAACTGAAGATAAATTCACGAAAGATACAAGCAGTAGTGAAATGATCTATTCTCAATAATCTCACTCAGATTCAATCATTTATTGACTTCTGCAACTTCTATCAACGCTTTATCAAGAACTTTTCAAAGATTGTTCATTCAATGATTCAACTCACTCAAAAGAAGATCATATTTGAATGAAATGAGACTTGTCAGACTGCATTCAACCACATGAAGAGACGTATGACTGAGACTTTTATACTTCGTCACTTTGATCAAACTCATGAAACTATTCTGAAAACTGACTCATTCAACTACGTAAACGACGAAGTTCTCTCTCAATATGATGATGAAGAAGTACTACATTCAATTGCTTTCTATAGCAAGAACATGTCTTCTGCTGAGTGCAACTACGAGATATACAATAAGAAACTGCTGATCATAATTCGAGCTTTTGAACACTGATGATTCAAACTGAAGCTGATCAACATTTCTATCAAGATGTTCATTGATCATCAAGCACTCATCTCATTGATGAAAGACAAAGAGCTAAGCAGATGTCAGATGCATTGAATTCAGAAGCTAGCTGACTTCAACTTCAAGATAATGTATTGATCTGACAAACAGAACATTAAGATTGATGCATTAACTTGTCAAGCTGACTTCATGCTCAGCAATTTCGATGATGAACGTGTTCGCTATCAATGAATCACTATTCTGACGTCGAATCGAATGAAAATTACTGATTTAAAGAAAAACATCAGTGAGTCAATCTATAAACAAGTTCTTGACGCGAATGAAATCGACGAGAATTGTACTTTACTTCGTGAAGCAAAGATCAGAGACGAAGCACAATGTGAAGACATCAAGCTGAAGAATTGTCGAGTTCAGAATGAAATTTTATACAAAGACAGTCAGTTATGAATTTCATTCAATGAACTTCTGCAAATGAATCTGATTTGTGAGATGCATGATCAATTCTCAATAGATCATCTCGATATTCTTAGAACGATGAAGATCATTAAACGAAACTACTATTAATCATTCATGCAAAAGACAGTAGATTGATATATTTGAAACTGCTATGTTTGTCAACGATCAAAGACATCTAGAAATAAATCAAATGACTTGCTTCAATCTCTATCGATATCTGAACAACGATGACAGAACATAGTCATGAACTTCATTATTGATCTATTTGATTCGTATGACTACAACGCTATTCTGACTGTCATCTGCAGATTGTCAAAAGAAAGACATTATATTTCTTGCATCACTAATGATGAAGATATCACAGTCAAAAAGACAGCTGAAATGTTGCTTCAATGAGTATATTGAACTCACGATTTATCAAGCTTCATTGTATTCGATCGAGATTCTCAGTTCATCTTCATTCTTTGAAAGTTTCTTTGCAAATGACTGAGCATTTCTCTTTGATTGTTCATCGTCTATCACTCTCAGATCGATGATCAAAGCGAACGAGTCAATCAGAATGTCAAGTGATATCTTTGTTTCTTCTGTTCATACATGCAGAATGACTGATTCAAGTGACTACTCATGATCAAGTTTGTCAACAATAACGTCTTGTCTTCAGTCATCTCATTGACTTTCTTCTTCATGAACAAGAGCTTTCATTCTTGTATGAGCTTCGACTCTGACATCATCGAGTATGAAAGCACTCGCGAACGTCTGCAGATCACTCAAGTCGAAGATATATTCAATCACATGAATAAGACACTGATCTTCGCTCGCGAAGCTCTGATCAAAACACGAGAGCAAATGATGAATCAGACTAACAAGCATAGAAAGAAGATCAATTACGAAATTGAATCAAAGATGTTTCTGAACGAACGAAACATCATTACAGCAAGATCTTTCAAAAAATTGAATGACAAGATGCTCGACTCATTTCAGATCATTGATTCTGTTGACTCATTCTATAAGTTGAAACTATCAGAGACTATGCATATACATGACGTATTTTATTCAGAACTTCTTCGTTCTGTCGTTGATGATTCTCTATCTGATCGAAAGAATGAATCTTCGAAATCAATAGTGATAAACGACGAAGATGAATGAAAGATCGACGATATATTGAACTTTCAACGATATTGAAGACAACTTCAATATCAAGTCAAATGAAAGAGCTATGACAATGATCTCAACTGATATAACGCTGACGACAACGAATTTATGAATGCTCAAGAGATGATTGACGACTTTCATATCAAATATTCAAGAAAAGCGCACTAAGAAATAACATTCATGCAAACATGAATAGTCAAGAAAAGAGAGTAATGTTACGATTCTAGTCTTCGTCTATTTTTCAACTAGTCTTTGCCTGATTTCATTCTAATTGAGTCTAGCGAAAATCTGATCTAGAGATGATGTCATTGAGTCTCTGCATCATATGTGTAAGACGTCAACTCAATCGAGCCTAGCACAGAACTGAGAAACACACATATAAGAATCGAGTTCTTTTCTATAGATACTTTTCTTTCTTAGCATTTATCTATTAGTTAAATGATACTTTTATGACTCGCTCTAGATTAATCTCTAACAAAATCTGATCTAGATCTAACTCAGATTTGACTCAGATATGACTCAGCATCTTTTTTCTTCTTTAACATCTTTTAAATCAGCTTCTATTGTCTTCTAAACAAACACACTTCTTTGTGTTACGAATAATCAACAAATTTCTATGACAAACACATTTCTTTGTGTCATAAACATCTTTCAAATCAACATCTTTCTTATGTTTCAACACGTTTTCTTTGAGACTAGCGTTGATCTGAGTAACTACTATATAGAGCGTGTTTTTTTTACCTTTTGTATCTTCTTTCTTCTGTATTCTTAAAGTCTTAGTTATAACTATCTCTATCAATTAAACATTCTAGTCACGCACGCACTCTGATTAGTTTCTAGACATGATCTCAACATTACTTTAAGAATTTGTTAATCACATGATACTGATATCATTACTCATTCAAATTCACTTGACTGACAACAAGACAAGTATAAAGAAATTTGTGTATTTGATGATCAATGACATCAAAAGACAGAACAACATCAAGAAATCAATAAAATCAATGAAAACATATGATTGTATGATTGCTAGAGAATCTATCGCTCAGTCAGTAGCATTAGTTCAAATCGATTAATAGAATCAATGATAAAGAATCTTCGTTGATTGCTTGAGAATCACAAAAAAAACTCTCAAATCAGCAACATTCTTCTTTGAAGACTAAACACTTTAACAAATGATCTCACTATTTACTGTTAAGCATCATCATTCGCTTGATCATCAAAATCTTCATCATGATTCAATCATTTGTGAATACTTAATTCAATTTCTTCAAGAGTAATCAAAGTTTCAATTCAGTCATTTATCTCAAGTTATCTTCTCATTTATTGAAATTTCTTAGAACTGACTTTGTACAAAAACATCATTAATTCTTGTCTCATTCTCAAACATTCAATGAATCTCTGAAAGTTTCTACTTTCTGAAATATTAAAAATGTAAAGCAGTTACAACATTGAGTTAAACAAGATTCAGAAGTTTTTCTAGAAGATTTAAACAATCTTTGAACTCAATAAAATTTAAATGTAAAAGCTTGTGAGTTATTTGATAAAATACTCAGCGAACAGATATGAAAAACTTGTTTCAAAGAAATTGATCAAGTAAAAAAATGATTGAATCTAAATCTTAAAAAGCTTCAAGATCAGATGATGAAACTACAACATCAACTGCGATTGATTAAAGAAGATACTTCTACTTCTTTTATCATGTTTAATTCATTCAAGCGATTTCAAAAGCTTTCAAATTCATCTCTATTTACTGATGAAACAGAATCTTTCTGAGATAATTGACAAGAAAAGATTTGTGACAAGCTAAAAATCAACGCTGATCATTTTGATATTGATAGAATCATATTGATTTATGTTTACTTCAGAATCAACGAAAACGCAGTCAAAGTTACTTTAGCTTGATGTTAATATGATTCATTAAATCTTTATAAAATGATCAATGATTTGTTAAATGAACTTGCTCAGCTATACAATGATTTTGACAAAGAGACAAACTTTTAAAGAAAATATGCTAATCTCATTCAAGAAAAGAGTAAATTCAGCAACTTCTATTCAATATTTCAACGTCTGTTCTTTTATTTAAAGTATCACGAAAAGCAATTGATCATTAATTTACAAGACAAGATAGTTTATTGTCTTTATGCAGCTTGAAGTAGTCAGCTGATTCAGTCAGAATCTTTCAATGAAATTCGTAGTTATCTGATTCATTTGAACAATGAGCATCAAGTCATGAATGACATCAAAGAAAAGAAATTCTTGGTCAAAGTCAGAAAGTAAGTCATCTTTGCTGAGAAATGAGATTTATTGAATCTCTATAGAAAGATCGAAGTCATTACACTCGTTGATCATTCAAAGTCGTACAACGTGATTTTAACTAATGTCAAAGACATTGATTTACAAGCTGAAATCTGTTTCATCTGTCACAAATCAAATCATACTTCTAAAGAGTGCTTTAATTGATCGAGAGTCAATGCATTAGAAAATGACAAGTTTAATTGATTTACATTGAACTCTGAGTTCAATTCTGATTCAAAAAAGTAACTATCTTTTTCAGAATTATTGAAGAGATAAAGATCATATCTTTGTGCAGTCAAATCGAAGTTCTATTGAAAGAAAATTATTTTGAAAAGTCATTTCTGATCAATGCTTCTCTTATCTCTCAAAGCAATTCTTTCAGTCTTCGTTCTTTAATAGATAGTGATTTCATCATCTACATGCTGATACATGACAAGCTAGTCAATAAAGTATGTTAGAAACTTGAAATACAATTTATATTACTAGCAAAAGAGAAGTTAATACGAGACTATGATGAAAAGCTAGCTAGAAAGACTATTACTCATAAGATTCTACTCAATCTCATGATTGAAAGTTATAAGAAATTAACTATGTTAATGCTGATAGCTGATATTGAGCATCATGAAGCTATATTAAGCAAACTCTGAATGAACAAAAATGAAATATTATTGAACATGAAACATGATACTATCATATTCTCTGATCAATTAAATATTTCTATTTCTATTTTTTGATTTCATCAAATACAAAGCATTCAAGTTAATTGTGATCAACTTTGATCTCTTCAACAGCTCACAGCAAGATCTTTAAGATGCTCAAGCACTCAGTTTTATTCATTCAGAAAAAGTCATTCTCGATTCAAAACATAAACATCGTTTCTTTTCAAGCACTAGTAAAACGAAAAAAGAAAGATCAGACAGAGATTTTTGCTATGTTTATTAAAAACATCGATAGAAAAATCTTCTACAATATTCAATGCGAACTAGATGTCATAGACGTCTTCTCAGTCAATGAAACGACTCAGAATCTAAAAGATATTAAAGTCAAGCTATCATTGAAATATCAGAATTTTCTAGACGTCTTTGATTGAGCTTAAGCAGACAAGCTATCGTCTCATCATTTGTATGATCATAAGATAAAGCTTACTAGTGATGAAACGTCATCTTGCTGTTGAGCATATTAAATGTCTTTTTACAAGCTTCAGAAAGTAAAAGAATATCTGAACGAGAATCTTTTCAAAGAATTTATAATTTCTAGCAAAGCTTCGTATTCTTCTTTCGTTCTGTTCATTCTAAAAGCAAATGAAGATCTACGATTCTGCGTTAACTATTGAAAGCTCAATGCTATTATCAAAAGAAATCGTTATTTTCTATTACTTATAAATGAAGCAATTGACAAAATAGTTGATTGCAAGCATCTGATTCAATTAGATATCATTTCGACTTTCAACAAACTATGAATGTATTCTGATAGTGAAAACTACACTATCTTTATTATCGCTTTAAAAGTGTACAAATCAAAGATGTTATGTTTTGAACTTATCAATGATTCTGCCTTGTTTTAGCAGTATATGAATGATGTTCTTTAAGACTTTCTAAATGACTTTTGTCAAGTCTATCTAGATGACATTCTGATTTACAGCAAAACTCAATGAAAACATTAACAACATGTCAAGATAATATTAAATCATCTATGAGAAGCTGATTTACAAGTAGATATTCAAAAGTGCAAATTCAACGTAGAAGAAACTGTCTTCTTAAAAGTCATAGTTTCAGAACAAGATCTTCGTATGAACTTTATCAAAGTGAAAGTCATAGTCAACTGAGCTACGTTGATCAATTTAAAAGAAGTTCAGAACTTCATAAGATTCATTAACTTCTATCGTTGTTTCATTAAAGACTTCTTGAAGCTAGTTAAATCATTCACTCAGTTGACTAGAAAGAACACGTCTTTTGTATGAAACAAAGTCTGTGTTCAAGCTTTCAATGATCTAAAGAAACATCTTAGCTCGATCTCAGTACTATGACATTTCAATTTCAAACAATAGACTATTCTAGAAATCAATGTATCTGACTACGTCAAAGATGAAATTCTATCACAGTATGATGATGAGAGAGTTCTTTACTCAGTAGCTTTCTACAGCAAAAGCATGATTTTCGCTGAATGCAATTATCATATCTATGACAAGAAATTGCTAATCATTATTCAATGTTTTAAACATTGAAGACTTAAGCTTGAATGCACTGAACTACTCATTCAGATATTCATCAATCATCAGACTCTGAAGATCTTCATGAAAAATAAACAGTTAACTCGATGTCAAGTCAATTATCTAGACATTCTATTTGAGTTCAACTTTCAAATTATATTTCAATCAGGCAAAATAAACACTAAAGTTGATGCTTTAATCAGAATGTTTCTGATCAACGTCTCTGAATTAACTCAGCGTACTGAAGATCACTATCAAATTATTCTGATACTCGATAGAGTAAATGTTCTAGCTATCAAATCTGAAGTTGATCTTTATCAATGAGTAAAAGATGTCAACAAGATGAGTGAGCTTTGCAATGAGTATAAATAAGCTATAAGCGAAAACAAGCTTAAGCTACATAGCATTGAATTGAAGCATTGCAAGATTGTTGACGACGTTCTGTTCAGAAAAGATCTACTGCAAATTTCTGAGAATATGCATATGAAATTACTAAAGAAAATTCATGATCAATCTTTCATCTTTCACTTTGACAATCGAAGAACTATTGATTTAGTTCAATGTTTCTACTATTGATTAAATCATCAAGCAACGATTAAATGTTACATTCAAAACTGTCATGTTTATCAACGAAGCAAGACATTTAAAGATAGTATCAATGAATTTCTTCATTCTCTTTCAATTTCACAGAAACGCTGAAAAGATATAGTTATAAACTTCATCACTGAGCTATTTCTATCAGAAGATTATAACGTCATTTGCATAATCATATGTCAACTCATTAAGAAACATCACTATGTTTTCTATCATTGAGAATATGAGAACATTTCAGTTGAAGAAACAGTTTGAATTATGCTATGAAACGTCTATTGACTTCATGATTCATCTAGTTCTATTGTTTCAAACAAAGACTCTCAATTCATATCAACAATGTGACAAAGTCTTTGTAAGTGACTAAGAATCACAGTTAATTTATTAACAGTTTATCATTTTGAGATTGATGATCAATTGAAATGAGTTAATTAAAATGTTGAACGCGAACTAAGAATCTACTGCAATTACATGCAGAACAACTGAGCAAAATGACTATCAATGATAGAATTCAGCGAGAATTTCAATATCTTCTCAATCATCTCAATGACTTCATTCTACTTTAATAAGAGTTTTCACTCACGAATGAGTTTCGATTCAGATATGACTAACTACAAAACTATTCATGAGCGTCTTGAAGTTAGAAAAGCAGATGATATTATCATTCAAATGAAAGAGCTTCTTATCTTTGATCATCAGCAATTGAAAAAGATGAAGCAGATCAATAAACATAGACGAGACGTCATTTATGAAATAAATGACTGAGTTTGATTATTCTTCAGAAACATCAAAACAACAAGATCATGCAAAGATTTGAAAGATAAACAGCTAGAACTTTATCAAATCACTGTCAAAGTTGAGATTTTCTATCATCTTCATCTATCAATAAGCATGAAGCATCTGCATTCAATGTTCAGCTTGAAGCTACTGCAATCATATTCAGAAGACTCTTTATCAGAACAGCATTCAGAATCACTTAGATCAATTGCTATTAAAGATAATGAACATTAAAAGATAAATGATATATTGAATTTCAGATGCTATCAAGGTCAAATACAGTACAAAGTCAAATGAACAAATCTAAATAAAGATGATGAATGATACTATGTTGATAAAGAGAAATTCAATGACTTAAAGAAAGTTTTAAATGAATTTCATAAATTATATTCAAACAAATCGCGCTAAATATCGAAATAACTATCAACAGAAGTGAGCAAATGAACTACATTCATGCAAACATGAATTTTTGAAGAAAGAAGTAATGTTACGAGCGTATCAAGACTGAACAAGGCTGAAGCTTTAATCAATTCGCAGTGCACGCTAGCGAGTACTCTGTGTAATGATTAGAGCTAGTCAACGATTTAGTCAAGATCTGACTTAGATCTGACTCAGATTTGACTCAAATATGACTCAGCATCTTTTTTCTTTTCTAACATTTTTTAAATCAGCTTCTATTGTCTTTTAAATAAACACACTTCTTTGTGTTACGAGTGATCAACAGATTTCTATGACAAACACATTTCTTTGTGTTGCAAACATTTTTCAAATTAGCATCTTTCTTGTGTTTCAACACGTCTTCTTTGAGACTAACGTTAATCTGAATAACTACTATATAAAGTGTGTTCTTTTTACCTTTTGTATCTTTTTTCTTCTGTATTCTTAAAGTCTTAGTTATAACTATCTCTATCAATCAAACATTCTAGTCATGCATGCACTCTGATTAGTTTCTAGACATGATTTCAACAGATACTCATTGTTGCAATAAGCACTTTCACTCTATCTGTTGCAAAGCTCAGTGCATACATCATCTGTCATCAGCATGTAGTGAAATCTGTAAGTGATTCAAAATAGGAAAAATGTCACATATATTTTTATCTCACTTCTCAACATCATGATAGTAATCATTTCACATTCTATCATATAACTTTTAGAAATTTTCAGAACTGATGACAATGTTTGCATATCTGCTAGTCTTTCAATATGTCATGAAGACTCAAGTTGATTTCAGATATGCAAGCAGACTTCAACTATGATGAGATTTTGTTGAATTAAATCAAGATGATGATTATTCAAGATCTTGACATTAATGATGACAAGTATGATGCATTGAAGATATACATTAAACAAATGTTGAAAAACGCAGAATTACTTGAAACATCACTTAATAATAAAATCGAAAAAGAGACAGTCAGAAAGATTGCAATCATCAAGTAACATGAAAAGATGCATGTTTTATAAAGTGAGTGAGACGAATAAACAGTAAGAAGAAAGATAAAGCAACAAATGTAAAGACAGAGAGATCTGCTCATCTGATTGAGCAAGCATAACTCAGCTCAGTCTCATTATTCATCTTATCGATGATGATTGACTTTGATCACATGATCTTGACTTCGAATGATACGATGAATAATAAGACAATTCATCATTCACAGCTTTTCGTAGCGAATGAAAAGCAAAGCAATTCAACTTTGAAGAACATTAATTTCAATAACTATCAAAGACAGTTTATTAGCAAGACAATGTTCAACTTTGAAAAGAATAAAATTATCTATGAAGTTGAAAACTTTGAAAAAGTTGAGATCAGAAATGCAGTCAACTTTCATGTTGCATTAATAGATATGACAAAGAAGAGAATATTCTACTACATCTTTTGAGTTCAAGCTATAGAAAAATGTAAGAGAAGTGAACATGAGAATTTCGTGCAGTGTTTGAGCAGCGCAGTCAAGAGTACAGATAACTTCACTTCATTCAAAATTTCATCAAAAGATGAAAGTGAATAACTCATCATGAAGAAGTGAAAGCTTTGCAGAGAAGCTTATCTCAATGTTTTGATAATGACTCTTAAAGTTCTCAACGTCGTCAAAACTGTCAGTTTCAATGAATCATCTTCTTTGATAACAGATTCTTTGACAACTAATGATGACTTGAACATGAGAAAAGTGATGAAATATGATTAAGAGCACATCAATCTGTCTTTTGTCATCAACTTCATTCATATCACTCAGACGTAAGTGCAAGTGCAAAGCAATCATGTAGTAAAACATGTTAACTTCATGATATAGATTCAAAGATCTGCAGAAATAACAAGCATGCACTCAAATGAATAAAAATATATTTCTCAAAGTTTTGCAGTTTTGAAAATGCGATCTAAGTTGTACAGACATCAATGATAAGAAAATCATCAAAGATGCAAATGCAAATCAAAATGTACAAGTAGAAAGTATGATATGAATTCTACTACTCATATAAGCGTTGAGAATATATTGACAACTTCATGTTGAGAGAATAATTTAATATGAAGAGTTTCAATGTGATCAGATGAGAATGAGAAAGATAAGTCTTCTTTGCTTTTCAAAGCTACAAACAGAATAATATACTTACTTTTCTTCATTTGCAAATCATTCAAGTCATAGAATTGATAGTGATGAAGCATTAACTTCATCTTGCTCATGCAAAAGTCAGTCTCTTTCATAAAAAGCTTAATGATAAACATCTGCTCATTGAATCTCAGAAATTTTCTCAGAATCTTGACATAAAATGTTCATCAAATGAGTCATGATCAATGATTTGTTTCAACATGAAGATTAGTTTCACAGTAATGTTAAAGTCAAATCTTAAATCAATTCTGATTCTGCTGTCTTTGATCTTGATATTGAATTGACAGAGTGAATTTGCAAAGACATTGACATTTGTATCACATCTTGATATCAAACTGTATGTAAATCATCACTCTGAAAAGAACAAGCTTCTTTTAGAAGATTGCTTGCTGTTTCAAGATTGAAAGAAGATAGAAACAGATGAGAATGAGATCAACGTGACAGTGACAACTTTCATAAAAGAACAGAAATGACTTGTAGTGCTGACTGAATCAAAGTCATACAAGACACATGTAAAGTGTATCATTATTAATCAAAAAGATGTTTGAAATGAAATCAACAGAAGTAAAAGAAGAGTAACTTTGTATGATTCATGAACATGCTGAGATTAAATACTAAGAGATGAATTTCACATGAAGAAAAGCAAAGATTCTAAAATCATAAGTATTTTATGAGCATTCAAACATCACATGCACTTCGTACTGTGAGTCTATTTGAACACATCTTTTGAAATCTCATCAGATGATTTAAATCACTATGTGAAGATTTTGAAACATTCTGATGAATGAAAGAATGAACACATTTTAAAGTCAAGTGATTCAGAGAAAGTGCTATCATGAGACAAATCAATGTTCAACACATTAAAACATAAACATAATGTACAGATGAACAATGAACTGCAGAAAATCACAAGAAAATTTGATAAACTTCTCACTCTTCTTATGATTTGACATCTATCATCAATAAATTGATTCAACACTCTTTGCATGAAGCTATTTTCTTATGAGATGCAAGATGTAAACTGTTTGATCATCAAGAAGTATAAAAAGATGCACGCAAAACTTGAGAGCAAGATTGCAAGAAGTGTAAAAGAAAAGCTGCAAGTACATGTCAATGACTGAGTATCAGATAACAAGAAGAGATTGATGTCTGTATTTTCTTCCTTCAACTTTGTTCAGATCTCATGACAGATGAGACTGTGCATTACATTTTTATATCTTGTTAAATTGAAGACAAAGCACAATTTAATGTTTATCTGAACTGAACTTGTTCATAATAAATGATTGACAGTCATTGATAACTGTTTCTACAATGATAATATCAAGAAACTGTACAAATCAAGCAGTAAATTACAGCAAGTCATGAAAATATTAAACAAATTTATAATCATTGAAGACAATCAGAGAAAGAGAATTCTGATAATGTTCTTCTCTTTGATCATAGCAAAGATCATCTGATTAATACATTTACTTGAATTTTCTCAATCATAATTTCTATGTTTTGCATCATGCATGATGTTTTCAACTCATTGAATGTTGAGTATATTTATCTTTTTACTAACAATGAGCTAGTATTTTATCAAGATTCATAAAATGAACGTTGCATTCTTTCATAGCAATTTAAATCTTAACTTTCACTGTTTTCAGAGAAGTTTGACTATCATTGTATACTTTGTATATCTTTTCATGACATTTTTAATTCATTGTTGCTACGTCTGCAAGATGTTTTGCTCTCACAACTAATTCTTTCAGCTCATCATGATGAATGATGACTAAAGTTG
>JAABUT010001782.1_pt1 | contig 23116 bp, 29 predicted proteins | sample 5559281 | NCBI WGS metagenome assembly JAABUT01 (sample SAMN10711880, study PRJNA513359) | rock metagenome | isolation source: Antarctica rocks | place: Antarctica: Victoria Land, Ricker Hills nord | collected 2016-01-04
TGGTGGTCGCCTGCGCCGCCGACGAACCCGCCGCGACCGCGGAAGCGACCACCGCATCCAGGTCGCCGCCGCCCTCCGCGGTGACCGCAGCGGCAAGAGCGCCTTCTACCAGCGGCGCGTCGACGATGCGGATGCGTTCCGCCGCTTCGGGTTCCAGGAATTCGAGGGCCATCTCCGCGGTGAGCACCGCACTGCCCAGGTCGTACAGCAGCACGGCACCGGCGCCGGTGTCCGCCTCGGAAATCGCTTCGGCGATCCGGTCGAACGATGTGCCCAGGCTTCCGTCGTCGGTGCCGCCGGCGGCCGCGATCACCACCGACGGCGCCATCTGCCGAGCCAGCTCCGCACTTCCGCGCGCCAGATCGGCACTGTGGGAGACCAGGATCAACCCGACCGCCATCAGCCCTCCGTAGAACCAGCGGCACTGGCCGCGAGCGAGGCCAGCAGATAGGCCGTGCTCTGAGCGCCAGGGTCGATGTGGCCGATCGATCGTTCACCGAGGTAGGACGCCCGACCCTTCCTCGCCTGCAACGGTTTCGTCGCTTCCGCTCCTGCGGCACCCGCCTCGGCCGCCGCCGCGACGACACCGGCGACGTCGGCACCGGCCGCTGCTGCCGCGAGCGCGGCGTCGGCCGCGGGGCTCAAGGCGTCGACCATGGTCTTGTCCCCGAGTTCGGCCTTACCGCGGGCGATGACGCCGTCCCTGGCCGCCGCCAGTGCCGCGGCGACCACGTTGCCGTCGAGTTCTGTGGTGGCACCGAATACGGTCGAGGCGCGGAGGAATGCCGTTCCGAAGAGCGGGCCGGACGCGCCGCCAACCGTGGAGATCAATGTCGTGGCGACCAGCGACATCACCTTGGCAGGTGTTTCCGGTTCGGTGGCCTGCAATTTGGTGATCACGGCGGAGAAACCGCGGGCGAGGTTCTCTCCGTGATCACCATCGCCGATCTCCTGGTCGAGATGGCTGAGTTCGGTGCGGCGCTGCGCGATGACCGCGCCCAGCGCCCGGATTGCCGCGACCAGCGACCCGGCGTCGTAGCTCATTTCGTTTCACATTCCTCTTCGAAGGGCGACGGTGTGCACCGGCGCGTCCCACAACTCGACGAATTCGTCATCGAGCCTGAGCAGCGTAATCGACATTCCCTGCATCTCCAGGGCGGTGATGTAGTTGCCGACCAGCGAACGCGTCACCTCGATACCTTTGGCAGCGAGATACTTCCGGGCGGAGTTGTAGGCCAGGTAGAGCTCGACCTCCGGCGTTCCGCCCATGCCGTTGACGAACAACAGGGTGCGGTCCCCGCCGCGGAACGGCAGGTCCTCGACGATCGTCGACAACAAGATCTCGACGATTTCATCGGCCGGCGCGAGCTTGCGGGTCTCGCGGCCCGGTTCGCCGTGGATCCCGATGCCGATCTCCATCTCGTCCTCGGCCAGGTTGAACGACGGCTCACCCGAATGCGGCACCGTGCAGGCCCGCAGGGCCATGCCCATCGACCGGACGTTGGCGTTGACCCGGGTCGCAATCGCGGTGACGGTCGCGAGATCGCTCCCGCGGGCGGCCGCTGCTCCGGCGATCTTCTCCAGCAGTACGGTGCCACCGACGCCTCGACGGCCTGCCGTCCAGGTGGAATCCTGCACTGCGACGTCGTCGTCCACGACGACCGCGGAAACCCGCAAACCTTCCGCTGCCGCGAGTTCGGCGGCCATCTCGAAGTTCAGCACGTCGCCGGTGTAGTTCTTCACGATGTGCAGGACGCCGGCGCCACCGTCCACCGCTGTTATGGCGTCGAGGATCTGATCCGGAGTCGGCGACGTGAACATCGCGCCCGGAACGGCGGCATCCAACATGCCCGCGCCCACATATCCCACGTGCAAAGGTTCATGGCCGCTGCCACCACCGGACACTAGTGCCACCTTCCCGACGATCGGGCCGTCCGCCCGAGTCACGAACGTCGGATTCCGGTGCAGGGTCAAAAGATCCCCGTGCGCCACCGCCATTCCGTCCAAGGCCTCGTCGACGACGGTGGCCGGGTCGTTGATGATCTTCTTCATGTCGCACTCCTTTGTGATGACGACGGATGGGACGACGGCTACAGCCCCGGCGAGTGGGGCCAAGTACGGATGGCGCAGGAGATCTCGACAAGGCCGAGGTGCGACCGTCAGGGCTGCGCGGGGCCCGTTCGAAGTCGCACCGACAGGCAGGTGACGCACCCCTCCATCTTCTCGAACTCGCTGATGTCGACCGGAACCGGGGTGTAGCCGAGGTCAGCGATGAGCTCCGCAGATCGTGGAGCCGAGGCAGCGATCAGCAGTCGCCCCTGCCCGAGGTCCACGACGTGCGCACCCGCTTCCTCCGGCATCGGCCGGAAGTGGGGAAAGAAGGACGAGTCGTCCACCAGAGGCGGATAGCCGATGATCGAGCCGTCCGGCAGCGCGGTGATCGCCGACTTCAGGTGCAGCACCTTGCGGAGCGGCACGGCGATCACGGTGGCGCCCAACGGTTCCAGGATGGATCGGAATTCGGCGACGCCGGCAGCATCGGTGCGGCCGCCGCGGCCGACGTAGACCAGGGAGCCGATTTTCAGCACGTCGCCACCATCCAGGGTGCCCTCGCCCGTGGCAGTGACCGGATATCCCAGGTCGCGAAGCGCATCTGCGGTTCCGCTGGTCTCTGGCTTGCGTGCGTCCGCACCGGGATTGCTGATCACCGCCGTGCCTTCGAACATGACCACGGTGTCTTCGACAAACACCGCGTCCGGACACTCAGGCGCGTCCGTCACCTCGATGGTCTGCCAACCAGTGGTCCTCAACGCGTCCACATAACCGTGCCACTGCCGCTCCGCCAAGCCGGAATCGATCGGTGCCCGTTCGATATGGGTGATCAGACCTTCGGCCAGCCTGGGTGACGGACGACGGATCAGGGCGCGCCCCTGGACGCCGGGTGGGGGGGAAGTGGGCATGCGCGGCGCTCCAGTGGTTCTGTCCCTGCCCCGGCTGACCCGCGGCGAGTCTGTGGGGCTGATGTTCGACCCTAGACCTTCTGTGCAACGGTGAACGGATGCGATACATCGTGATCGGGGCCGGAGCCGTCGGCGGATCGATCGGGGCGAGCCTGTTCGCCGCGGGCTCCCCGGTCGTGCTGGTGGCACGCGGAGCACATCGGGACCGCATCGCGGAGGCGGGGCTGCAATTCACCACCCCGCGTGGGACCCGGAACCTGCAGATTCCGGTCGTTTCCGGACCCGAAGAAGTCGACCTGACCCTCGACGACGTGCTGGTCGTCGCAGTGAAGGTCCAGAACAGCCTCGAGGTGATGGAGGGCTGGAGCGGGCGTCGCGTGTCCGGCGGCGGCACGGCCGGCACCCGACTTCCGTTGGTCTGCGCACAGAACGGCGTGGAGGGCGAGCGCATCGCCCTTCGGCGATTCGCCAGGGTGTACGGCATGTGCGTGGTGCTTCCGGCCAGTTATCTGGCGCCGGGACGGATCGACGCGATCGGGCATCCCATGGTCGGTGCGCTGACCATCGGCTCCTATCCCACCGGCGTCGACCCGTTTGTCGAGCGGATGTGCGCCGACCTGCGGGACGCCGACATCGCGGGTTATTCGAGCACGGCCGTGATGCGGTGGAAGTACACCAAGTTGTTGGCGAACCTCGGCAACGCCCTCGAGGCCATCTGCGGATCGATCGACGGTGCGGCCGCCGCGGCGCTCCTGGAGCGGGCCAGAGCCGAGGGCGAGCTGACTCTGCGCGTTGCCGGGATCGACTACGCCGACCGAGCAGAGAACGACGGCCGGAACCTGCGGATGGAAACCGGCGAGATCCCCGGTCGTCCCCGCCCCGGCGGATCCACCTGGCAGAGCCTCACTCGGGGCACGGGGAGTCTGGAGACGGACTATCTCTCGGGCGAGATCGCGCTGGTGGGCCGCCTGCACGGAATTCGCACCCCCGTGAATGCCACTGTCAGCCGGATCGCCGCCGATCTGGCCCAGCGGAGGGATCCGCCAGGGTCGATGTCGGCCGAACGGCTGACGGTGCTGATCGACCAGGCGATCAGCGACTGAGCTGCTGCTGTCAACGGTTCGCCGGTTCGCACCCACCGAATCCGAACAGCGGGGGCAATCCGCCGTGACCGATCTCACCGGGAGGTCGAGGCGCCACGTGCCTCCCAGTCGTTAGCATCATTAACGACCCTGGAGGGAACCCGTGACCATCACTGCCACCCACGAGCGTCGGATCGCGCTCGGCGTCACCACCGTCGGCATCCTCGCCGCGATGCTGAACTCGTCGATCCTGTTGATCTCCCTGCCCGCCATCTTCGCCGGGCTCGGGCTGGATCCGCTGGCGCCGCAGAACATCAGTTACCTGCTGTGGATGCTGATGGGCTACATGCTCGTCACGGCGGTTCTGGTGGTCACATTCGGCCGACTCGGAGATCAATACGGGCGGGCCAAGCTGTTCAATCTGGGCTTCGCTATCTTCACCGTGGGCTCCATCGCCTGCGCCCTGGTGCCCAACAGCGGGTCGGCCGGTGCCTTGGAGCTGATCGGCCTTCGGGTCGTACAGGGCATCGGCGGAGCGATGCTGACGGCGAATTCGACCGCCATCATCACCGACGCCTTTCCGCCCGACCGCCGCGGATTCGCCCTCGGCGTCAATCAGGTCGCGGGCCTGGCCGGTTCCTTCTTCGGGCTTGTCATCGGCGGTCTGCTCTCGGAATGGCACTGGCGGGCGGTGTTCTGGGTCAGCGTGCCGGTCGGATTGTGGGGAACCTGGATGGGCTACCGCACCCTGCACGACAAGCCGAGCGCCGGCCGGAAACACCAGCGAATCGACTGGTGGGGCAACGTCACGTTCGGGCTAGGACTGATCTCGCTGCTGATCGCCATCACTTACGGCCTGCAGCCCTATGGCGGTCACAACATGGGCTGGGCCAGCCCGATGGTGCTCACCGGCATGGCGCTGGGCGTCGTCCTGCTGGTGGTGTTCGTTCGGATCGAGGGCGCAGTGTCCGACCCGATGATCAATCTCCGATTGTTCAGAATCCGCGCTTTCACGGCAGGCAACATCGTCAACTTCGCGTCCGCGATGGCCCGTGGTGGCCTGCAGTTCATTCTCATCATCTGGTTGCAGGGCATCTGGCTTCCGCTGCACGAATACAGCTTTGCCGACACCCCACTCTGGGCAGGCATTTACATGCTTCCCCTGACGGTCGGATTCCTGGTTGCGGGGCCGGCTTCCGGCGCTCTGTCCGATCGGTTCGGTGCTCGCGCCTTCTCGACCGGCGGACTGGTCCTGACGGCCCTGACCTTCGTCGGGCTGATGCTGATCCCAGCCGACTTCAACTATGTTTTGTTCGCCGGATTGTTGGCGTTGAACGGCATTGGTTCCGGCCTGCTGGCCGCGCCGAATGCGGCCGCCATCATGAATTCGGTTCCGGCCTCGGAACGCGGTGCTGCCTCCGGGGTCCGTGCCACTGGTATGAACGCCGGCATGGTGCTGTCCATGGGAGGTTTCTTCACTCTGATGGCCATCGGCCTGGCCAGCAAACTCCCGGCGTCCATGTATTCCGGCCTGACGGCGCTCGGCGTGCATTCCGATGCCGCGAATACCATTTCGCAGACCCCGCCGGTCGGCACGCTGTTTGCCGCATTTCTCGGCGACAACCCCATCGCCCAATTGATGGGAGCCGTCGATCCGGCTCAGCTGCGGCCGGGCGGTGGCGCGGACGTCGCCACCCTCACCGGCCACACCTTCTTCCCGCACCTGATCTCGGACGCATTCCACCACGGACTGGTGGTGGCGTTCAGTGCGTCGCTCGTCCTTCTGCTCATCGCCATCGTCGCGTCGGCGATGCGCGGGAAGCACTTCATCCACGCAGACCAGGGCGAGCACGACGTTCGGCCGGATCTCACCGACCCCCATCCGGAGACAACGCTGCAGGCGATGGCGCGCGAAGGCGTCGCCATTGATTTCCCCGCCATTCCGGGAGCGGACCTGCAGTACGAAGACGCGATGGCAGACCAGGCACCGACGCGGTCCTGAAGTCAGGAACGCAGCAGTTTGAGCACTCCCCGTTCCACCTGCGGCGTGGCTGCCACCATGGTCAGGGCCGCACCGGCGGTCTGTTCGTCGACGACCTTCGGTAGCGCGTTGCCGAGGCTGCGTATCCCGGAATGCACCGCCGAGGTGATGCGCTGATTCCGCTCGAAGGCATCGATCACCCGAGGGTCGATGTACGAGGCGCGGCAGACGGTCGGGGTATTGCCGAGTTGTTCCGACACCGCCACGACGGCTTGCCGTTCCGCTCTGGCGACCGCTGTCTTGCTTTTGAGCTCCAACGGGAGTCGGGACAGCGCGACGGCCGCCATCGTGGTGCCGTGCCAGGTGCGGAAGTCCTTGGCCGAGATGTTCTGCCGGGTCACCTGTTTGAGGTATTGATTGATCTCGGCGCCGGTCAGCCGGTGCCAACTGCGCCCGATGCGGTAGGCGAGCAGTTCCGGTATCTCGATGTCGCCACGCCGCCGGAGCAGCCCGCCGACGATCTCCAGTAATTCCGGATCGCCGATCCGTTCGACGCGGTGCAGGCCGGACTTGGCGGTGTAGTCGAAAACCAGTTCGCGTCGCTCCCGCCGCACCTGTTCCCGGCGCAGCGTGGCCAACCCGAAGCTGCCGTTCGTCTCGGCGTACACCTCACCGCCGATTCGGAAATGGCCGCGGTCCAGCAGGCGGAAAGCGGTCGCGAGCACCCGGTCCTTGCTGAAACTCGCCTCGGCCAGATGCCCCTCGACCGTCTTCCTGGCCCTGGGAAGTGACGCTCCGAATGCGACCACCCGCTCGAACTTCTGCGTGTGCCGCCGCGTCGACCAGTCCGCGTGATAGAGGTACTGCTTTCGCCCCGCGGCATCGAATCCGGTGGCCTGGATGTGACCGTTGGACCACGGCGAGATCCAAACCTGCTGCCACGCCGGGGGAATCGCCAGGCTCTTGATCCGATCGAGGGTTTCCGAATCGGTGACCTGCGATCCTTCAGATTCGCGGTAGTCCCACCCTCGTCCCCGGCGCCGGCGCGTCAGACCGGGGCCGTCGGGTCGGGAGCGCCTCAAACGGACCATGGGCAGTGGCCTTTCCCTGCAAAACGCGGCCGGCCTCAACCGCGGCCGCCGCGTCAGCGAGCCGCTCTAGTCCGTCTTTTCTGAGGACCGGCCCGCTTGGTACAGAGTACGGCTACAGGGGCGCAGACCCGCTCGCAGTGATGACGATCCGCGCGAGTTGCAACCCGCGCGGCTGACCCGCAACCCGCGCGGACCTGGCAGAGATCGACGCACGACACCGGGGCAATGCGGAACGCGAACGCTCAATGTCCCCGATTTATATGACAGAAAGCTAATGGCCCGAAACAGGCAGTAGCGCTTGCCCCTTGAATGTGGACCGCATTTCGGAATTCAGCCCCGATTGGATAGGTTGCTCCCGACGTCGTTGGTACGTTCGGGGTTCGGGGGTGTTTCATGGGGGCTTTCGTCGGCCTTTTGCTGGGTATCGGCTTACTGCTGGTGTGGCAGGGGTGCACAGCACGACCACGCCCACCCCGGAAGCACGCCCGTAGCGACCGCATTCGTGAAGAACTGGCGCAGGCCGGCCTTACCGGCATCAGCCCTGGCCAGTTGATCGCGCTGCAGGCGTTGAGCGCCTTCTTGGTCGGACTCATCGGCGTCGTGCTGAGCCACTCGATTTCGGTCTCGCTCATCTTCGCGTTGTTCGCCGTCGCCGGGCCACCTCTGCTCGTGAGCAGACTGCGACAGCGCCGGCAGAGCGACCTGCGTGATCTGTGGCCGGAGGTGGTGGACAACCTCACCTCCGGAGTGCGCGCCGGCCTGTCACTTCCGGAAGCGTTGTCCGCCATCGGGATCCGCGGTCCGGAACAGCTCAGAGAACCGTTCAAGCAATTCGGCACCGACTACCGAACCACCGGCAGATTCAACGACAGCCTCGACCGCCTCAAAGCAGCTCTCGCCGATCCCGTCGGTGATCGGGTCTGCGAGTCGATGCGGGTGGCCAGAGAGGTCGGCGGCACCGATCTCGGCCGCCTCCTGACCACCCTGTCGTCCTTTCTCCGCGATGACGCCAGAACACGGTCGGAGCTGGTGGCGCGGCAATCCTGGTCGGTCAATGCAGCCAGGATGGCTGTCTGCGCTCCCTGGTTGGTGCTGATTCTGTTGGCCACCCAGCAGGAGACCTTGGACGCCTACGACACGCCGACCGGCACGGTGATCCTGGCTATCGGCGCCATCGCGTCGCTGGGCGCGTATCGCTTGATGATCCGAATCGGCCGTCTTCCTGCAGACAAGCGGGTGCTCCGATGAGTCCGGAGCTGATCGGCGGGCTCCTGGGAGCCCTGGTCGCGACGGGTTTGATACTGGCGGTACTTGCGTCCCCGCCGCTGCGGCGGCCCACCCTGGCGGACCGGATCGCGCCGTATCTGCGCGACACGGCCGGCCAATCGCAACTGCTGGCCCGTTCGGGCAACGGGACCGCCACCGCGTTCGGACGACTGACCCGTCCACTGCTCCGCGACGCGATCAAAGTACTCGAGCGGGTCGTTGGTGGTCAGGCCTCGGTCCGTCGTCGGCTGGACTCGTTGAACTCGGCGATGACCATCGAACAGTTTCGCGCCGAGCAGGTGCTGTGGGGCGCTATCGCCACGGCGGCCGGATTGGCCCTCGGGCTACTGGCTGTGTTCGCCGGCCAGACGAACCCGCTGACCTTGGTCCTTCTCATCGTCGCGTGCGCGATCGGTGGAGTACTCGGTCGCGATTGGTGGCTCACCCAGGCCGTCACGAAACGCGACGCCGAAATCTTGACCGAATTCCCGGTTGTTGCGGAGATGCTCGCCCTTGCCGTCACCGCCGGCGAAGGCCCGGTCGGAGCGATCGAACGAATCTCCCGGTTGGCGCAGGGGCACCTGGTGAACCAGCTCAACTCGATTCTCGCCGATACCCGTTCCGGCACGCCCCTTCTCGTCGCCCTCACCACATTGCGCGACCGCACCCGCCTGGAACCGTTGTCTCGTTTCCTCGACGGAATGGCAGTCGCGATCGAACGGGGAACTCCGCTGGCCGACGTGCTGCGAGCGCAGGCCGCCGACGTCCGAGCGCTGGGCAAACGGCAACTACTCGAGTCGGGCGGCAAGAAAGAAATCGCCATGATGGTTCCAGTTACCTGCGATTCATAGTTTCTCTCTCGTCCACCCGAGGGATGGAACTCGCTCATGTCCGCATCCGTCACCACGTCCGATCGGGAGCCGTACGTCATGGCTCGACTCGTCGACAGTCCGGTGGGTGAGGTTCAACTGACACTGGGCAACCGGGCGACGCTGTTCCTGTCCCCTGCCGAGGCGAAGCAGGTCATCGAGGCGCTGACCAGCGCGCTGCAGCTCTCGACGGTGACGGCATGACCACCGCCGGCCGCAAGCCTGAGTGGGCGCGGCGTGCTCGGCACCGACTCGTCGACACCGAGCTGGCCCGCACTGTCGCCGCGGCCAATACCCGCGACCTAGGCGGCTTGGTGGCTCGCGAAGCCGGGCAACGCCTCAGCGGTCACCGGCAGCGCCCGACGACGACGCTCACAGTCACTGCCGCGGCTGCGCCACGAGTCCCGACAGCCCCATTCCACTGTCAAGGCTCACCGCAGCGTTCCGATTGGGCTGGGGGCGAGCGAAGGACGAGGAGGACGGCGAGTTGGACCGGCTCCGTTGCTCTCAGGAGCGTTTACAGCAGGATCTGAAGGCGGCAGCCGTCCTCCTCGACACCGCGCTGGAAATGATCAACAGGCTGTCGAGCGACGGTGCCGCATGACGAACATCGACCCGGACGAGCTCCGGGTGGGCGATTTGATCACGATGCGCGAGATCTTCATTGTCACCGCGGTCACCGCGACGCACATCTGGGCAGGGCCAGTCAGCTACTCGAAGCGGTCGGAGTTCCCCACCGTCGAGCGCTCCTGGCAGCTGTTCCCCATGCCACTGTCCGCGCGGCCGCAGTGGCCGGACGTGGATCGCCGATGCCACCGGAGCCTTCTCGCGGGCGACCGTGAAAACGCCGGCCGCGCGTCTGTCGGCTGAAACTCTGAACCTAGAACTGCATCGTCCGTAGACCGGCTGCGAGAGTCGGCTGGATCTGCTGACGTCCGAACGGACCGAACGCAGAGCCAGCTCGATCGTGTCCGCCGTTACCGGTCAGCTCGAACAGCAGGTAGCGCAGGGCGTCGAGGAGGTCGTCCTCGCCGTGGGTGTTCAGGTCGTCGGGGTTGGCCGTCGACCGCATCTGCTCGGGGATGACCCGGATCAGGTTGGTGCAGCTCGAGTGGATGAGGACGCGCGGGAGGCCATCGGGCCGCACTCGCATGTGTTCGTCGAGCAGAGCCCAACCGCTGATTCGGTCGTTCCGGGCCTTCTTGATCGCGCCGCCGAATGTGCTGCGGAAGAACCAGGCGGCCGACCCGACGGCCGGCTGGTTCGGGTCCAGCGACTTGATGCCCGAGACCACCGACCGGCTCCAACAGGCCGGGTCGAGCACCACAGGCATCGGCCGAGTGCTCGTCCGCTCGTCGCGGCTCTCACTCGCACGGATCTTGTCTGCCTGTTGCTGCGCTGTCAGATCCTTCTCGTAGAACTCCCGATAGATGACGATCAGACCGTCGTTCAAGCGGGCGCCCCACAGCGCTGCCCCGTGATGTGAGATCCCGTAGTCGACACCGACAGCCCTGGGGCAGCCGACCATCGGAATCGGTAGCTGGTCCGGGTCGATGACGTGCACGGACCGCCGGAACTGCGGGAACCGGACACCCTCCAGAATGTCCCAGTCGCCGTCGCGGTACGCACGCCGCATCACCGGGTCCATGCGATCCAGCTGCTTGGAGTAGCCCGGGTCCATATGAGGGTTGTCGTCGAGCTTCGCCGGCACATAGCAGCGGGTGCCAGGATTCTCATCATCGTCGGACGGGGCCGGCTGCCACGGCTTGAACCGGATGCCAGGATCGACGAAACGCGCCTTCACCCACGCATGGCCCGGGCCTGAAGGGTTGGTCGTCGAGATCGCCCGTGGTCGCAATCCATGCTCGGCGAGCCGTTCGGCGACGGCGCCGGCCGCCCGCAGCCGCCCGAGGATGCCGCGGTATTGCTTCTCGGTGAATTGGGTCAGCTCTTCGAAGATGCAGAGGGTGTACTCGGCCGACAGGAAGTTCAGGTAGTCGGATTCGTTCTGCATGTGTCCGAGCTCGATGATCGACCCGTTGGCGAACTTCCACGTGTGCTTCGACTCGTTGTACCGGGCTACACCTTTCGGCATCTCGAGGCGGAGCGGCTCGACAACCGAACGCTCCAGCTGAGGAAAACTGCGCCGCAGCAACAACGTTCGGGATCCGGGGACCTGCAGCGCGAGCCGAAACGCCTCCGCGCGACTCCACCTCGACTTCCCTCCTCCACTGGCTCCGCCGTAGAGCAGTTCGTCGACCACAATCGAGTGGGCCAGCGCCTGCCGTTCGGTGGGCTCGTACTCGTAGACCAACTGCTGCGCGACAGTCACGGAACGTCCTCGACGGGGACCTCGTCGACGATGCCGGCGTCCAGGTCCCCTCGGTCGATGGTGTTCGCCGGCGGCTCGATGGGTGCCGGCTGGTCGGGCGCGATCTGCGGCTGCATGGCGAGCGACGGCGATATGACGATCTGCTGCACCACCACCCCGCCGTTGCTTCCGTTCGCCGGGCCTTCCACATCGAGGCCGAACAGACGCCGCCGGGCGCCGCTGAGGCGGATACACACACCCGCCGCTTCGATGTCGCCGTCGATCGCCTTGGGGTAGAACGCTGCCCACAGGGCGTCGAGCTTGGCGCCTTCGAGCTGGCGGAGCGTCGCCGCGTCCTCCGCTGGCAGCTGACGGAGTGCCCGGTTGGTGTACTTCCAGGCGTTGGTCTTCGAGATGCCGAGGGCAAAGCCGATCTCGTCGTAGGACATTCCGGCCGTGCGCAGTTTCACTGCTTTCGCGGCTCGTTCGGCTCTTTCGACCTGCAGCGGGCCCTTGGTCACCGATACTCCAAGAATTTGGCCAGCTCAGCGCGCTTCGACGTCAGCCGCTCCGTGTAAGGGAGCAGTCCTGTTCGGCATTGGTCGCCGATCGGTAGGTCGTCGACCCGGCGCCGGTGGTCAGCAATCCAGCCGTCGACGAGCGTCAGACTCGCTCGGGCCTCCCGTTGGAAGGCAACACGATCACTGAGTCGGTGACCCTTCGTGCGCATGGTCGGCATTCTTCCATTCAACCGCCGACAGTTGGCTGGGGCGCGAAACGTGTCGAGCTGCTTGGTGCAGTAGGTGGACGCCTCCGCCTGTTTCGGTTTCGGGGTGAAGTCGTAAGAGATGTCAGTCATCCACATCAGCCTGGATGATCAGCTTTCGGATCAAGTCTCCGACCGTTGGCGTCATCTTCGCGCGGTGGGAATTTCTGATGTCCCAGTACTCCACTGTGCGTGGGTCGGGCGGCGCGTCTATGTACCAAGAGGCAAGCTCGAGGAACATCGCATCGTTGGCAGTGCGGGCCTCCGGGGTTCCCAACGCGACAGCGAGCTGCTCACCGGCCCTGGCGATGGTCGTGACATTCGGCGCAATCGCATCGGCGAAGCGCGTTTGGGCCGTGTCCGGTTCTCCGCCCGCATGGTACTGACCGAACTTGATGCGGCCTTCGATCCACGCGTTCAGCAATTCGGTCTTCAGCGCGGTGATGTGGTCTCGCCGAGCGTCAATGATCGCTCGTTTCCTGCTCTTCTCGGCGTCCTCGTTGGCGCGCTTCCACGTAAGAGTGCCCGTCAGCACGGTCACCCCGCCGCCAAGGAGACCACCGCCGATGCCGGCCACGACGGTGGCCCACTCTCCGCTCACTGCTCGAGCTTCCATTCAGCCTCGAAGTCCGGGCGGTCGGCGTAGGGCTGAGCCATGATCCGCAGTAGGCCCTCCGCTACGTCAGGGCGCATGTAGGGCTCGCGAACTGGGGCCGACTGGTCGGCATGATAGAACTCTGCCGCGTCGACACCGTTGATGAGTTCGACCAGCTCACGCTTCGCCTTGCATTCGGCCAACACCCGCGGCGGAGTCGGCGGCGCGCCTTCGACGTAGCTGGAGAATCCGTTTCTAGCGGCGTAACCCCACCGCCAGAAGATATCGGCTTCGGAAAGCCCCGTTGGGACAGTGGAGCTCGCGACTGCGATCTTGACTAATCGCTCGTCTTCTGCGATTCGGGCCAACAAGAATTGCACGATGTCACTCATCGGTCCGTGGTCACCACGATTTCTTCGGTCGGGTGTGGGCAGCCGGAAAAAGCGGCGGCTAGAAGGGGCCTTGCTTGCTGAAGGTCTGCAGCAGGCACCGTCGTTCGGCACCTTCGGCACGTGGCAGCGTTCGTCCCAGGTACGGGCATCGCAGGTTCCATCTTCATGTCTTGTTCCAGTCTCTCGTTGTGATGTTGCAGGCGGCGCACGGCAGCATTCTGACGGGCTACGTTTGACCGGATCATCTCAAGCTCGGCGGTCAGCGGCGCAGACCGACCAAGTTTCCCACGCGAAGGCCGGCACATGATGGTGGCGAGGCGAGCTCCAAGGAGTACCCGAACCGGCTCGCCTCACCGTGTGCAGGCGGCGCGGCCCATCAGCGAGCGCGCGGCCTGCACAGCTCAAGGGGCCAAGGAGTCGACCCAGCCGCCGTGCTCTGCGGCTATCTCCCGCAAGCGGTCCTCGCGGGCCGCAGCGAGCACGGGGTCGACGACGACGCGGCCAAGCTCAGCCCTCGATCTCGGGCATCTTCGGCACGCGCAGTCTCGCCTGCTTCCGTGAGGTAGTGCACGCCGTCAACGGTGAAGCCGAGGACTTCCGGATGCAGTCGTCATCCACCACGCCCGCGAAACGCCGGCTGCAGCTCGGGCAGCTCTTCGCCACCGTCGGCCGGCCGTTCCTTGGGTCACGGAAGCTGACCGGGGTGGGCAGCATCTCCCCACTGGGCTCCTCAGACTGACTCGGCGCTGTCAAGCGGGCGCTCCGCGGTCCGACATCTCGTGAGTTCGGGAAATCAGCGCATTCACAGCCGCGAAGTCGTCGGCATGCCAGGTGTTCACGGCTTCCCCCAACCAGTAGTACAGGTCCTTGATACCGAAGTAAGTTGCTGCGACCGGATCGAGCAACCGTACTGACGGCTCTGCTGCCCGGATGTACTCCTTGTCGGACGCTCTCCAACGGTCCCATTCCAGTAGACGCTCACAGTCAAGCTCCAGGGCTGCGGCGGGTTCCGATGGATTGCGAGGCTTCTGACCCTGAAGGTGGAGCCGGACGCCCAATGGAGCCCCGCCCCGATGCAACAGCATGTTTCGCAATTGACGCAGGAAACCTGCTGACGGCATGTCGCGAACAAGGCCGTTTCGCTCTGCGAACTCCTCAGCCAGCGCTGAACCTGCATACGAACTCATCGCTCTGCGGGTGTGGTCGATGAGCGCCGCCAACGATGACACGAAGTTTGCCAGACGCTGATCGAGTTGCTGGTAGTAATCGGTACGAACGTTGTCCGAGTCAGACCCCGGTTGGGCGAAAACAGTCATCTGGAGTTGTGCGTTGGTTTCCACCTCAGCGAGGAGAGCTGTGAGCTCCAGAGCGTTTCGCTCGAAAATGTTCAGCGAACGCACTATCTCATCCCACAGGGTCCGGGCTCGCATTCCAGGGTGCGCGCTGATGGCAACGTTGAGGCCGTCCATCTCGGCTAACCACTGCGCACGGGCTTCGCTGAAAGCGTGTGGATCAGACATCGGCAGCGCTTACCATCGCGGCCATCTTCGCCAGCGCGGCCGCCAAGATCAGGGCCGCACCGGTTGCCCCCTGCGTCGTCATCACACCGCCGATCAGGTCGAGGACCGCGGCCGGATCAGAACGCATCGCGATCACCTCGCGACCCAGCCGAACACCAAGCGCGCTGGTCTCATTCACGTCGACGACCCCGGACGGCAGCAGGAACATGTTCTCCTCCTGCGGGTCGACGGAAAGGGTGTCGGTAGTGCCGACACCCCCATCGTGCCCGAGCACATCAGATGTATCACCGCCCACCGGCGCCAACAGATCCTCCCGACCATTCCGCCGAGCCCACAACTGCGCCAACGAGATCTGCGCCGCCACCGCCGTCTGCAGGACCGAGCCCAACATCTCCAAGTAGCCCATCTCCGCCACCGCAGCCACCGGCAACCCCCGCATCGACGCGACCTTCTCCAAGTTCCCCTCGAACGCCACCCGCTCGGCGACCGACAGCAGAGCGACCGGCGGCGTTGCCGCCCACCTCTCCTCACCGCCGAAGAAGAACTCGACCATCGACGCCGCCTGCGGATCCTCCAACGCCACATGCACCCTGCGGTCGTCCGCACCGTCCGGGACGCGGCCCTCCGAGATCGCCTTCACCCCCGCCCGGAAATCGTGCCCAGTTGCCGCTTGCGCCACCGTGTAGACCGGGGACAGCAACTGCTCCGCCATCACCGTCAACGCGGCGGCAGCGACGTAACCGAAGCCGACAGGGCCGACCCTGGCTAGCACCGCCGCAGCGAGGTCGTCCATCCGGTCCTTGTCGTCGCAAACCGCGGCCAACGCGTAAGCCAGCTGCATGCCCTCCATAGTGATCTTGTCGACGTCGGAGACGTCCAGTACTGAACCGTCTTCATCAGTGAGAATGAAAGTGCTGGCGCTGTCGGTTGGGTCGCTAGGTGTGTCGGTCATGAGTGTGCTGTCCTTCGGTAGGCGGTGGACTGCTCGATGCGACTGATGGTGCTGGCGTGCCAGGTGCCGCCCGTCGCGGTGGGTACACCTTCGGCGTTCAAGACAGCCGCGGTCTTCGCCATCGACAGCGTGGTCCGCAGGTGACGGATCCGATCGAACGCGGCCGGGGACTGAGAGGACGGCCGGCCCATGTGCTTGCCTGGATCATTGGCTTTGATCTTGGCCATGCCATCCTTCGTGCGCTCTCCGATCCGGCGGCGTTCCATTTCGGCGAAGTTCAGCGCCATGTTGAACATGCCGGCGCCCATGATGGTCGCGGTGTCGACGCCCAGGTCTAGGCAGACGATCGCCCATCCCTGGCGTGTGGAGTTGGCCAGCAGTGTCGAGCCGTCGTCTGTGCTCCGGCTCAGACGGTCAAGCTTCTGCACCGCGAGGGCGTCGAATTTCTTGGCCTTGAGGTCGGCCAGCGCCTGGCGCATCAGCGGCCGCTTCGACACGGTGGCGGCCGACACGGCGTCCTCCCGGACGATGGTCAAGTCCCAGCCCATCTTGGCCGCCTCAGCGGTCAGTGCGTCGATCTGGACCTCCGGTCCGATCTCCTGTTTGTCAGTGGACACACGGACGTATCCGATGACGCGGAGCGGTGCACCATTGCTGGTCATGGTTCCATCATACACAAAGGGTTCCGTTTGTGGACAGGGATTCCGACACTCGCAGGTCAGATACTCCGCACTATCCCGAGGGCTTCGCACCATCGTCTGTCCGGTGCTCACGCGCACCGCCAGCACTGGCCGGACCCCGGTTCGGCAATCCGCCCACACCCACACGGCGGCACCGAACCGACGTCGGCCGGGGACGAGCAGCAGGACCGCACAAACCTCAGCCCGGACGATCGAACAGAACGCCCTGACGACGATGCCGCTATGATCGTCGACCAGGACGGCAGCATCGCGTAGGCCATCGATTGCCGGCTTCAACCAAGCGACGATGGTGCCAACATCCCGACGGCGCCGGTCCGTCACCAGCCACTTATCACGACGGAGCAGACTCGCGGTGCAGCTCCACCCCGACAGGATCGGCGATCGGCTCAGCCAGCATCAGCCCGTCAGCTCGAGCAAGCAGCCGCACGGTCTCCCGGATAGCAACGGTCTTGTTCGCCTTCACCCGCCAATGCTCCCGGGCGTTCAGTGTCAGCGGCGGTCGTTTCCACCGCAGCTGGAGCCTGATTGTTCTCAGGTCATGTGTTCTCGGTTCTGGTTCTGTCGATCCCAGTTTTCGTCCTTGTCCCACCCCTAAAGGGCGGGTGGGAGCTGGGACTGGACCCAGGGGGTTGGGACTGCCTGGGACGGTGGGAATGTTCATGAGGGCGTCTCCTTGTAGAACGGTCGGGTTGTCGTGCCAACGTTGTGGAGCTCGCCTGCTCTGATCAGGTCGTTTAGGGCGCGGTAGAAGCTGGACTTGTTCATTCCGGTGGCTTCGAGCAGTTGGGTGGGTGTGCCGCCGGTGACGCCGAAGTGGGACTTGAAGTGGGACAGGAGTGTCCCGGCGGTGGGTCTCAGTCCCAGGGCCTCCTGGGACCAGATGACGCCGCTGTCGGTGCCGTCGATGGGGTGGAAGGACAGCTTGTGGACGTCCTCGCGCGGTCCGTCTTTCCGTTTGGTGCGGGTGAGGGTGACGCTGCTGGCGTCGCCTTCGGTGGTGTAGACGGTGTCGACGCCGGATTCGAGGGCTGAGGAGCCGCGGACGGTGGTGCGGTCTTTCCCTGTGTGGTGGACGGCGAGCACGGTGCCGCCGTTGGTGGCGTCTCGGAAGGTGTAGAGGGCTGTGACGGCGACGCCCATGTCCCGGGCGCTGTTCTCGTCCATCCCGGGGATGCACTTGGCGAGGGTGTCGATGACGAGGTACCTGTAGCGGCTGGTAAGTAGCAGGCCGGCGACTTCGGCGACAGCCCGCGAATCACCGAGGTTGATCGGTTCGGGTAGGACGTGGAACTGGTCGGCCGGGATGGTGGTGCGTCGGTGCCCTTCCCATGCACTCAGGCGCTGGTGGATTCCGTGTGCGCCTTCGGCTGCCACGTACAGGACCTTGCCGGGTTCGGTTGGGCGGCTGCGCCACGCGAAGCCGGTGGCGCAGCACGCGAACCAGTCGAGGGCGATGAATGATTTCAGGGAACCGAAGTAGCCGGCCAGGACGGCTACTGTCGCCAGGTCGACGGTGTCGCGGATCGCCGGCGCGGGTTGCGGCAGGTTGGCCAACGCAGAGCGGGTGAGAACCCGATCGGGCAGAGCTGAACGGTTTTTCCCGGCGCCGGGAAGATGGTCGGGTGCCTGTTGCCCTACATGGTTCGCAGGTGTGGTCACAGCTTCTCGACCCGTTGGAGGAGCCGCGAGGTCTCGGCGATGTGTGCGCGGAGCAGGTCGGCCAGATCACCGCTGTCACCGAGCCACGCTCGATCGTGCAGCGCCGCGGCCGAGATCGCGACGGCATGGCGGACGCTGCGGTCCTTGAGTTGCTCGAGGTACCAGTCGACCAGGGCGGCCGGCGCGGGCGCGTCATTGGCCATGCCGACGAGGTTTGACAGGATGAGGCCCCGCCACCCGGGCGGCGGCTCGATGCCCCCCCGCCGAGCTGCCGCGGCCACGGCCATCGGGCGTGGGGCGTCACCGGCCTCGACTGCGGCGCGTATCCCCCGGAAGACGAAGCGGAGAACGAGATCCGGGAACGATGTCTCCGCGACGTCGACGAGGCGTGGGCGAACTTGCTCGATGTCCAGGTTCATCAGACAGCCGAGCGCCGCCGCGGCGAGCTCCGCCGTCAATGCATGGTCATCGCTACTATTGCCGTGGTTGATGGTGGTGGTTCGGGAGACGGCCCCGTGGACAGCGGGGCCCCTTCTGTCGGGTTCAGGCTGCATCGCCTCCGCCACCTCCGCATGACAGGAGAGTGGCGATTCTTTCGCGTTGTTCCGCCGTCAGTGGCGGGGCGAGAGCGACTACCTTCTCGACGTGCTTTTCCAGCATGTCGAATGCCAGCTGACGGCGGGCCGCCAGCAGCTCAGGATCATCGGCCGCGCGAGACCTGCTGAGTGCAGCAGCCTTGGCGCGGTTATGCAGGACAGAGGACATCCGGTTCTCCCGGGGGCGCGTTTCTTCGCCCCAGGGCTGCCCGGGTTGGGTTACTGCCAGACCTCGACCGCAGTATCTGCCGAGTGCGCTTGAAGGTTAGCAGCTTCGGTCGTTGCTCTTGCGGAACGCTTCCCACACGGCGCGTCGCTCGCGCTCTGTCAGCTTGCGACCGGCCGGCGACTGTGACCACGACTGCAGGAGAAGCTCATCGGGGAGCCCGCTCTTGGCCTGAGCCCGCAGCGATGACTCCGCTACCGTCCTCTCCAGATCCGCAACGACCGTCGGTAGTGCAGACAGGGACAGCTCTCGTAGGCCGCGGTTGAAACCCATGTTCACCACTGGTATGAGATCTCGCGAGTTGACCGGAACCCTTTGTCGGCATCCAGCCGCTGGGCATTGATAGACGATGCGATCCCGGAACGTTTTCTGATCATCGGGCCCGACTTCTTGGATATTCTGCACCTCGGTGTGTGCGTGCTTGTCGAGCACAGTCCATTGATAGAAGGGTTTGTCGCTGATCAAAACACCAACGTCTATCCGGTTGTGTTGATCAGCGCAATAGATGTTGAAGTATCGACGAGAGTCCATCTTCATAGCTGCAGCCTCCGGCGACTCATTTCCACTCGATTCGGACATCAGATGGATTGAACAAGCGGCCTGAGCCCGTCGGCATGATTGTGACGGTGCAAAGCATCTCGATCAACGAGCAGCGCACGTCCAAGCTCGCGCTCTGCCACCGATCAGCCGCCGCCGCGCCAGCCATGTCCTGAACCCAAGCCGCGGGCATGTTGTGGTTCACCGCGGCCAAGAAGGTATCGATCTGCGGCCGCAATCGATCAGTGATGCGCCGCAACTGCTCCCCCGTCAGCACGCCGTCGGCGTACTGGTCGGCCGCCAGATCCAGGCGAGCCGACAGCTTCGCAGCGTTGGCTCGAGCAGACTCGACTGACGCGGGGTCCCCGGTGGCCAAGACGCCCAGCACGTCGGGCAGCCCGAGCCGCGCGATCATCACGCTCTCGACCAACTCGTCCACCGCTGACTGCTTGCGCCGTACCCGGGTGCACGTTTGGCAGGTGTAGGCCGCCGGCTGCTGGTGCCCATCGGCCTGAACCTTTCCCTTGTTGACCACCATCCGGCCGTCGCAACCCTCCCGGCCGCAACGAGCGATACCGGTGAGGAGATGCCGACGCGTCGACCCCTTGTTCGTCCGCCGGCCGGGGTCAGTCAGCAGCGCGACCACGCGCTCGTGAGTACCAACGTCGTAGATCGGTTCCCACGCGCCGTCACCGATGACCTGCCCGAGGTGTGTCCGGAGTCCGGCGTTGCGATCACGGAGCAGGATCTGCCGCAGCGTCGTCGACGACCAGGGCAAGCCGCGGGGCGTCCTGGACCCCAGCGCGTTCAGTTCAGCTACGACCGACCTCAGCGACTGACCGGCGATCAGCAGCTTGGTGGCCGTTCGGACGAACTCCGCCTGCGCGGGGTCAAGTTCGTCGCGGGCGCTGACCCTGTTCCCGCGATCGTCGTGCTCGATGACCCTGCGGTACCCGTAGGCGACTGCGCCGTGCGGTTGCCCTGCCTCCGCTCGCTGCTGGAATTTGCGTTTGATCCGGCGCGATTGCTGCTCAGTTTCATGGCGGGCCACCGAGCCCTTGATGCGGGCGGTCATCCGCCCCTGCGGAGTGGCCAGGTCGATCTCTCCACCGATCGACGCTAGCGCCAGCCCGTTGCGGTCGGCCAGGTCGATGATGTCCTCGAGCTCGCGGGGCGTGCGGGTCAGTCGATCAACATCCCAGACGATCAGCGCACCGATGCGGCCCGATGTAATGTCCCGCAACAGCTTCTGGTATTCGGGACGTGGCTTCCCCCTGGTCGCGGACACGTCGTTGTCGGTGTATTCCTGCAGCACGGACCAACCGCGCCGGAGCGCCTCAGCAGTGCAGTCCTCGATCTGGCGCTGCACGCCGAGTGCAGTCCCGGACACGTCCGAGCTGATGCGTGCGTAGATGGCACACGCCAGCGACTGCTTCTCCATGCTCGGGACACTAGCACCCAAAAGAAACTATTGGTGCATGATGACACCGGTTGTTTTCTTCGTATTGCCGATCACAATCTTGTTCGCCCTCTATCCCGGTCTGATCGCCATCACCGCTGTAGCCAAATGAGTTCCGAATTCAGCATCCCAACAGGAGAACACGATGAAGCAAACCACTACCTGGTATCAGCACAGAATTCAACACGCACAACTGTGGTGGTCCGTGGCGATGCTGACGGTCACCGACCGCTTCCTCGCGCAGCCCGGGCAGAACCAGGACGAAGACGCCGACCGCGGCGATGTCCCGGGCTGGGTCATGATCACCGTCATGACGGCCATCATGGTGATCGCCCTGCTGACGGTCTTCCGCCAGCAGGTCGTCTCGGCTGTGGAGAAGGCCTTCAAATCGGTGTCCGGCGCCTGAATCTCGCAGCCGACGGCCTGGCGCACGCCGAGACGGTCGAAGATCGCGACCGCGGATCGGCCGTCGCCGAATTCGTGATGGTGCTGGTGCTGCTGCTGTTCCTTTTCCTGTCACTGGTGTCCATCGGATTCTGGGCCTATTCCCGGACGCTGCTGACCTCAGCATCGGCGGACACCGCCCGGTACATCGCCAATGCAGACATAGATCAGAGCGTCGCCGCGGACCGGGTGGCGCATCTGCTGCAGGGCAGCGTCGCCGAATCCACCAGTGCAAGCCTGCGCTGCACCTCCAACGCGACCGGCCTGCTGGTCGAGGTCGCCTGCACCATGCGCACCCCGGGCATCGTCAGCCTGCTGGACGGAGTGATGCCCGACATCACCGTCACCGGCCACTCGATCAAGGAATCCTCCCGGTGACGAACCGTCCGGCGCGATGGTTCGGACCGGTCGAGCACAGCGATCCTGCCCCCGGCGCCGCGATCAACGACCCTGACCGGACCCATCCAACGGACCAGGGCCGGGCGATGATCGAGGTGATTTTCCTGGGCGTCCTGATGCTGATCCCCGTCATCTACATCCTGATCGGCGTCCTTCGACTGCAGGCCACCACCTTCGCCGTCACCCAGGCGGCCCGGGACGCCGGCCGCGCCCTCGACTCCGCGCCCGCCATCGAAGACGGAATCGCCCGGGCCCGGCAGATCGCCACCATCGACCTCGCAGATCAGCACGTACCCGCCGACCAGATCTCTTTGCAATTCGTCGCAGCCGGAACCAGTTGCTCCCCGACCAACGCCGTTCCGCCGAGTCTGCAAGGCGGCGCGGTGTACGACGTCTGCGTCACCGCCGTCGTGACCCTTCCCGGCGTGCCCAGCATCGTCACCGGTTCCAAGAACACCATCACCGGCGTCTACACCGTTCACATCGGCGACCTGCGGGAGGGGCGATGAACCGGCCTCGGGCGTCGGTACCTACACCCGAACGCAAAGCGACCTCTCAATCGGCGCCGACCGCCGCTGCCCCGATCGGCCCTGCTTCGGATGCCCGTGCTCCAGACGCCTGCGCTCCGGATGTCCGTGCTCAGAGCGACCATGCTCAGAGCGACCATGCTCAGAGCGACCATGCCCAGGGCGACCGTGCTCAGGGCGACGCCGGATCCATCACCCCCATGATCATCGGCATGATGCTCTGCCTGCTGCTCCTGGGCGCCGGGGTCACCGCGGCCGGATCGGCCTTCCTGGGCGGGCAACGAGTACAACACCGGTGTGACGGGGCCGCAGCAGCAGCCGCCGGCACCATCACCGATGGCAGCACCGACCAGAACCTCATTGGAGCCGCGAACACCTACCTGGCCATCCGCGGGTCCGACGTGACCGCATTGGTCAACCTGAACGCCACCACGATCACCTTGACCTGCAGTGCCGATGTGCCGATCACCTTCGGATCGCTGTTCGGCTCCCCCACCCTCCGCCGCACCGTCACTGCGACCGCGAGAGCCGGCTACCGACAAAGCTGACCCGGCGCACTCGACCGGTGCGGTCGCGAACCCACCTCCGACCACTATTGTTCGTGCGCCGTCGCTGTCGCAGAATTGAAGCCGCAGAATCCAAGCCGCTGGATTCAAGCCGCTGGGTGGGGTGCCGGTCGAGACGGTTCGGCTCCGCGGAGCCGAGCGGCGAGCCGGGCGGTGACGGCGTGCGGATCCTCCGCTTCGGTGATGGCCCGAACGACGACGACCCGGCTCGCGCCCG
>JAABUT010001784.1_pt1 | contig 23071 bp, 15 predicted proteins | sample 5559281 | NCBI WGS metagenome assembly JAABUT01 (sample SAMN10711880, study PRJNA513359) | rock metagenome | isolation source: Antarctica rocks | place: Antarctica: Victoria Land, Ricker Hills nord | collected 2016-01-04
AGGTGGCGTAGACCTCGCGGAGGCTGTCCACGGTCACCAGGGTGTAGATCTGGGTGGTGGTGACCGAGGCGTGCCCGAGCAACTCCTGCACCGTGCGGACGTCGGCGCCGCCCTCCAGCAGGTGAGTGGCGAAAGAATGCCGCAGGGTGTGCGGAGACACCCCCTGGGCCAGCCCGATCTTCTCCGCGGCATCCCGGAGCACCTGCCACGCCGACTGCCGGGACAGCCGGGAACCCCGCGCGTTCAGCAGTAACGCCGGCGTACCGCGGCCGGCGGCGGCCAGCGCCGGCCGGCCCCGTACCAGGTACGCCTGCACCGCGGCCGTGGCGTACGAGCCGACGGGCACCAGCCGCTCCTTGGAACCCTTGCCGAACAGCCGCACCACGCCGGCGATCGGGTCGAGATCGTCGACGTCCAGGCCGGTGGCTTCCGAGATCCGGGCGCCGGTGCCGTAGAGCAACTCCAGCAGTGCCCGGTTCCGCAGCGCCCGCGGTTCGCCGTCGGAGACCGATTCCAGCAATCTGGCAACCGTCGCCACGTCCAGCGCCTTCGGTAGTCGCTTGGCCGGGGTCGGCGGATGCACGTCTGCCGACGGATCGGACCCGACGGTGCCCTCGGCGAGCAGGAAGCGATGCCAGCCGCGGACCGCGACCACGGACCTGGCCGCGGACGAGGCGGCCAACGGCGGGTGCTCGGCGTCGCCCTCGCGCAGCACAGCCAGGTGCTCGGCCACGTGTTCGGGTCGGATGCCGCTCACGTCGGTGACGCCGTCCGCGGCCAGCTGCCCGAGATAGCGGTCCAGGTCCCGACGGTAGGACAGCAAGGTGTTGCGGGCGACACCACGTTCCACAGCCAGGTGGTCGAGGTAACCGCGCAACGCGCTGCACAGGGAGGCCGACGGTTCCACCGGTGCGGCATCGCCGGACGCGCCCTGAACCTGCGTCACCAGTGGGGGTCGGGGGTCAGGTCGGGCCGGTCGGCCGACTCGATGGCCGGCCCCGATGTCCACGGCTCACCGGCCGGCCGCAGCGGATGCGCACCGCTGAGCGCGCGATCGGCCGCCAGGATGCCGGCAACCGCCGAGGCGTTGACGATCCGGCCGTCCAGCACCGCCGCCACCGCTTCGGCCAGCGGAACGCGGACCATCCTCAGATCGGCTTCCTCGTGCTGGATCGCGCCCTGCCGGCCCACCTCGGAGAGCTGCCGGGCCAGGAACACCCGGACCGCTTCGGTGGTGAACCCCGGCGAGACGGCCAGGTCGACCAGCAGGTCCCAACGGGCGGCCGCCAGGCCCGTCTCCTCACCCAACTCCCGTTGTACGGCCAGCAGAGCCGGTTCCTCGGCAACGTCCATCAGTCCGGCCGGCAGCTCCCAGAGGCGGTGGCCGAGTGGATGACGGTACTGCTCGATCAGAATGACCCGGTCGAGGTCGTCGACGGCTACCACCGCCACCGCGAGATCGTGTTCGACCACCTCACGACGGGCGACATCCCCGCCGGGCATCTGGACCTCGTCCACCCTCACCGTTGCCACCACCCCGGCGAAAACCCGCTCGCTGGAATGGGTGTCGAAGACTGCCATCACGCTGTCATCGGCGGTCGGCGGTGGCGACGCGGTGGTCGGCATGTGCCGCGGCGGGGCCGGTGGGCGCCGCGGCGGGGCCGGTGGGCGCCGCGGCGGGGCCGGCGGGCGGTATGGCGGGGCCGGCGGCCGGTACGGCGGGGCCGGCGGGCGGTACGGCGGGGCCGGCCGGCGCCGAGGCGTGACGGTCGCCGGCGGCCCCGTCGGCTCCTGCTCGGCCCGATGCCCCGTCGGCGGGATCAGCCGGATCAGCCGGATCAGCCGGATCGGCCGGATCGGCCGGATCAGCCGGATCCATCGGCAGCCGCTCGGATTCCAGGTAGTCGAGCGCGGCCCGCGCGAACGAGGCGAACAGCGGATGCGGCCGGGTGGGACGCGACTTGAACTCCGGGTGCGCCTGGGTGGCCACCAGGAACGGGTGCTGCTCTCGATCCAGCTCGACGAACTCCACCAGCGACGAGTCCGGCGAGGTGCCGGACATCCGCAGACCGGCAGCCTCCAACCGGTCGCGGTAGGCGTTGTTGACCTCGTAGCGGTGCCGGTGTCGCTCGGAAACCTCTGTGCTGCCGTAGATCTCGGCCACCAGCGAGCCCTCAATCAGGGTGGCCGGGTAGGCGCCAAGCCGCATGGTGCCGCCCATGTCCTTGTCCCCGGCCACCACATCGGCCTGGTCGGCCATGGTGGCGATCACCGGGTCGGCGGCGTTGGCGTCGAACTCCGCCGAGTTTGCCCCACCCAATCCGGCCAGGTTCCTAGCCGCCTCGATCACCATGCACTGCAGTCCCAGACACAGGCCCAGCAGCGGGATCTGGTTGATCCGCGCATAGGTGATGGCGCCGACCTTGCCCTCGATGCCGCGAACCCCGAACCCTCCGGGAATCAGCACACCCTGCACGTCCCGGAGCGCGTGCGCGGCGCCAGTCGGGGTGCCGCAGTCATCGGACCGCACCCAGACGATCTCCACCCGGACGCGGTGCGCGAAGCCGCCGGCGCGGAGCGCCTCGGTCACCGACAGATAGGCGTCCGGAAGGTCGAGGTACTTGCCCACCAGCGCGATCCGCACGGTCTCCGCCGGCTGGTGCACCCGCTCCAGCAGATCACCCCACTGGGTCCAGTCGACGTCGTGGAAGCTGAGGCCGAGCCGCCGTACCACGTAGGCGTCCAGACCCTCGGCGTGCAACACCTTCGGGATGTCGTAGATCGAGGCCGCATCGGGCGCCGCCACAACGGCTTCCGCATCCACATCGCACATCAGCGAGATCTTGCGCTTCAGCGCATCCGGGATGTCCCGGTCGCTGCGGCAGACCACGGCGTCCGGCTGGATGCCGATGTTGCGCAGGGCAGTGACGCTGTGCTGGGTCGGCTTGGTCTTGAGCTCGCCGGACGGTCCGAGATACGGCACCAGCGAGACGTGCAGGAAGAAGACGTTGTCCCTACCCAGGTCGTGACGGACCTGACGGGCCGTCTCCAGGAACGGCAGCGACTCGATATCACCGACGGTGCCGCCGATCTCGGTGATCACCACGTCCGGCGCCGGCTCCCCCGACGGCGGCTTCGACATGCCGAGGATCCGTTCCTTGATCTCGTTGGTGATGTGCGGGATCACCTGGACGGTGTCGCCGAGGTACTCGCCGCGCCGCTCCCTGGCTATGACCCTGGAATACACCTTGCCGGTGGTCACGTTCGCCTGGTCGGAGAGGTCGCGGTCCAGGAACCGCTCGTAGTGACCGATGTCGAGGTCGGTCTCGGAACCGTCCTCGGTGACGAACACCTCACCGTGCTGGAACGGGTTCATGGTGCCGGGGTCGACGTTGATGTACGGATCGAGTTTCTGCATGGTGACCCGCAGTCCACGCGAGGTGAGCAGCCGGCCGAGGCTGGAGGCGGTCAACCCCTTGCCCAGTGACGAGGCGACGCCGCCGGTGACGAAGATGTGCTTGGTGACATGCGCCGTAGTCGGCAAGGCAACTCCCGTGGTCCGTTGGCCGAACTAGCTGTGCGGATTGCCGAGATCACGGGCCGGCAGGCTCGTTCACTCCACGGGATTTCACAGTAACCGATTCCGGGCGCACCGGACCACAGCACGCGGCGCGTTGTCGCCGCGAGCCCCTGTGAGGGTGACGGCCCGTGCCCTGGAGCCACGGACCATCCCGCCGGCCCGGCAAGAGTTCCTGGGCCGAGCCGACGGTGAACCCACGTCGGCCGGCCGCTGGCTGAACTCAGTCTGCGTGACCGGGTTCAGGTCGTCAGTTGGCCCTGCGAGATCGGCCTGGTGCGGCGCGGCCGGGAATAACGCCGGCCGCTCGACCCGGCTGCTGTTCGAACCGCTCCGGCTGATCCCGCAGAGCCAGCGCCATGTCGATCAGCTCCGCCATCCAGACGTTTTCGAGGACAAGCAGCCGCCGGGCGTCTGCCACCTCCACCACCCGCACCTCCTCGATCTGTTCGCCGCCGCGCGGGTTGGTGGGAACGCCCTCAACTGCCAGATCGGCATATCCCCACAGCCAGGCGACCCGCGGGTGCGGCAGATGGGGCCGGTACGGCCCGGAGCTCTCGGCCATACCGACGTGCGCGCCGATCGGGTGGAACGACCCAGAGATGCGCGCTCCTGCCTCTTCTCGGAGCTCGCGCACCAGGCAGTCATCGATACTCTCGCCCGGCTCTCGGGTACCACCGGGTAGGAACCATACGTCCGGTCGCTGGTCGCGACAGACGACGATCCGGTCGTCGATGAAGCCGACAACATGCACGCTCTGCACGAACTCATCCGGCGGGATCTCGGTGGAGAACTGCACGTCGAACGGAGCCCATTCCCATCGGTGCGGAGCGTGCAGCAGCGGGTACTCCCCAGCGATCTCCCTCATCACGACCAGGCTAGCAGCGCGGCATAGGCAGAACACCCGCGCTGGCCGGGGATTGTGCAGCGAATGCAGCAGAGTCTCGCGTTCTTGCTGCACAACGCGCCGCGAGAACCGCCTCAGCCTTTCGGCAGCTGCCCGATCGTGTCGACGACCGCGGTATGTACCGCCGTGTAGCCGACGACGGTGCCCGCCGGGATTCCGTTCGAGGCAATGCGCAGTACGTTCCGCTCGCCGATGAAGACGCCGGTGTCCGGATCGATGATCGTCTCGCTGCGCCACGATCCATCATCGATGGCGAAGGCAACGCCGATCTGCCCGTCCAGATTCGCTGCACTGTCGGTGATCTCGATCCCCGGCACTTTCGCCAAGACCCGATACATTGCGGCCCGAACGTCCGCCGGCAGCAAGCCACCACGCAGCGCATCCGTGACGTACACCAGCATCTCTCCGTTGACGCTTTGCCCACGGCCCCGGGTGTCATCCGCCAACTTGGCGTATAGCTTGTCCGGATCTCGAGGCAGCGCGGCGAGCCATCGCAGCGAGGGTCCCTGCCAATTGCCTTCACCGGTACAGAGATCCTCGAAGTAGTTCTGGCAAGGCCCTGTCATCTCGGACTGAGTCGGCCGGGGGCCAGAGGCCAAGTCCATTCCGGCAGCTTTCGCCTGCGCCTCGGTGCCCAGGATCCACTTCCGCTCGCCGGTGTCGGTCCGGCGCTCCATCCAGGTGGCGTGCCAGTCGGCAGGAGTCCATCGCTGACTCTTGGAATGGTTCAGTACCGCAAAATGATGCGAGCCATCGGTGTCAACGGACTCTGACATGTACCAGGCGTTCGTCTCGGCATACCGGTACTGCCCGGGTTTGAGCGCGGCGTCCCTTGCGCCGATCTTCGCCGCGGCGTCGGCCGCCCGGTTGAGCATCTCCGCAGCCGCGGCCGATGCCGACGGCGTCGAGGAGCCCCAATGCAACGAAGGGAGCACCAGCGCCGCCGCCACCACGGCGGCAACCGCAGTGGCCAGCAGGGCCTGCCGGCGCCAGGTCCGTCGAGCAGTCCGAGTCGGCCGAGGTGTCCGCGGCTGCAGGAGATCTGCCGGAGCGTCCGACTCCCCTGCAGCCGCGAACCTCCCGGCTGACGCCACCCCGACACCTGGCGTCAGCTTCCCGACGGGTCCCGCCGTCAACCCCGGCGTTGCCGCGTGCCCCATCAGGATCTTGCGGGCCCCGGCCATGGCCCGCTCGCTCGGTTCGTCCACTCGATGCAGGCCGGCCAGCGCTGCATCGAGTTGCTGTTCCGTCCATTGCTGCGGCGCGACAGCCGGCTCGGACTCAGCCATGGTCGATACCTCTCTCGGCAGCCGGATACAGCGCAATGACGTCACCGACGGATCCGGCCCGAACCGCCGCCCGACGCAGGTTGACCCGGATCCGGTGCAGTCGGGCCCGGACGGTTCCGGCCGGCATACCCACCGCGACCGCAATCTCGGCGGGATCAAGCTGCGCCCAGGAGTTCAGTAGCAGCAGATCCCGATCCAGGTCGGACAGCCGCTGCAGTGCTCCGGCCAGCCGACGGACTGCCTCGGCGGCGTCCACCTTCTCGACGACCCTGTCCTCAGGACCGGCGAGCGAGGAGTATTGGCCGGTCAATCGCACCGTCGCGGCGTGGTGGCGGCTCTCTGCTCGTTGGTGGTGACGCAGCTCGTTGGTAGCGATACCGAACAGCCAGCTGCGGGCCGTGCCGCGGACCGGGTCGTAGGTTTCCCGCCGGCGCAGCGCGGTCACGAACGCATCGGCCACCAGATCGTCCGCCAGGCTGGCCCCGACCCGCGCCGCCAGATATCGGTACAGATCTCGGGCATGGCGATCGAAGAGGTCGCCGAAGGTCCCGGCCACGTCAGCGCCGCTCAAGTCCGGATGATCCACCGCCCCGTCACCCGCCCCGTCACCCACGATGCCTCCCCGATCCAGGGATCGGCCGGGGACCGAAGCGTCGGCCGGCGCCATCCCCGGACTCATCGTCACACCTGCTATTGCCCGCTGCCTCGCGCACCGTTGCACCGATCCCCCCATGACGGCCCGGGTCGACCCGCTCAGTGACGCCGACCCTCGCGTGCGCCGGGCGAGCGGGTCGCGCACACCGGCCTTGTGCGGTTGCCCCCACGCCCGTCACCCGATGGGGCGGTCCAGTCGCTCGGCCAACCGCCGCAACGCACTCTCGGCGGCATCGCGGACTGGCCGCTCGGGATCGTCCAGCGCCAGCCGCAACGCCTCGGAATGCTCGTATTCCCCCACGACGGCAAGGGTTTTGATGGCCGCCACCCGCACCCGAGGGGTGTCCTCCGCTGCGGCGTCGGCGAGAGCGGCGAGCCGGTCCGCGGCATCGGCTATCTGGTGTGACCCGGCCAGCGCACAGCAGTGTTCGCGGACCCGCCAGGCCGGGTCGTCTAGACCGGCGATCACCGCGGGCTCAGCGACCGCCTCCCATACGTAACGCAGCGCCCTGGCCGCCCACACCCGCGGCCAGTAGTCGAGATCGGGACGTGCCCAATGATGCGGTGCAGGTCGGTGCCGGCCGCATCGCCCCCGATCCAGCGCAACGAGGGGGACGTCGGATCGGTCCCCGGCACTCGGCCGGTCAGCAGGTCCAGACACCAGTCGATCAGCACCGAGCGGCCCAATGCCGCTTCGGCGGCCCGCACGCCCGCCGACGGGGTCCAGTGATCCTGTTCGGTGGCAGGGCCCGTTGCCGACGACTTCCGCCGACCGGCACCCGGCTGCTTCCTCACGTCACGTCCGGGCGACAGAATTGATCGGCCCCGGTCCTCAGATCAGCTACTTTTTGCGTCAGTCCCTGTCCGCGAGCGCAACCTGGCGCGGAATCACCGCGATGGCACCCACCATCAGGACGGCGACCACGGCCGCCGCGATGAGTACGTGGTGCAGCGCCGCGAACAGTATCGGCACCGGGATCTCGGCGGCGGTACCAGGTGCGTGTCCACCGACCCGGACGGACAGTGAGGCGTTGGCGATGGCACCGAAGACGGCGACGCCGACGGCGCTGCCCATCGATCGGGCGAAGACGTTTGCGCCGGTCACCACACCACGGCGCTGCCAATCCACCGCCGACTGCGCTGCGATCAGAGTCGGGCTGGCGATCAGCCCCATCCCCAGACCAACCACGAAGCAGGTGACGGCCACCTGCCAGATGGCGCTGTGCGCGGACAGCAGCAACATCAATGCGGCGCCGGCCAGGGCCAGCACCGAGCCGACCATGGCGGTATTCCGAAAACCGATCCGCAGGTACAGCTTTCCGGCGTTGGACGCCGACAGCGGCCAGCCGATCGTGAGGGCAGCAAGCGCAAATCCGGCGATCAACGCGGTGGTCTTCAGCACGCCCTGGGCGTACAGCGGAACATAGGAGGTGAGCCCGATCAGCATCGCGCCGACCGTCAGGCTGGCCAGATTGCTGCCATTGAACACGCGCTGCCGAAACACCCAGCCGGGCAGGATCGGCTCCGGCGCCCGACGTTCGACCAGCACGAAGACGCCGAGCACCACGAGAGCGCCGATCAGCACCGTGACGCTCTGCCAGGAGTTCCAGGCCCAGAGCACCCCGCCTTCCAGCAGGCCGAGGATCAGCAGCGTGCTGCCGACTGCCAGCAGCGCTGCTCCGGCGAAGTCGATGCGGTGCTGGGTCTTCGTCACCTTCTCGGAGAACTTGCGGACCAGCGTCCAGGCCGCTGCAACACCCAAGGGCACGTTCACGAAGAAGATCCAGCGCCAGTTCAGAAAGTCCGAGAACACCCCGCCGAGGGTGGGGCCGATCACCGCCGAGATGGCCCAGACGCTGGCCACGTAGCCCTGCACCTTGGCCCGTTCGGCCAGCGAATAGAGGTCGCCGATGATCGTCATGCTCATCGGCTGCACGGCTCCGGCGCCCAGCCCCTGGACGGCGCGGAACGCGATCAACGCCGGCATGCTCCAGGCGAACCCGCACAGGATCGATCCGATCACGAAGGTGGCGACGCCGAACAGCATGATGGACTTGCGTCCGACGATGTCGGACAGCTTGCCGTAGATCGGCACCGCGACGGCCTGCCCCAGCAGATATACCGAGAACAGCCAGGGAAACTGGGCGAAACCACCCAGATCGTCCACGACCGACGGCATCGCGGTGGCCAGGATCGTCGAATCGATGGCGACCAGACCGGTGCTCAGCATCACCGACAGCAGGACCGGCCCGCGCTCGGAACGCAGACCGACCGACGACCGACTGATCTGCTGCTGGCTCACTGTTCGGGCAACTCGCACTTCAGCGCGAACATTCCCTCGCGCCGACATGCATCGGCCCCCGGCGAAACCGGGGGCCGGTGCGGCGCATCGCCGAAGCGAGGATTCGACAGGACGAAGCAGCCGGTCAGCGGAAGGTCAGCCGACGGCCAGCACCGGGATCGGTCCGCGGGCACCCGGGCCGCCACCGTACTGGCCGACACCGCCGCCGCTCTGCTCGACCAGGCCGAGCACGCTGGCCAGTCGCCCCGTCGATTCCTGCACGTCGTCGACGGTACTGACGGCACCGCTACGGCCGGCGTCGCCGCGGACAGCGCCGACGGCGCCGCCGGGGCCCTCCGAACCGGTGCGGCCGGCCAGCACGAGACCACCGGACGCCTTCTTGAGCTGAGCCGCCAGGTCAGCGATCATCGCGGCCCGGTCGGCTTCCGAGCCGCCCGCGGCGGTGCCGCCGGTGAGCACGACCACCAGCCGGCCCGGTGTGAGCGACCCGCTCGCGGTGACGAACCCGGCCGCGGACAGCGCCGACATCGCAGCGCTCGCTTCGGCCGGCTTGGCGGTGGGCTTGCCGCTCTGATCGGTCAACAACAGCGAACCGAGCAGCGACCCGGCCATGGTTCCGGCCGATGACACCTCCGGCAGTTTCGCCCCGGCCGGTAGCGACTTGGCCAGCAGCGACTGCAATTCCGCCGATCGGGTGGGGTCGGTGAAGTCGGCCGTCAGCTGCAGTTGGGCGCTCACCGTCGCGCCGGCCCTGGCCAGCAGCCCGGCCACCGCGTCTCTATCTCCTGGGTCGGCGTCCGAGGTGCTGATCAGCACCACGGTGGCCTTCGGCAGGGTGCCCCGTACCGCGAGCGCGCTGACGTCGCCGGCGAACCGCTGGTCGTCGGTCACCTGTTTGGCCAGTTGGTCGTGCTGCTGCTGAAGTTGGTCGCGTTGGCCCGTCAGCTGAGTCCGATCGTCCTGCAGACCGACGAGTATCGGCGACTGCACCTTGGTGGCGCCCAGCACGATGCCCAGTGCCAGCGCCAGGAAGACGGCCGCGACGGAAACGATGTGATAGCGCATGGAGATCATCAGAAGAGCCCCTTGACCCAGTCGGCGAAGTTGTTCCAGGTGTTCTGCGCCAGGTCGGCGTAGGTGCCGGAGACATCGGAGAAGTAGACGGCGACGGCAGCGGCAACCAGGGCGGCGAGCAACAGCACCAGCACCACCCACCAGGACACCCTCGGCCGGTACAGCTTGGCGACGGCCGGCGCCTCGACGATCTTGTCCGCCACCCGCATCCGCACCAGGAAGCTCGATGCGCTCGATCCGCGCCCGCGGTCCAGCAGGTCGGTCAGCGATGCATGCATGCCGACCGTCACCATCAGGGAGGCCTCGTGCGCGTCGGCCAGCAACAACGCCAGATCCTCCGACGAGCCGGTGGCCGGGAAGGTGACGGCACCGATGCCGAGATCCTGCAGCCGCTCCAGTCCGGGTGCATGGCCGTCGGTGTGAGCCGGGATCACCACCTCCGCCCTGCTCCGCAGGGTCTCGTCCTCGATGCGGTCGGGGTTGCCGACGATGACATCCGGGGTGTATCCCGCCTCGACCAGTGCGTCGGCCCCGCCGTCGACGCCGATCAGCACCGGACGGTAATCGGAGACGAACCTGCGCAACGACTTGAGTTCGGCGCGGGTGTCCGGCGAGCCGGCAACGATGAGCGCCGGTTTGCCGGTCATGTCGGTGGCCAGCTCCGGAATCCCGACACCGTCCAGCAGCAGGGTGCGCTCCCGCTTCATGTACTCGATCGCGTTGGCCGCGAACGCCTCGAGCTGGGCCGACATTCCGGCCTTGGCCTCGATCATCAGATCGGCGACCGACTCCGGGGTGTGCTCGACGCCGGATGCGATCTCCTGATCCCCCGCGTACAAGGTCCCCTCGTGCAGCCGGACCCGGGCGCCGTCCTTCAACCGGACGAACACCCGGTCGCCGACCTGATCGACCAGGGGGATTCCCGCCGCCACCAGAATCTCCGGACCCAGATTCGGATAGCGCCCCGAAATGGCCGGCCCGGCGTTGACGACGGCGGTGACATCGGCCTTCACGAGTGCATCGGCGGTGGCCCGGTCGATGTCGGTGTGGTCGAACACGACGATGTCGCCGTGGCCGACATGGCCGATCAGCGTGTCACTGCGTCGAGCCACTCGTGCGACGCCCGTGACGCCTGGTAGCGCCTGAGGCTGGCGTGACAGAAGTTTCATGCTCGCATGGTCGCAGTATGCGGCCGCCCATCGGTGGAGGCTGAGTCGCGGCGTAGGCGCGTGTCGTCATCGATCGTCGGATCAGCGCGTATGGACCAAGCGCCGCCGGATCAAGCGCCGCCGGATCAGCGCTGAACAGATCGTCGCTTCCGGATCAGCGCTGAACGCCGGCGGCGCCCAGCAGGTCTGCGGCATGCGCCAGCGCGGATCCGCTGTCGGTACCGCCCAACATCCTGGCCAGCTCGGCGATTCGGGTCTGCCCGTCGACAGGGTTCACGCTGGAGGTTCCGACGGTGCCGTCCGGCGCCACGTCGACCACGTACTGCCGGTCGGCGAATGCCGCCACCTGGGCCAGATGGGTTACCACGATCACCTGATGGCTCTGCGCCAGGTCGGCAAGCCGGCGGCCGATCTCGGTGGCCGCCCGACCGCCGACTCCGGTGTCCACCTCGTCGAACACCAACGTGCCCACGGTGTCGGCGTCGGCCAGCACCACTTCCAGCGCGAGCATCACCCTGGACAGTTCACCGCCGGAGGCGCCCCTGCCGATCGGCAGCTCCGGAGCCCCCGGGTGTGCGGTCATCAGCATCTCGACCTGATCGATGCCGTCCGGACCGGCGTGCACCAGCTGCGGCCCCGACGGTGTGGCACGTCCAGTCGCCGGTCCGAGCAGCTCAACGGTGTCCGGACCCGGCGTAGTCGCGCTGCGCCGGGTGACGGCGACTCGCACCGTTGCCCGCCCCATCGCCAGCGACGCGAGTTCCCCGGTGGTCGCTTGCCCCAGGGTGGCGGCTGCCACGGAGCGCTGGTCGGAGATCTCACTGGCCAACCGGCCCACCTCGGCACTCAGCGCATCGACCCGTTCGCGCATCGCTGCCAGCGCCTCTTCCGAGGAGTCGAGCGTGTCCAGCTCGGCCCTGGCAGCATCGGCCCACCCGAGCACCGCGTCGGCGTCCGAGCCGTACCGGCGACCGAGTTGACGCAGGACGGACTGCCGGGACAGCGCCTGCTCCAGGCTGCCGGGGTCGGCGTCCAGCTCCCCGAGATAGCCGGACAGTTCGGCGCCCACCTCGGTCAGCACCGCCAACGACTGCTGGAGCAACGGCTCCCAACTGGACAGGCGCGGATCCCCGCTGCCGGCCAGCCGACGTCGTGCTGTCTCGACCAGCGCCACCGCGCTCGGGGCGTCGTCGGTGGACTCGGCTGTGAACGACAATGCGACCAGGGCTTGGCTGGCCGCCTCGCGGAGTGCGTCGGCATTCTCCAGCCGTCTGACGGTGGCGTTCAGCTCGGCGTCCTCGCCGGGCAGCGGGGCGACAGCGTCGATCTCCTGCAGCCCCATCCGGAGCAGTTGTTCGCGCTGCGCGAGCTCCCGCGCCCGTCCGATCCGGTCGGCGAGTTCGGTGGCCGCGTTCTGCCACCGGTCCCGTGCCTGCCGGTAGTCGGCCACCCGCTCGGTCAGGCCGGCGAACCGGTCGAGCACCGCCCGCTGCGCGGCCGGCCGCAGCAGCGAGATCGCCTCCGATTGTCCGTGCACCGCGAGCAGCGGCTCGATGAGCTCGGCCAGCACCCCGAGCGGCGCGGATCTGCCTCCGACGTGGGCCCGTGACCGGCCATCGGCGGACACGGTCCGGATGCAGATCACCGTGCCGTCCTCGTCGGCGGAACCGCCGGCCGCCTGCACGGCTCCGTCGAGTGCCCTGGCGGCCTGCGCACCCGGCGGCAGATACCAGCGGGTCTCGACCACCGCCCTGTCGGCACCGGTGCGCACCCGGGCCGGGTCGGCGCGTCCGCCACCGGCCAGGCTGAGGGCGGTCACCACCATCGTCTTGCCGGCACCCGTCTCGCCGGTCACGACGGTGAACCCAGGATGCGGCTCGATCACCGCCTCGGCGATGACTCCCAGGCCGGCGATCCGCAGCTCGGTCAGCACGGTGGCGCCGCCGGCTCGCAGCGAGCGCAGTGTTTGGTGTTGCTCAATGGCGCCGGTCCCGCCAGCCGTGGACCGGCAGGTCGAACTTGCGGACCAGCCGATCGGTGAACGGCTCCTCCCCGAGCCGGACCAGCGCGACCGGTGTCGAACCCCGGCGAACCTGCACCCTGGCGCCGGCCGCGATACTCACCGTGCGCCGGCCGTCGCAGGCCAGCACGGCGCCGTGACCGTCGGGGTCGAGGTGGACGGTGACGGTCGAATCCGGGCCGACGACCGCGGCTCTGGCGAACAGCGAGTGCGCATTGAGCGGCATCACCAGCAGCGCCTGAACCGCCGGCCAGAGCACCGGACCGCCGGCGGAGAATGCATAGGCCGTGGAGCCGGTCGGAGTGCAGACCAGGACACCGTCACAACCGTAGGCGGACAGGCCACGCCCGTCCACCTCCACCACGACGTCGAGAATCCTTTCCCGCGTTGCCTTCTCGATGCTGATCTCGTTGAGGGCCCAGCTGGAGTACACGCCGATGCCGTCCAGCTGGACCGTGACGTCCACGGTCATCCGGTCCACAGCGCGGTATCGCCTGCCGATGATCGCATCCAGTACCTGGTCGATGCGGTCGGCGTCGGCCTCGGCCAAGAATCCCATTCTGCCCAGGTTCACCCCGAGCACGCCGACCCCGAGCGGTCGCGCCTGCTCTGCTGCCCGCAGCAAGGTACCGTCGCCGCCCAGGGCCAGGACCAGTTCGACCGGGGAACCGTCGGTGACCGGTAGTGCCAGCGCGGGCGCCTCGTCGGCCATACCGACGAGTTCGACGCCGTCGGCGGCCAGCCGTTGCCGGACCTGCCGGACGATATCGTTGATGTCGGCCCGTCCGGTGTGGGCCACCAGCAGCACGAATCGCCGTGGATCAGCGGCAGTCCGATCGACCACCGACCCGGCAGGCAACTCCCGGGCGGCGTCCGTCGCGGCGCCGTCGCCGCCGGCGGTCCGGGTGGGTTGCTCGGTCATCTCGGGCCCCGCGCCACGGCCATCGCGATCCGATCGGGCACGGTCAGCTCTCCAGCGATGCTCCCGGGCGTGGACGAGCGGATCTGCATGTCACCGCGGCGCAGGTGCACGAAGTATTCGACATTGCCGCTGGGACCGGGCAACGGTGAGGCGGTGACGCCGGCCAACCCCCAGTCCAGAACGGCGGCGGCGGCCACCACACCGGCTACCGCGTCGGCACGCAGTGCCGGATCGCGGACCACCCCACCGGCGCCGAGTCGCTGCCTGCCCACTTCGAACTGGGGTTTGACCATCAGCACCAGATCGCCGTCCGGGTCGGTGCAGGCAAGCAGGGCGGGCAGCACCAGGGTGAGCGAGATGAACGACAGGTCGGAGACGGTCAGCTGGACCCGACCGCCGATGACGTCCGGGGTGAGGCTACGCACGTTCGTCCTGTCGTGGATCCGAACCCGATCGTCGTTCCGCAATCGCCAGATCAGTTGGCCGTAACCGACATCGACGGCGACCACTTCGCCGGCCCCCCGGCGGAGCAGCACGTCGGTAAATCCTCCGGTGGAGGCGCCGGCGTCCAGGCAGCGGCGACCCCGGATCAGGACATCACCGAATGCGTCGAGCGCGCCGATCAGTTTGTGCGCTCCGCGGGAGGCCCAGTCCTCATCCCCGGCATCGGGTTTCACCACCAGCGGGGCCCCTGGGTCGACGGCCGTTGCCGCCTTCACCGCGGTCTGACCCGACACCGTCACCCTGGCCGATGCGATCAGTTCGGCGGCATGTTCCCGGGATCGGGCCAACCTCCGCCGGACCAGCTCGGCGTCCAGCCGGGCGCGACGCACATCAGCCACCCGGCTGGTGCGCGGACGGTGCGACACCGTCGACGTCGGTCGCGGCGAGAGCCGACGTCAACGCCGAGTGGATCCGCGTGTACATCGCCGGTTGCTCGTCCGCAGGGGCGGATTCCAGCGCGTCCAGGTCGGCATCGGCCGAGGCCAGGGGATCGACGGCGGCAGATCGCGGGTCCACGGTGTGCTCCTGTCCGGTTCGGCTGACCGCTGAGACGGGAAGTCGTTCGCCTCCACGCTAGTGCAGTCCGGCTGCTCAGCCTCCGGCGGCGCGGGGGGCCGGCTCGGCGGAAATGCCGAGCCGGACCAGCGCGGAGGTTGCCGCCGAATCGCCTGCCGACACCGGTGGGAGCAGGTGCGGCTCCTGCCATGCGGCCGCCAGCAGCATCGCCAGTGCCCGCAGCGTGGCACCGTCATCTCCGGGACCGATGCCCGCGCGGCCGGCCGACAGGGTCAGCCGGCCGGCATCGGCGGTGACGGTCCACTCGACGGCCGGCGCATGCTGGCCGCGCTCGGTGGGGTGCGTCCTCGATCTGCCGCCGGCATCGGAGAGCGCCACGACCAGATCGGCGTCGACCAGTCCGCGCAGATCGAAACTGACGTAGCTGGGACGCCGGTTGACCGGCGCCGACAGCAGATCCGTTGCGGTGTTGACCCCGGTGAGCGGCATCAGCGACGGCAGACCGGCCGCGACTGCCGCCTCGATGTCGGTGTCCAGCCGATCCCCCACCACCAGCGGCCGCTTTGCGCCACACCGGGTGATGGCGGCGTCCAACAAGGGACGGGCCGGCTTGCCGGCCACCCGTGGACGCCGCCCGGTGGCAGCGGTCAGGGCGGCCACCATGGCGCCGTTGCCAGGCAGCAGCCCCCGATCGGTGGGAAGGGTGCTGTCGGTGTTGCAGGCGACCCAGTCCGCCCCTGACCTCAAGGCGATGCAGGCTTCCGCCAGCTGCCGCCAGCCGGTGTCTGGTGAATGTCCCTGCACCACCGCCACCGGCGCATCGGCGGCCGACCGCACGGGGCGAAGTCCCGCGGCGGCGACGGCGTCATGCAGGTAGGGCGCACCGACGACCAGAACCCTGGAACCCGCCGGATGCGCGGCCGACAACAGATCTGCGGCCACCTGCGGAGAGGTGAGGACGTCGTCCGGACCGGCAGGGATGCCCATCGTCACCAGTGATGCGGCCACTTCCTCGGGCGGCCGGGAGGCATTGTTGGTGACGAAGATGGTGCTCATCCCGGCCGCCTTCGCCGCGGTCAGCGCCGCCGGCACATGAGCGATGACGGTGCCCCCCAGGTACACGGTCCCGTCCAGGTCCAGCAGCGCCGCGTCATGGCTGTGGGCTAGCGCGATCACGACCTGCCCTGGGGCTCGCCGGTACCGGTGCTGCCCTGCACCGGTGGACTCTGGTGGGGGTGGCCGCCGGTGGCTTCATCGTCTCCGGGCGACCTGCCGTCGCCGCTGAACGCAGGTCCGCTCCGGTTCGCCGGTGCGGCGTCTGCGGCCCTCGCGTCGTCGGCCGGCACATGATCGCCCGCATCGGCCAGTTCGGCGATGCGCTCTGCCGCGTCGGTGTCCTCACCGGCGTCCGCGTCGTATGCCTTCATGAACCACTCGAGCGCCTCGCCGCGGCGGCCGGCGCCGGCCAGCAGATCCGCGTAGGCATACAGCAGCCGCGCGTCGGCGTCCTCGTTCCGGACGCCGGATTCTTCCAGCAGCACCAGCGCGGCATCCAGTTGTCCGAGATCGGACCGGGCGCCGGCGACGACGATCGTCATTTCGATCGCGCCATCCTCATCGAGCTGGTCGGCCTCGGCCGAGCGGGAAAGCTCGATCGCCTTCTCCGGGTGGTGCAGGGCACGTTCGCAGTCCGCCATCACCGCGAGATGGCCGGGACCACCGCCCATCCGACGAGCTGCCCGCAGCTCGGAGATCGCCTCGGCCCACTCGCCGGCCCGGTAGGCGACCAGCCCGACGGTCTCCCGGACCACCGCGATCCGTCCGCCCTTCGACCTCGCCGCACGGGCGTGCCGCCACGCCAGTTCGGGTTCCTCGTCGGCCAGGGTGCCGGCGGCGACCAGGTGCACAGCGACGAACTCGGCACCTTCCTTGCTCAGCCCGCGTAGGTCACGGCGGACGTCCGGGGCGAGATCATCGACCTCGGCCCAGTCCGGGATCTCCGGCCACCTCTCCCCTATCTCGTCCTCGCGGACCCTGGAGCCCCGATCCGGTTCCCGACGCGCAGGACGGTCGTCTTCGCGCCGGGTCGCGCCTTGCCCGCGCGGGTGGGAATCCGTCCGCGGTCTGGAGGGCGAGGACGCTGCACGAGTCTGCGGCCGCTCGCCGAAGCCGACGCTCAGATCTCTGCCGAACGGTGTGCGCCGCTCACGATCCGGCTGAGCCCGCCGGGATTCCGGCGAGGAGCGATTATCTCGAACCGGTCGAGGGCCGCCACGGTCGGCGCCGGGTGCGACCCGGTCCGCACGCCGCTCGTCACGGCGTCCATCGGGAGGCGCGGCACCACGGTCATCTCGGCGTGGGCCTCGATCGTGCCGCTGCCCGCCGTCCTGACGCGGCGCCCGATCATCGCGGGACGGCCGCTGAGCACTGCGGTCGTCCCGGCGCGGGCCCCGCAGACCATCCCGTTGTCCGGATCGAGCCGGCGCCCGACCCTCGCGACGGGCACTGCCATCGCGCCCGTCGTCAACCGGTATTGGACGCCGGTCATCACGGCGGTCATCGCGGCGCGGGGCGCGTGCATCGCGCTGTCGGCCGACGTGTCCCAGCCGATCATCACCAGGCCCGCCATCACCACGCCGGTCATCACGGCGCGGGGCGCGAGTGTCGCGCTCACGGCCGGTCTGTCCCGACCGATCATCACCAGGCCCGCCATCACCACGCCGGTCATCACGGCGCGGGGCGCGAGTGTCGCGCTCACGGCTGGACTGTCCCGACCGATCATCACCACGCCCGCCATCACCACGCCAGTCATCACCACGCCAGTCATCACGGCGCGGGGCGCGTGTGTCCCCGTGTCCGCCGGGCCGAGCCGGTGTCCGGTCATCACGAGGCGACCTGGCATCACGCCGATCATCAGGCGACCACGCATCGCGCCGCTCGCCGCGCCGGGCATCAGCGCGCGGACCGCGAGCCTCCCTAGGACTGCCGTACTGAGCCGCCGTCCGACCTCTTCCCGATGCCCGATAATCGTGCGGGTCATCGGTGCGGCTACCACGACCATCGCGCGGTCCGCCGTACTGACCCGCCGGTCTTGGGTAGCCGGACCCATCACCCCGCGCACTCTCGTTCCCCTGACCGCGGTCGTCGCCAGTCGCCGCATCCGGTCGCGATCGATCGTCGCGAGCCGATCGATCGGTCCTGCGGTCGACCCTGCCCGCCAGGCCCCCGCGCTCGCCGTTCTTCGGGCGGCGCGGCCGGTCGTCCTGGCCGCCACTCGGATCGGGTCCTCCGGCGGCTCGGCGGGATGTCACGCCATCGCGCTCGCGGCTTCGCCAGGGTGCGGCGCGGCCGCTCCCGTCACCGCGCCCTCGGCCGCCGGAGCGCTCGGGCCGCCGCCCTCCGGAACCCTGGGCGCCCCCATCGTCGTTGCCTGCGGCGTCGCCGTCCGTACTCACAAGGAATCCCTTCGCCCACTCTGCTCGGGCATGTGTCGGTGCTACGGACATGTGCCTGCCCCGGGGTGCCAGCCCGAAGTGCCAGCCCGGGGCGCTAGCCCCGGGGTGCCAGCCCCGGGGTGCCAGCCCGAAGTGATCTGCGCCAGATGCCTCTTGCGCCGCAACAATCCCGACCTCCACGACCTAGCACCGGCCGGCAGCCCGCCTGCTTTGTCACTCTTCCACAGCGAGGCATGCAATGTGCGTGGCAGCTCCATGGCAGGTTGCGGCAATACGTCGTTGCTCCGCTCCGAAAACACAAAAGGGGGACCCGAGTCGGGTCCCCCTTTTGGGAAAGAATGTCCGGCGGCGACCTACTCTCCCACACCGTGGCCGGTGCAGTACCATCGGCGCTGAAGGGCTTAGCTTCCGGGTTCGGAATGGGACCGGGCGTTTCCCCTTCGCTATGACCGCCGTAACTCTATGGAATTTCAGGTCGTGATCGTACTCGGCACGCCGCACGATCACGGTCACCCGTATCTCCAGAGCTGCACAGTGGACGCGTAGCATGTTTGTGGTAAGTCCTCGGCCTATTAGTACCGGTCAGCTGCACACGTTGCCGTGCTTCCACTTCCGGCCTATCAACCCGGTGGTCTAGCCGGGGGCCTTACCCCACAAAGGGTGGGAGTCCTCATCTTGAAACGAGCTTCCCGCTTAGATGCTTTCAGCGGTTATCCCTTCCGAACGTAGCTAACCAGCCGTGCTCCTGGTGGAACAACTGGCACACCAGAGGTTCGTCCGTCCCGGTCCTCTCGTACTAGGGACAGCCTTCCTCAAGACTCCTGCGCGCGCGGCGGATAGGGACCGAACTGTCTCACGACGTTCTAAACCCAGCTCGCGTGCCGCTTTAATGGGCGAACAGCCCAACCCTTGGGACCTACTCCAGCCCCAGGATGCGACGAGCCGACATCGAGGTGCCAAACCATGCCGTCGATATGGACTCTTGGGCAAGATCAGCCTGTTATCCCCGGGGTACCTTTTATCCGTTGAGCGACACCCCTTCCACAAGGTGGTGCCGGATCACTAGTCCCGACTTTCGTCCCTGCTCGATCCGTCGATCTCGCAGTCAAGCTCCCTTGTGCACTTACACTCGAAACCTGATTGCCAACCAGGCTGAGGGAACCTTTGGGCGCCTCCGTTACTCTTTGGGAGGCAACCGCCCCAGTTAAACTACCCACCAGGCACTGTCCCTGATCCAGATCATGGACCTAAGTTAGATATCCAGTACGACCAGAGTGGTATTTCAACGTTGACTCCACGATCACTGGCGTGATCACTTCACAGTCTCCCACCTATCCTACACAAGTCGAACCGAACACCAATACCAAGCTATAGTAAAGGTCCCGGGGTCTTTCCGTCCTGCCGCGCGTAACGAGCATCTTTACTCGTAGTGCAATTTCGCCGAGCCTATGGTTGAGACAGTAGAGAAGTCGTTACGCCATTCGTGCAGGTCGGAACTTACCCGACAAGGAATTTCGCTACCTTAGGATGGTTATAGTTACCACCGCCGTTTACTGGGGCTTAAATTCTCAGCTTCGCTCCGAAGAACTAACCGGTCCTCTTAACCTTCCAGCACCGGGCAGGCGTCAGTCCATATACGTCGTCTTGCGACTTAGCATGGACCTGTGTTTTTAGTAAACAGTCGCTTCTCCCTGGTCTCTGCGGCCGAAACATGCTAGCCCGCAAGGGGCTTCACACACCTCGGCCCCCCTTCTCCCGAAGTTACGGGGGTATTTTGCCGAGTTCCTTAACCATAGTTCGCTCGATCACCTTGGTATTCTCTACCTGACCACCTGTGTCGGTTTGGGGTACGGGCCGCTATGAACTCGCTAGAGGCTTTTCTCGACAGCATAGGATCACTCTACTTCGCCTCAATCGGCTATGCGTCAGGTCTCAGATCAACATTCCGGCGGATTTGCCTACCGGAACTACCTACACCCTTACACCAGTATTACCACTGACTGGCGGAGCTACCTTCCTGTGTCACCCCATCGCTTGACTACTACCGGTTCGGGTCGCGCGCTCCCCAGCGCTCCTCCCGAAGGAGGATGCCGGTTCGGGCGCTCAGCATCACCGGGTTCGTCATGGGCGTTCATTCGCGGGTACGGGAATATCAACCCGTTGTCCATCGACTACGCCTGTCGGCCTCGCCTTAGGTCCCGACTCACCCTGGGCGGATTAGCCTGGCCCAGGAACCCTTGGTCATTCGGTGGAGGAGTTTCTCACTCCTCATTCGCTACTCATGCCTGCATTCTCACTCGTGTGGCGTCCACGGCTGGGTTACCCCGCCGCTTCGCTCGCCACACGACGCTCCCCTACCCATCCATACGACTGGGCCCCGCGAGGGGCCGGTCACAAGTATGAATGCCGCGGTTTCGGTGGTGTGCTTGAGCCCCGCTACATTGTCGGCGCGGAACCACTTGACCAGTGAGCTATTACGCACTCTTTAAAGGGTGGCTGCTTCTAAGCCAACCTCCTGGCTGTCTGTGCGACTCCACATCCTTTCCCACTTAGCACACGCTTAGGGACCTTAACCGGCGATCTGGGCTGTTTCCCTTTCGACTATGAAGCTTAGCCCCCACAGTCTCACTGCCGCGCTCTCACTTACCGGCATTCGGAGTTTGGTTGATTTTGGTAAGCTTGTGGGCCCCCTAGACCATCCAGTGCTCTACCTCCGGTAAGAAACACGCGACGCTGCACCTAAATGCATTTCGGGGAGAACCAGCTATCACGAAGTTTGATTGGCCTTTCACCCCTACCCACAGCTCATCCCCTCAGTTTTCAACCTAAGTGGGTTCGGACCTCCACGACGTCTTACCGTCGCTTCATCCTGGCCATGGGTAGATCACTTCGCTTCGGGTCTAGAGCATGCGACTGAATCGCCCTGTTCGGACTCGCTTTCGCTACGGCTTCCCCACACGGGTTAACCTTGCCACATACCACTAACTCGCAGGCTCATTCTTCAAAAGGCACGCCGTCACAATTACAAGAATCGCTCCGACGGATTGTAAGCACACGGTTTCAGGTACTATTTCACTCCCCTCCCGGGGTACTTTTCACCTTTCCCTCACGGTACTAGTCCGCTATCGGTCACCAAGGAGTATTTAGGCTTAGCGGGTGGTCCCGCCAGATTCACAGCGAATTTCACGGGCTCGCTGCTACTTGGGATCCCACTCGGGAGGATACGTGTTTTCGTCTACGGGGGTGTCACCCTCTGTGCCGGATCTTTCCAGTGTCCTTTGACTAACACGAATCTTTCTTACTCCCTGACCAGGCGGCAGCCCGGTCTGAATGGTCCCACGACCCCGATCACGCAACGCCTGCCGGCTTTCACGCGCGATCGGTTTAGCCTGTTCCGCTTTCGCTCGCCACTACTAACGGAATCGCGGTTGCTTTCTCTTCCTGTGGGTACTGAGATGTTTCACTTCCCCACGTGCCCTCCTCATGCCCTATGTGTTCAGGCATGGGTGGCAGGACATGACTCCTGCCGGGTTTCCCCATTCGGTCATCCTCGGATCTCAGCTCGGTTGGCAGCTCCCCGAGGCTTTTCGCAGCCTCCTACGACCTTCATCGGCTCTTGGTGCCTAGGCATCCACCGTGTGCTCTTAATAACTTAGCCACAAAGATGCTCGCGTCCACTGTGCAGTTCTCAAGGTACGGGCGCATCCGAATCCGTGATCACCGCGACACCGGCAGAAGGCCGGCCGTTCGGTGCAGAATCGGCCCGATGGAAGAAGTGGTGTCCACTCCTTCAGGACCCAACAGCGTACCTACGATTGTCTGCTCCGATCATGATCCGTTCCGGCCCCGTAAGGAGCTGTACTGGACATCGCGATCGACGCCTACATCCGAACTAGTCAGTGTTCCACCCTTGAGCTCCCGCCGCAGGACGTACGCCTACGAAACGGGTATGGACCGGATCGGATGCCTTAAATAAGACACTGTTCCGACCGGCCAAGTGCTCCTTAGAAAGGAGGTGATCCAGCCGCACCTTCCGGTACGGCTACCTTGTTACGACTTCGTCCCAATCGCCGATCCCACCTTCGACGGCTCCCTCCTACAAGTAGGTTGGGCCACCGGCTTCGGGTGTTACCGACTTTCGTGACGTGACGGGCGGTGTGTACAAGGCCCGGGAACGTATTCACCGCAGCGTTGCTGATCTGCGATTACTAGCGACTCCGACTTCATGGGGTCGAGTTGCAGACCCCAATCCGAACTGAGACCGGCTTTTTGGGATTCGCTCCACCTTGCGGTATCGCAGCCCTTTGTACCGGCCATTGTAGCATGCGTGAAGCCCAAGACATAAGGGGCATGATGATTTGACGTCATCCCCACCTTCCTCCGAGTTGACCCCGGCAGTCTCCAATGAGTCCCCACCTTTACGTGCTGGCAACATAGGACGAGGGTTGCGCTCGTTGCGGGACTTAACCCAACATCTCACGACACGAGCTGACGACAACCATGCACCACCTGTGTAGAGACCTTGCGGGGGAACCATCTCTGGAACTTTCCTCTACATGTCAAGCCTTGGTAAGGTTCTTCGCGTTGCATCGAATTAATCCGCATGCTCCGCCGCTTGTGCGGGCCCCCGTCAATTCCTTTGAGTTTTAGCCTTGCGGCCGTACTCCCCAGGCGGGGCGCTT
>JAABUT010001785.1_pt1 | contig 23038 bp, 18 predicted proteins | sample 5559281 | NCBI WGS metagenome assembly JAABUT01 (sample SAMN10711880, study PRJNA513359) | rock metagenome | isolation source: Antarctica rocks | place: Antarctica: Victoria Land, Ricker Hills nord | collected 2016-01-04
CGCGGTTCACCCCCCCGCCCGTGGGGACGATGGTAGGTGCACGCCTTGACAGGGGGGTGTATACGGTTCACCCCCACGCCCGTGGGGACGATGTTGTCTCCTCCTCCGCCGAGGGGTACTCCGACGGTTCACCCCCACGCCCGTGGGGACGATGTGTACTGGCTGCTGTCGATGGTGTCCCGGGCCGGTTCACCCCCACGCCCGTGGGGACGATCGCCGCGACCGTGGGCGGCGTGACCAGGACGACGGTTCACCCCCACGCCCGTGGGGACGATGATCGGCAGCGGCGCGGAATTCGACCGGAACCGCGGTTCACCCCCACGCCCGTGGGGACGATGCGCCGGGCGTGACCGCCACGGCGCAACTCCTCGGTTCACCCCCACGCCCGTGGGGACGATCAGATTGCCCCCCTTATTGCGGCCCGACGCTCCGGTTCACCCCCACGCCCGTGGGGACGATCATCCCCGGCATGGGGATGTACATCACGATCCACGGTTCACCCCCACGCCCGTGGGGACGATCAGCAAGGGATCGAGTTGTATACCGGGCCCTACGGTTCACCCCCACGCCCGTGGGGACGATTTGACGAGGCATCCCGACTGGAGACGACCCAACGGTTCACCCCCACGCCCGTGGGGACGATGTCCTGCGCGAAATAGGTCATGGTGTCCGCTCCGGTTCACCCCCACGCCCGTGGGGACGATTTATTGATCTGCGACGCGCGAAGCCCGGTACCACGGTTCACCCCCACGCCCGTGGGGACGATTCTTTCTTGCTGGTCGGCATCGGTACTCCCTCCGGTTCACCCCCACGCCCGTGGGGACGATGTGACGCTCTACCGGCACACCAAAGACGACGGCGGTTCACCCCCACGCCCGTGGGGACGATAGCGCGCAACCCTGCGCGCCGACGCCGTACCGCGGTTCACCCCCACGCCCGTGGGGACGATGTCCCGGTCGTGCCGAGCGTGGCGGCGCGAGCCGGTTCACCCCCACGCCCGTGGGGACGATGCGGTTGGCAGCGCCGGGCTGATGCTGGCGGGCGGTTCACCCCCACGCCCGTGGGGACGATTCCGTGGGTCGCCAGGGCTGGCCGTCGCTGATCGGTTCACCCCCACGCCCGTGGGGACGATCCGAGCATGATCCCGTTGGCGGCCTCCTCCGCCGGTTCACCCCCACGCCCGTGGGGACGATTTCCGCCTGCGCCTGTGCCCGCAGTCGGGCGTCGGTTCACCCCCACGCCCGTGGGGACGATACTGGAAAGATCGGCGTCATTCCTTGATCTGCACCAGCCACAACCCCTCGAAGTCTACGACAGATCGGCTCGGCTCGCCCATGAAGCGCAGGCTGAAACCCTGCTCAGCATCGGAACTGTAGATCAGCGTCCCTGCGCCGCCCTTCATGCCGCCGCAGACGTACTCCCAGAGCTTGTCGCGCACCAGGGCCGAGAGTCGCCCGACGAAGACCCCCGCCCGTACCTCCAGCATCCAGCGCGTCAATTCCCCGCGCAGGCCCACGGGGACCCGCTCCAGCACCAGTACCGTCATCGCCCCTCCCCTCCGGGCGTGCGCTCGGCGGCGTTGGTCCCGCCCTCGACCGCGCCCCGTTGCGGATCCCACCAGCCGCCCGGCGCGGCCATGTCGGCGTCGTAGTCCTCCTCGATCGCCGCGCGATCCCCCTCCGTCACGGCGAGCACGCGGTCGATGTCCGCGACGACCCGTGCTAGCAGGCGGCGTTCGTGGAAGATCGCCCGGCAGGCGCGGCGCACCCGCCCCTCCAGCCCCGAGGTGCCCTTGGGCAGGCCCTCGCTCTCCGCGACCGCCCGGAACGCCGCCGGGATCGTCAGATCCGCCTTGTACAGGTCGGCGATGTCGTAGACGAACGACAGCTGCTTGCCGGTGTGGATGAAGCCCAGCGCCGGCGAGTACCCCGCCGAGACGATCGCCGCGTGGCAGATCCCGTACAGGCAACTGTTCGCCGCCGACAGCGCCCGGTTGATCGGATCCGCCGCGTCCCAGGCGTCCCGCCGGTAGTTCCGCCCCGTCCACGGCACGCCCGTCTCCCGGCTCGCCCGCGCGTAACTCTCGCGGACGCGAATCCCCTCCTTCCCCCGGATCTGCTGCAAGGTCAGGTGCGGGTCCAGATGCTCCGTGAAGCGCACCTCGTACATCCGACGCACCACCGCCAGGTGCCATGCCGGGTCGGCGCAGAGCTGCGCCTGGCGCAGCAGGTGGCGCGACCCGCGCGTCTCCCCCAGCCCCTGCGCGTAGGTGCGCACCCCCTGCTCCCCGACCCAGAGGATCGAGCAGCCATTGTCCGCCAGCGTCCGCACCGCCGCGTGCGTCACCGTCGTCCCCGGCCCGAGCATCAGCAGCCCGAGCGTGGCGCACGGCACCGGCGTACGCCCGCCGACATCGTGGACCGCGATCGCCTTGTCCTCCTGGTCGACCCGGCAATGTTCGACGTAGAGATAACTCCAGCTATCCCGCACCTTCGGCAGGATGTGCAGATCCTTTGGCATCGCGTTCCTCCCGCGCTGTCGTGTTCTCTCGATTGCGCTTGTCGAGGTATACCGCCGTATCGTATGTGCCGCGCTCTCAGCCAGAGCCGATCGAGAGCAAGCCCAGCCCCAGCGACTTCCCATGCCCGATCCCTGCCCGCAGCGTCTGCCCGAAGGTCGGCGGATCGCGCACGACCAGGTAGCCATCGAAGAGGGCCGCGTAGAGGGTGATCCGCTGCCTCCGGTCGTGCTTTTGCAGGACGAGCCGATCCTGGCGGGTCACCACGGCGCTCTCGACCGCGAAGCCGCCGCGATCGCCCTGTTGATTCGGCTGGCCCTGACGATCCAGCCAGGCCAGTTGCTCCTCTTCCCGCTGGAGGCCGTGGCGCTTGCCATCGCGGGTCACCGTCGGGTTCGCTTCCAAACGGAAGCGCAGGCGCTGCCCCGCCCGCAGGCCGTCCGAGAGGTCGAGTGCCTTGCTCTGGTGCGCGAGGAAGTACCCCGTATGCCGCCCGGCGAGCCGCCCCCAGTCGGGCGCGGCGAGGCTCTGTACCAGCAAGCATGGTGATTCGCCGGGCCGCGTCAGCTCCATGCGCCAGAGCGGGTGGGCCTGATCGTGGTCCTCGAAGGCCCAGCAGAGGGTCGCGTGCAAATCGTAGCGATTGGCGAGGTCGCGCCGCACCTGCCCGCTGCGCGTATCAAGGGTCAGTCGGCTCAGGTACATCGCAGAACCCCATTTTTACAATGCGCGCCCCGAAACGCCGCTCGGCGAATGGGGCGAGCGGCTGATCCATCCGCAGCGCGCCCTCCGTCGTCTCCCGATCTTCCAGCACCAGCCGACAGTGACGTGTGTCGCTGGCCGGGGTGCCACGCTCCCGCCGCCCGTAGGCCGGATAAGTCGTCAACGCCGTTTCTAGGCCCCACTCCTGCAAACCATCGTCCAGGTATGGACTGGGGCTGGGAAGATAGCTCTTGCGCCCCAATGCCAGGGGCCAGACCGGCTTGCGGAGCGCCGCGTGGATCGTGTGCAGCAGCGCGCGGTCCTCACCTTCCAGTCCCACTAAGAAGATGGCGTCGGAGAGATAGAAGCGGCGCGATACCGTCGTCGGGTGCCGTTTCGACTGATCGGCGGCAATGACATTACTGGCCGTCTGGTAGTCGTAGCGCAGGACACCGGGGCGATCGACGCGCACGCCGAGGCGCAGCGCGGCGAGGTCATCGAGCGGCATGGTGCGGTCGCGCCCCAACGCGGCGCAGACCAGCCCCAGCACGCCGCTCTTCGAGGGCTCCTGATCGGTCTCGCGCCGATCGAAGCGGCTGGTCGTCCCCCACGATTGCAGCGGACCGGCCAGCAGCAGCAGCAGCGTCGGCATCTCACACCCCCAGCGCGCCGCGCACCGCCGCCATCGTCTCCGCGACCAGCGCGTCCAGGCTTGGCACCGCCGTCCCGACCTCCCCCTTGATCTCGGTCAGGTTCAGCGTGAAGGTCGCTCCGGTCTGTCCATAGGCGGTGTCGAGCTTCTGCCAGGTCGCTTCCAGGCGCTGAACGGAGGAGTCGGTCAGCCCCGCCTTGATCCACTCGCCCTTCCCGACCGGACGCTCGAAGGCGTTGGCGAGGTTGCGCGGGTCGGCGTCGTGCCGCACGGTGCAGGCGATGTAGGCCGGGTCGTTGTGCGCCGCGAACGAGTTCTGCTTGCCGGTCGGCTTCGCCTTCGCCAGCGCCCGCAAGAACGCCTCGACGCCGCGCAGAGTCAGGGTATCGTCCCCTTGCAGGTTCTTCCGCAGTTGCGCCAGATCGAGCGCGACGTAGCGGTAGAAGCAGGCCGAGTTGAACTCGATCGTGCCGAGCATCCCCGCGCCCGCATCGGCGTTCGCGTCCAGGTCTTTCACGTCGTCCACGGCGGTGTAGAAGTCGAACTCGCGCTCGACCGCGTGCGTGGAGAGGGCATGCGCCACCTGGCAGGCCGCGTCCTGGTTCTTCTCTGGCAGGTCGGCCAGCATCCGCCCGAAGAGCGCGAGGTCGACCGCCTTGCCGCCGTCCAGCACGCGCTTCAGCGCATCGTTGACCTCCTTCGGCACCGCCTTCCGCGCCGCCTGCTTCCCCGCCCGACCCGTCGCTTTGGCCGCGCCGGGCTCGGGGGCGGTCAAGTCGAGCATGTCCCAGTGCTCGTCGATCAGCTCGGCGAGTCGTTCGAGTTCGCGCCGACCCATGAAGAGGAGATATTGCGCCTGATAGGTATCGCTCTCCTGGTCGTGCTCGAACTTCAGCCCGACCCCGCCGAGCGCGGCGACCACGCGCGGCTGCGACTCCGTCGCCACACGCCCCCTGGCGGTCAGCAACTCGACCAGTTCCCCGACGATCTGTTTCGTCCGCACCGCCAGATCATCGGCGGTCAGCCCCTGCGGGTGATCGCGCACGTACTCGCGCATCGCCCGCTTGAGCGACTGACTGGAGATCCGCGCCCGTCGGTAGCCGCCGAAGATCGCGTCCTTCGGGCTGCCGGTGTCGTCGCGGTTCAGGTTCGAGGGCGCGAAGTTCTGGAGGATGTGGATTTCGATCAGGTTCGCCATCTACTCACGCTCCTTCTGTATTCGGCTGCACAGCGGTATCGTCGTTCGCCTCGTTCGTCATGTGCATCGCGCGGTAGAACTCGCGCGCCCAGCGTTGTTGCACGCGCCGCTCGTCGTCGTTCCAGTAGCGCAGATCATCAAGCAGCGTCACCCAATGGACGCGGACCTCTCCGGCGCGCGCCAGTTGGACCAGCTGGCGGAGATGATGGGCCAGTTGTGGCGCGTCGTCGGCATCCAGGAGCGCGATGAAGCGCTGTTCGATGCTGTCGATCTCGCCGCGCTGGCGGTAGACCTGCGCGACCGTCCAGCCGAAGGAGCGCCGCTGCGGTCGCCCGCGCTCGCCGAGCGCGACTTCTTGCGGCTCGGTCGGAGGTGTGTCAGCAGGCGGCGTCTCCGGCTCCATCTCCGCTGCACTCGCCTCGGCGGCGACGGCGGCGACGGCGGCGGCGAGGACGCTGGCGGTGTTGACGGTCGCCCAGAGCCCGGCGACGAGGTAGTACATCTGCCGATCCCAATCCTCGTTCCAGGGTCGGTCGGTCGGCAAGTGGCGCTCGACCATCGGGAAGGCACGCACATCCTCCCCCGGATCGCTGCTCAGGCTGCGGCGTAACGTCGCCACCTTGCCGAGATCGTTCTTGCCGAGTCGCCCCAATGACGCGATGAATGCCGCCGGACCGCTCATGCTGCCTCCTTCCGTTGCTTCGTCAGATAGACCAGTCAGATAGACCAGCAAGATCCCCTCGCTGTCGAAGATCGCGCGGAGGGCGCGGGCGTCGTCGCCGACGCTGCGCGCGGTCAGCGCCCAGGCATCCCTCGCCCGCCGCGCGACCTGCGCCACCCAGCGGCGTTTGGTGGCGCTCATCTGTTGCAGATCATCGGGGCCGAGGCCCGCGAGCCATTCGGCGAAGTCCCGCTCCAACCCCGACCAGTACGCCGCCCCGTGCGGAAAACTGCCGACCAGCTTGGAGATGTCATCCTTGTGCGGATCGCGCTTCCCCTGGCTGAGGAGCTTCTTGGCGAGCGCGCGGGCCGCACCATTCAGCCGCTGCCCCGTCTCGTCCGCGAGCGTCAGGCTTTCCGTGATCAAGGTACGGAGATCGGGGTCGCCGAGCAACGCTGTCGGGAGTTGGTAGCGTTCCATCCGCCAGAACTCGATCTTGGCCTGCTCGTTGGCCTGTCCGATGACCAGCACCTGGGCTATCTGCGGTGTCCCGCCATCGTCCAGCGCAAGTTCCTCATAGAGCGCCCCGGCATACTCGATGATCGCCGCGCCCTCGACCGGTGCGCCGTTATAACGTTCGGGCACCGGCAGCAAGGTATCGAAACTGCGCCAGAGGGAGCGGCCATCGCGGAAGAAGCCGATGGGATAGCGCCGCGCCGCGTCTTTCTGGTCACGGCGATATGCGACAAGCGGGTCGCCGATCTCGGCGGGGTCGTCGCAGCGCACGCCGGAGGCATAACTGATCCGGGTGACGATCGTCTCGCCGTCGCGCTCCTCAGGGTGGAGCTTGATCGCGCGAGTCTGCCAGGTGTAGCGGTCCACGATCCCCGTCGGCGGACGCCGCGCCGCCTCATTGTCTTTCAGCAGTGCCACGGTCAACGGCGACTCCTCCCAAGAGGCGCGGTCACGCGCGGACTGCCGGGCGGTATAAGGAGCGAGGTTGAGGCAGAGGGTTTCGAGTAGATTGTTGCCCTGTACCAGGATGGTCGCGGCGGTCGCGATCGGCGCGGTGGCGGTGTGACAGAGGACACTCTTCCCCGCCGAGAGGGCGAAGGTCTGATTGGCGACGATCAGCCGCGCCGCATGTGCCGCGTGCAACGGCTCCGGGTGCGCGGTGATGGTGTGGTCGAAGAGGACTTTGTTGTTGTCGCTGTTCAACTCCGGGGCCAGGATCGTCCAGGCGCGCTCGGAGAGGTCGCGCCCGAAGTCCGGCACCTGATAGAACGGCTGGGCCGGATCGAAGAGGTCGAAGCGGTCGTGGTGCGTCGCGAGGTAGGCGCGGATCGGCCCCTCGGGGAAACCGTCGCGGAACCAGATCGCGAGCTGTCCGACATCCTCTGGTCCCTTGAGGGCACGATGGAGGACGGCGAGCAGGAAACGGTGGAGCGCCGCCAGCACGAGCGGACTCTGATCCTCGATCGCCTGGAACTCGGCGGCGCGCAGCAGCGCGTCTTCCAGGCTGACCTCGATCAACCGACCCTCGTGGCGTACAGGGATCCAGGGCTGCGTTACGAGATCGAACGATGCAGCCATAATTAGCCCCCTTTTCAATTTTTGTTGTGGTGAGGGTGCTATACTTGGCGTCAGCGTCGACGGGTATTGAAGCTACCCGCCGACGTGACGCTGTATCATCTGGTACTATGCACGAGGCCACCTTCTTCCCTAATTTACGCTGATGTAGCCCTCATGGGTCCGCTGTTGCCGCAGCGGACCCACTTTGCTACCTCGATACCATAACATGGCACCCTTCTCGGTGTCGATCTATATTGATATAGCAGCAACCTTAAATTCTCTATGCCATGTTTCCTTAAGTATAAGCTAGCTGCTATCATGCTCGATTCTTCCCCACACCTGTGGGGACACATAAACCGGCAATCTACATTGATACCGCCGCAACCGGGCCATCCCCCTGGAGAAGGGGGAGCCGTATCCAACTTCAATATCATACTTTATATTCTTCATTTTTCCTCCTTCACGGTGTTCAGGCTGATAGGGACTCATAGACGACACCTAACTCCGCATCCAGCCGGATCGCCTGCTTCCCGACCAGCGCGCGACCATCGCGCAGGATCAGTGGCTGGCAATGTGCCAGCAGCGGAGCCTTCTGCCAGTTGGTGAGCGATACGCCTTCCCCCGAGACATGGCGCTCGATGTTGTGGACGACCTGGAAGTTGCTCAGGCGCACCGAGCGGCGGTAGTGGGCGATCGCCTCCTCGCGCCCGATCGTGCCGGTGAAACGCACCGGCACCTTGCCCGCCGCATCGAGCCAGTAGCGTCCCTCGCGCAGGTAGACCGGGATGACGGTAACGCTCGGTGGTCCCTGGCGGGTCGTCGGCATGAAGCGATCGTCGTCGGCCTGCGGGTCGTCGGTGTCATCGTTGCGCCGGGTCGGGTTCGCGTTGTCGAGCCACCCCGACTCGTCGGCCTCGCCGAAGACGGCATACGCCGCCGCGCTGCCGCTCGCATCGTCGCGGTTCGCCAGGAGCGTCTTCGCGTGTCGCAGCGCGGCCAGGAGTTCCGGCGTGAGACCATCCGGCTCGGACGACGCATAGACCTCCTGCACGAGACGGTCGATGTCCCCTGGCAGGGCGATCGTCGCGCAGGAGCGCAGCGCCAGCCAGGAGCGCAGCAGGACATAGCGCGCGTAGATCTTCTCGTTGACGCCGAAATCGGGAACCACACCTTCGGTCGCCAAACCGGCGACGTATAGCGCCGGTTCGTGATGGCCCCCCCGCGTCGCCGCCAAGCGCTTGTGCCGGTGGAGGCGTCCGGCACGCTGGAGGACGAGATCGACCGGGGCGAGATCGGTCACCAGCACATCGAAATCCAGATCGAGGCTCTGTTCCACCACTTGCGTCGCGATCAGGATCGCGCGGCGCGGTCGTGCCACCGGGTGATCGTCATCGCCCTCCCCGAAGGTGTCGAGTACCCGTTCCTCGTGCGCCGCACGCTCGTCGGCGGGGTAGCGCGCGTGGAAGAGTTGCACCTCGCCTTCGGCTAATTCGTCGCTGAGCAAGGTGTAGAGTTCCTGCGCCCGCGCCACGGTGTTGACGATGCAGGCGACGCAGCCACCCGCGCCCGCGAGTTCGCGCAGCAGCGCGGCCAGGTCCGGCAGCTCCTCCGGCGCGGCCCGGACGGTGAGAGTCGGCTGCTTGCGTCCAGTGAACGTCACGTTCGTGGCGACGCCACCGGCGACGCGGGTGATACGCGGATAGGGCGCTGGCGCGACGGCGGTCGCGCCGTAGGCCGCGAGGAGTGCCTGTCGCTTCTCGGTCGGCAGGGTCGCGCTCATCAGGATCACCGAGGAGCCGAGCGCGTGCAGCCAGCGGACCAGCGACTCGATCAGGGTGCCGGTGTAAGTGTCGTAGGCGTGAACCTCGTCCAGCACCACCACCCGGTTCGCCAGTCCCCAGAGGCGCACGAACTGCCACTTGGTATTGAGGATCGCCATGAGCGCCTGATCGACCGTGCCGACGCCGTACTCCGAGAGGAGGCCGCGCTTGCGCTGGGTGAACCATTCGGCGGCGCGCACCCCCTCCTGCGCGGAGTCGGGTGATTCCTCGCCTACCCGCTCGTCGGCGGGGAGATTCGGGCGCACGATCAGTTCCTGGAACTCACGGTTAAGGAGCGTCGCGCCGTGTAGCAATTGGATGTCGAGCGGCGGAGCCACGCCGTCGCGCTGCTTCGCGCGCACGGCGAGGAAGCGGTGTAGGCGGCGGAACATCGCATTGCCGGTCGCCTGAGTCGGCAGCGCCACGTAGAGGCCGCGATGCCCGTTCGCCCCTTGCAGGCGCAGATGCGCGTAGAAGGCCGCCTCGGTCTTGCCCTCGCCCATCGGCGCCTCGATCAGGTAGAGGGCGGGGCCGGACGCGCCATCGTTCAGCAACGCCTCCACCTCCTCTTGTAAAGCTCGCGCCACGAATGGCCGACCCGTCTTCCCAAGATAGGCGAAGATTTCGGTCAGCGTCGGGCGCTCGGCGTCCGCGAGCAACGGCGTCCGCTGCCGCCACCCGAGGGCATCCAGCGCGTGTCGCGCCCGCGTCCGCGCGCCCACGTAGTAGACCTGCGGATCATCGTCGAGCGATGTGTGCGGCAGGCTGGAGCCGATCCAGTCTGCGAAGCTCGTCAGCCCGGCGACCCGTTCGAACGCGGCCCCGCCGATCGTGGCTGGTGCTACTTCCTTCACGTCGAGGATCGCCAGGACGGTATCGAAAAGCTCTTGCCGCGCCGCCGCCCACGCCTCGGAGCCCTGTTGCAGCTTCCCCTTCGCGCGATCTCGCTCATCTTTCTGGGCGCGGAAGCCGTGGTGGGCTCCCACCGCATCGGCGATCCGCAGCGGCGCGCGCCCCGACCAGCCGCGCTGCCGGAGCAGCTCGGGCAGGGTGACGTGCGTGATGACGCTATGCGGCACGTCCTTCGGCGGTTTAGTGGGCGGCGACCCGGCAGGCCAGGTCAGCCCCGCCGCCCAGACGCGCTCCTGACCCTCGCGCCACTTCTGCTGGAAGGCCGGGCTCGCCTTGCCGAGGTCGTGCAGCCCCGCCAGCGCGCAGACCCACGCCAGCGCCTGCGGTTCATCGAGCCCGAACTCGGCGGCGTAGAGCGCGCGCGTCGATGCGGGCTCGCGCTCCAGGATCACCCATGCGCACGCCGCCACATCGAGCAAGTGGGCAATGAGTGGATGCCACTCCTCACCGCCCTCTTTGCCGCTCTTCGCCCAGAGAGCGCGCGTCGCCTCTGATACCATCACTCGCCCCTCCCATCGCCGCTCGTCGTCGCGGAACCCTGTGCCGTTCTGTCACTACTGTAGGGCAGCGATGGGAACCCAGCGATTCCCGCGCAATGATCGCTGTCCCGGGATCACTCGGTAGGTATCTCTTCGGCGCTAACCGCCGGATCACGGTGTTGGCGTCGCATTTCGATTCGTGCAGAGTGGTGTTATCGGTTCCTTGATACGCACCTGCACCGACGTGAAACCGGCGATGGTCAGCAGGTTCTGCATCGCCCCGGTCCCGTCCTTCGTTGCTCGCTCAGTGATGCCATCCTCGCACGCCGACTGCACGATCTGCTCGAGGCCACGCCGCCGCGCCGCCGTCTCCAAGTTCGGATCGGGATCTTTCGGGAAGACCGCCAGTTGTCGCCCCGAGTCCCGGCTGTAGATCCGCGTCTTTCCTTCATCCAGTCCGGAGGAGAAGATCTCGACGGGTGGTAAGGTGATGACCACGGTCTTGCCATCGGATGAGACGGTTACATCGCCGGTGGTCAACTTGGCGAGGTCGAAACCGACGATGACCGTGCCGTGGGCAATCAATAACAACTTCTCACCGCTACTGATGCGGTTGGCGGGCGTGGTGACCGCTTCGACAACCGTCTCGATCGTATAGCGCGTCGTCTCCAGTCGCTGCACCGCCTGCATCTGCCGGATCACCGTCCCGCTCGTCACAATCTGCGGCGTCGGCGTCGGGATCGGCGTCGCGGTCAGCTTCGCAGTAGGTGCCATCGCCACTGTGGTCGCCGCAGCATTCTCCCCCGCCTTCGGGGCGCGCGCGGCATTGTAGAGCGCACCGATGCTAAAGCACGTCACCGCCAGGACCAAGGCACCGAGGACAAGACCGATCGTGCGTCCCATTTCTCCTCCTTTGAGCAACGGTTACCCCTGTACTCCCGGCAACGTGCCGAGGACGATGACATGGTGCTGCGCGCGGGAGAGGGCGACGTAGAGGAGCGCGTCGCGGTTGGTCGCCTGGGCGCGCTCCGGCTCGGCCAGGATCACGATCGGACTCTCCAGGCCCTTGAAGGTGTAGATCGTCCGCACCCGGAGCTGCCCCGGCCCCGCGTCATTCCAGGTGAGCGTGAGATTTCCCACCCGCGTCCCCTCGACCAGCACGCTGTTCTTCGCACTCCGCGTCGAGAGGACGACGATCTCCTCCGCCGACACCCCTTCCGTCTGCGTCAGGTCGTGCAGCACCCGCCGCAACGCCGCCAGCACACCGCCCTCGTCCGTCGCCACCGCGACAATCGGGCGGCCCTCCGGCCCGCGACAGGAAGGCCGCTGGTCGCCGCGATGGAAGGCCATCGCCGCGTCGTGGATGTGGCGCGTCGTCCGGCAGTTATGCGGCAGGGCGAAGTGCGGGCGCGGGATCGGGTAGGCACCGCTCGCCGCAGTGGCGTAATAGATCCGCTGGTTGTCGTCGTAGAAGATCGCCAGCGGGCCGTCCTCGGGGTCGGCGAGCAGCGCTTCCAGCGTCACCCACCACGTATCGGCGAAATCTTGCCCCTCGTCGGTCACGATCGCGTCGTAGCGCGCCGTCGGGAGCAGCGCCAGCGCTTCCAGCAGTTGCTCCGGCAACTCGTCCGCGAAATGGCGCGTGAGGGCGTCGCCGTCGAGCGCGCCGAGGTCCGGCACCGGCAGCCCCGCGCGCCGCACCAGATTCGCCGCGAGATCGTGATAGTTCTCGACCGTCACCAGCGCCATCGCATCGCCGAGGTCGGCCATGAGGGCGGCCCGCGCCCAGCCCGCCAGCGCCTTGTTGTAGCAGGTGAAGAGGACGCGGAAGCCCTGCCGCGCCAGGCGGCGGCACTGCTCGATCGCCAGCAGCGTCTTGCCCGACCCCGCCGCGCCGTCGATCGCCACCCGCCGGTGGCCGCCGAGGAAGTCGAGCAGGGCGTATTGCTGCTCCGTCAGGTGCAGGAACGCGTCGTCCTGCCGCAGCATCTCGCCGCGCAGCCCCGGGCGGGCCAGCTCCACCGGCGGCTTCAGCAACCGCACCAGCGCCTGCACCCCCGCCTCGCCCGGCCCTGTACCGCCACCCGGCGACGTCTCGAACGCCCGCCCGAGGGCGCGCGCCAGGGTATCGAGGTCGCCACTGTCGATGATCAGCGGGCGCGGCGCGTTCGGGCCGAGATCCGCATCACCGACGAGGACATCGGGGAACGCGACCGCCCGTGCGAAGCGCCAGGGGAACCCGGTGGTCTCCGGCGCGTCGGCCAGCTTGGCGCGCAGGGCGTACATATTCCGCTCGGCCTGCTCGAACGGATCCTTGATCGCGTGCGCCTTGCCGCCCCAGTCGCGCGACAACCAGGCGAGCGTCGCCCCGTCGCGGCTGATCGCCCCGCCCTTCACCTCCAGCACCAGCACGCCGTGGCGCGGGTGCGCGAGCAGGAAATCGGCCTCGCCGTCGCGCGAGCGCCCACCCTCTCTCGCGAGCCAGTGGACCGAGTGCAGGACCGTCCAGTCCGTGCCGAGTTGCCGCGCGAACTCCTTGAATATCGTGCGCTCGGCGGCGCTCACGCCCTGGCCGCTCTCCGGCAACTGCGCCGGGATCATCCGTGCCATCTCAATCCACTCCTTGTGTCGGCGGTTCCACCGGCGTCGGCACATTCCCCCACACCGTCACGCGGTGACCGTCGCGCACGCCGGACCAGAGCGGGACGGTGCAGGTGTGGCGCAGCAAGCCTTTCCAGAGTTGGGCGTTAGCGAACGTCTCCTCGTCCGCGCTGAACAGTTCGAAGATCGACCGCGAGGCCACCAGGATCAGCTTCTCCTTGGCGCGGCTCAGCGCCACGGTCAGGCGGCGCGGGTCGAGCAGGAAGTCGCCGGTCTTCAGCAGGTACGCGCGGTCGCTCTCGGTCGCCCCGACCAGGATCGCCGCGCGCTCGTCCCCCTGGAAGCGCTCGACCGTGTCGACCGCCGAGCGGACGATCGCGCCGCTCGCGGCGTCCTTCAGAGTCAGCGCGGGCACATGCGCCTGCAACTCGGCCCGCTGCGCCCGGTGCGGCACCACCACGCCCAGTCCTTCCACCGGCCCCAGATCATACGTCGTCGGGTCGGCCAGCGCGTTGAGGATCGGGGCGATCAGGCCGCGCTCGAAGGGGTTGCGCTGCTGGCTCCGCTCCTCGTCGTGGACGATGACGACCAGCGCATGCACGGGGGCCAGAGCCGCCGCCACGAACGGGTCGTCGTGCGGGAACGCGGGCAGGACCTCGCGGCGGTTGGAGTGGTAGGCAATCCCATCCCGGGCGTAGATCTCGCGCCGCAGGAATTCGGCCATGTCGGCGTGGAGGCGAAAGCTCTCCGCGAAGCGGATGATCGGCACGTCGAGCGCCAGCAGCCAGGTGAAGAGCGACTCGTAGGCGCGGAACGCCCGGAACGTCCGGCGCGGCTCGCCGTCCCAGGCGTGTTTGACGATCGGCGGCATCTGCCGGTGGTCGCCGACGACGATCAGCTGGCCGTCATCCCGCAGCGGCAGCGCCGCCATGCACGCCTCCGGCAGATTCATCTGCGACGCCTCGTCCAGGACCAGGCAATCGCCGAACTCGTGGCCGAATAGCCCTTTCCAGCGCTCGGTGATCGCGCCGTGGATCCGCCCCGGCGTGGCCGCCGCCACACACCAGCGCGTCGCCACGAGCGCGTCGGCGATCTTCCGCCCGGTCCGATTCCGCACGTCGTCCTTCTTCCAGAGCGGTGTGATCGCCGCCGCCGGGGTATCGCGCGGCATGATACGAAACAGCGGCACGTCGAGGAGTCGCCGATCGAAGAATTCCCCGCAAAGGGCGGGTTGTGCGGCGAAGAGGACGCGCAACTGGTCCTGCGCCCGCGCCACGTTTGTCAGCAGCACATCGGTCGCCGCGTGGGTCTTGCAGGAGAGGAAGACACGGAAGTCGCGATCCGCCGCCAGTGCCCCTTGCAGGCGGGCGAGGAGGGCGAAAGCGGTGGAGTAGCTCTTGCCCGTCCCCGGTGGCCCCTGCACCAGCAGGATCGGGTCGGCCCCGTGCCCGCCGATGTACGCGCGTTTGCTCGCCTCGAAACCGTGCAGCAGCCCCGCCGCGCGCAGCGCGTCGAGCCCCGCCAGGAAGCGCACCTGCCCCGCCGCCGCCTCGATAGGCCACGCGACCCGCGCGCCCGCCGGATCGGTCAGGCGGGCGTAGAGGGTGTTCCGCCCGCCCGTGCGCAGCCCTTCGGTCACCTTCGCGGCCCAATAGCTATTCCAGCTGTTCGGGTCGTCGTCGAGGGTATACCTTTCTCCCGCGAGCGGCGGTCGCTCGAAGCCGGCGAAGACGAAGCCGCGCGACCAAGCGCCGCCCCGCGACCCCTGCAACGTGACCAGTGCCCGCGCCGCGACCGCCCGCCCCGCCGCGTCGCGCTCCACGACGGTCTCGACCAGGCTGGCGCGCGGGGCATAGAGGAGTTGTTTCGGCGTCGGGGTGTACGGGGTCTGCTCGGCGACCGCCAGCCGACTATCGACCGCCCAGCGCGGCGCGAGGATCAGCGGCGCGCCCGGGCGGAGGGTGGAGAGGGCGAGCAATTCGTCCAGGTCGCATTCGACTGCGGACGGATCGAGCCGCAGCCAGATGCGCAGCCCTTCCTGCGTCCACTTCGTCTCCGCCTGTTGCTCCTCCGTCAGTTGCGCCCTGGTGGCGTCGGGGTGGGCGGCGAAGTATGCCGCCGCGTACTCCTCGCGCAATTGCCGCCGCCGCTCGTGCTCCCGATTGTCCTCGGCCACGCCCGCCTCCTGATCCTCCTCCAGGTAGCGCACGATCAGGGTCTCGCCCGCCAGCGTCCGGCGCTCGGGCGGGGCGAGTCGCGCGGCCTTCCACTCGGCCAGCTCGGCGTGCCGTTCGAGCGTCACGAACTCGTCGAGCGCCCCGGCCAGCGACCGCGCCTGCCCCGCCCAGGTCGCCAGATCGGGCAGGGTGAACGCTGTCTTGACCGTCTGCCGATTGCCCATGAACTGGTCGGCGATCTGCTCCAATGCGGCCAGCCGCCGTGACTGGAACCCCGCGATCAGCGCGGGAGTCGCCGCGCGGAAGTAGCGATAGCCCTGGCCGGTATCGTCCGCCGGATCGCCCAGGTCGCCCCAGGCGGCGTAGGCATATTCGAGCGGGATCTGGCTATTGAAACGCGCCCGCGCGGTGATCCACGGCGAGTCGTCGTCCTGACGCTCGAGCCGCGCGCGGGCGTCGAAGAGTCGCGCCCGGAAGGTGTCGCGGTACGGCTCCGGCACGTTCCAGTCGAAGCGGGTGAGCGATGCGACCGCCTGCAACGATTGCGCGACCATCGGGTAATTTTTCAGCTCGCGGATCTCGCTCTCCAGGAAGGTGACGAGCGGCGAGTCGAATGCGGCTTGCTGGGTGAGGAAATCGTAGAGCGGGGTCGCCCCGAGGACCGTGGCGAAGTGCCGCGCCAACCCTTCGTGCAAGGCCTGCTGCGTGCGGCTGTCCCAGAAGACCAGATGGAGCGGCGCGCGCGGCTGCCCATCCTCGTCCGGCGCGGCGAGTTCCACGATCGCGCGGATCGTCTCGCCGATCCAGTCGACCAGGAGCACCGCTTCTCGTTCCGGGCTCTCCGGTGGCCCTTCCGTCAGCCGCACGATGGTCCGCTCGTCGACTGGCTCCCCCGCCGCGCAGGCCACCACCCGCGCGCCGAGCAGATAGAGTCGGTCTTGCAGATAGTCGTGCTGCGCGTCGATATAGACGTAGACGAGGTTCGGATTCTGCTCGGCGTCGCGGTACGGCAGCGAGCCGTAGCCCTTGCTCGGGATGTACCACAGCGCCCGCGTCGGCTCTTTGATGTAACGCCGATACCCCTTCGCGCGGTGGATCAACTCATCGAGGCGCGGCCCGACCGGCCAGGTCGCGGCCAACTGTCGCACCAGCCCGGTGGTGTCGTCGCTGGCGACCAGTTCGGGGCTCTCGTCGTCGCGGAACGATTTCAGGGCGGCGAGCCGTTGCGTCGTCGCGATCCCCGCACGTTGCAACGCCCCTTTGTCCTGCTGCGTCAGGTGCGGGATCAGGGAGAGGTCGTCCCGCTCGGCGCACCACTTCAGACAGAATTCGTTGTAGAGGCAGCCGTCGCACTTGTAGGTCAGGTGGAAGGGGACCTCCTCGAACGGGGCGGTCGCCGCACGCCGCGCGGCGGAGTCCGGCCCGGTCACCAGATCGTCCACCGCCCCGAGATAGGCGTCCGGCGCGGCGACGACTTCCAGGTAGGCGTCGGCCACGCCGAACACGGCCTCGGCCAGCGCCCGTTCCGCTTCCCGCCGCGCGAATGTTTCCCCATCGGCCTCCGCCGCCACCGGTTCGGACGGGCCGCGATAGAGGATCGCCAGGGCGATCGGCGTGTGGGCGATCCCGGCCTTGGCGAAGAGTTGCGCCAGCATCGCGTGGTAGAAGGCGACCTGCAAGCGGTGCTCCACCTTCGCGCTCGTCGAACTCTTCATGTCGGCGATGATGATCCGCAGGGTGCCGTCCGCGTCGCGCGCCAGGCGCAGGAGATCGACATCGCCGCGCAGCCGCCACCCCATCAGCACCACCTGGAGCCGCGCCTGGAAGAGGACCAGCGTGTGGCCCGGCGCGAGCGAGCGGGCGGCGGCGACGATCCGCTCGTTATCGTCGGCCCAGCCCTTGCCCCGCGCCGTGTCGGTCGCGAAATTGTGCGCGGCGAAGCGCGCCCGCACCGCCACCTCGACCCGCGCCTCGAACGCCGCCCCGGAGCGCGTCAGCAGCGGCGGGATCGACTGTGGCACGACCCCGTACTCGCGCAGGAAGTTGCGGTTGACCGCGCGCTCGTGCAGCCGCAGGCGCAGATAGCGCTGGCACTGCTCCAGGCGGATGAACTGCGCCACGTCGGTCGGCGACAGCGGCAACTCCCCCGCCGCATCGGCCACCACCGGCAGCTCCCGCCACATCCGCCCCGTCCCGTCCCCGCCCGCGATCGTCCCCGTCATCCCCGTCCCCCCACCCTTAACCGTCGCAGCAACTCGTCCGCCGGTCGCCGATCGTCGGCGCTGGCGCGAGCGCCGCCGGGAGAGCCGACAAGCATCACGCGACGAACACTACGCCCATCATCTCCTGGTCGCCATCCTTGTCGCCATCCTTCTTCCCCTCCCCTTCTTCTCAGTCTTCCCCGCGACGCTCCTGCCCTGTATCGTCTGTGCGCTCCGTGGTTATCCCCCCATTCCCACGCCCGCCAACGCCGCCACTCGCCGCGCCTCCGCCGCGACCCACGCGCGCAGATGTGGCGGGCTCAGGACCTCGACCGCGCTGCCGTAGCCGAAGACCCAGCGCCGCAATTCCGGTGTGATCGTCACCGTCACCCGGAACGTCGCCGTGCCAGCGGCGTCCCAGGTTACCTGCTGCGATGGGTGCCACAATTCCTCGGTCACGAACTGCGCGGTCGGCGGCTGGAAGCGCAGCGCCACCTCCTCGACCGGCCCCGCGATCCCCGGCATCAGGCCCCAGCCGCGCGCCATGAACGCGGCGAGATCGAATTCCGGCGGCGGGAAACGCCCATCGAGCGGGCGCAACTGGCGGATCCGGTCGATCTTGAAGAGGCGCACGCCGTCGCGCAGGTGGCAATGTCCCACCAGATGCCACGACTTGCCGTAGGGGATCACCGCGTAGGGATCGATGACCCGCTCGGTCACCTCGCCGCCGTTCGACGCCGCCGCGTAGCGGAGCCAGGTCTGCTGCCGCCGCCCGACCATGACCTGCAACGTCGAGAGGAGCGCCGTGCGATCGGACGGCTCGACCGGCGCGTCGTCGATCGCGCGCAGCACCGTGCGGAAATCGCGCGGGAACAGGCTCTCCAGTCGCCCGACCGCCGCCGCCAGTGCCTCGCCGTCGACCCCCGCGAGCGCGCTGCCCGCGCGCACGGCGAGCAACAGCGCCAGCGCCTCCTCGAACGAGAACGAGGCGGTCGGCAAGCGCGGAACCTCCTCGAAGTAATAGCCCTCCGCCGAGCGCTGGATCGGGAAGCGCAGACCGTGCCGCAGCACCTCGAGATCCTTGTTGATCTGGCGCTCGCTGACCTCGTACTGCGCGGCGAGACGTTTCCGACTCCACTGGCGCGGCGCGCTCGAGATCCGCCAGATCAGGTCGAGCAGGCGCGTCGTGCGCCGCGTCTCCTGTAGATTCTCCATCGGCCCCTCATGCGTGGACGCCGTGTCACGACACCTATTGAGCCAGCATAGCCCCGCGACGAGCATACTCCGGTTCCCGGTGCCACCGCTCGTTGGGAAAGCACACCGCGCAGCACCACCGCCGCATCGAGGCAACGAACGACGAAATACGTTTGTCCAGCTGGTATCTGGGAGAGAGGATAGCAGCATGAACAACGAATAACAACTGTGCGCACGGGGTATTTTCGTCCTGGGTTCCGCCGGTCACTGTTCCTATTGTGTCGGTTGTGCGTGCAGCGCTGGTATGGACAGATGTCAGTAGGAGTTCGCACGGTGCCAATTCATAGGATGGACAAGCGGGCGGGAACCGCTGCCTTCCTGATCGCCCGTTACGCTGTGAGCGAGTGGATGCGAGCCGTTCGCACGCACTCCTCTCGCTCCGGCCAATCTCCCGGGTTGCCTCATGGCACAGACGATCGATGATGTCTGTCGGAAAATGCTGTCGCCCCGCTTGCCAAGTGGTCATAGAGGGTTTTGTCATGGCGCTGCGTACCGCTCCATCTCGTCGTCGGCATGATGCTGCCAGACGCAAGAGGATATCTGCGCCACTGCGGCGTGGGGAAGGTGTCGTCGTGCCGATCGCGATCCCCGAGCAAGCGGTCGCCGCCGGGCTCATCGCCGAGTCCGCCGGGGTGCACAGTAGCCGGACCCTGATGCTGGCGGAGTTGCGCCCGCTCCTCGTAGCTTGCCCGGCGGGCATCAATGTCGCGGGCTATCGCGCGGCGGTTGTCGAGGAGAACGCGCTGCTGAAGCGGACGGCGATCACCCGCCGCGCGACCTTTAAGTGGGTGCGCCAACTCTACGCGCTCGATCCGGCGCTGTCGGTCTTCGGCGCGTTGCGGCGGCTCTGAGAGGTTGATGCCGCCGGGCAACCGGCCCTTGCGATCCTCTGCGCGACCGCGCGCTACCAGATGCTGCGCGCCACCGCGCCAGTCGTCCTGGATTGTGCGTCCGGGGAGGAATATGCCCGCCCCCACCTCGCCGAGGCGATCGAGGTGGCCTATCCGGCGATCGAGGCGTGCTCGGGGCGCTTCGGCGGTCGCCTCTTGGTGGTGGCGACCGGGCGATCGGCGATGCAGGGGACACCCATGCTGGCGCGGATCGCCGGGCGCTTCACCGTGCAGGTCGCCCTCTCCGACACCGACGTGACCCAGGTCATCCGCCAGGTCGTGCTGCGGAAGCGCCCCGACCGCGAGGCCACGCTGGCGACGATGCTGGGCGCGGTCAGCGGCGAGATCGACCGACAGTTGTGCGGCAGCAAGATCGAGCCGAGCAGTGCTGACGCCCCCGCCCTGCCCGCCGATTACCCGTTCCTCCCCGCCCGCCGCCGCCTCTGGGAGCGGCTGCTGCGCGCGACCGACCGCGCGGGCACGTCGGGCCAGTTGCGGAACCAGTTGCGGATCACGCACGAGGCGGCGAGCGCGGTCGCGGCGGTGAGCACGGCGTCGGCCAAAGCGAAGAGCGCGTCCGCGCGCCGATACAGGCAAGCGTAGAGATCATCGCGGAAGTCGCGCAAGGTGAGAAGCTTCGTATCCATGCGCGCAAGTGTGCCACCGTCGCCGGATGCGGTGCCACCAGCGCCGTGCTTCAGCATGAGCCACAGTTTAAAGCACCCCAGGTGGCGCCGGGGCAGTCCCCATTGCGGCGACATACGCCGTTCGCGCACTCAGCATTCCATCGCCGTGCCGGCGATCTCCAGCGTCCGTTCGGGGCAGAGGCCTCTTCGCCGCGCGTCGATGCGTCGGGAATCGTTGACGTGTCGGAGGGTTCCGACGTGATCGAGCCCCGAGGTCAACAGTGGAGGTAGGCGGCATAGCTGGCATCAACCGCTTCGCGTGTATCACTGTCGCGGTGAAGGATCAGGACGAAGCGCTGCAATGGTTCACGGAGAAACTAGGCTTCGTGAAGCGCGTCGATCGGCCGGGGCCAGGGATCCGCTTTCTCACCGTCTCGCCGCGTAACCAGCCCGATCTCCAGGTGATCCTCGCGTCGTGGTTCTCGGGGCAGATCGGGGTGAACCCGACCGCTATGCTCCACACCGATGACTGCCGTGCAACTTATGAAGACCTCAAGGCTCGCGGCGTGATCTTCGCCGAGGCACCGGAGCACAAACCGTCCCGCCGCCCGCCTTCGTGCTGGCATGGTCGCACTGTTGACGGCGATATCAAGCCCAGGCCCGGCGTAGCCACTACAAGCGCCGCCTCGCCCAACGCGCAGCACAAGTGCAACTGTAGAGGTTAAGAACCCGGAACGCGCCCAGCGTTTCCTCGCCGCGTACGGCCCCATCGCCAGCCACTTCCTCCCGCGCCGCCACCGCCTGACCGCCGCTACCTACCGCGGGGCCGGAGCCGAACGCTTCGCCAGTTGGCGGGCGGTCACCGGCACCCCGGCCATGGCCTGAGCGGCGAGCACCCCACACCTTATCTCACGCCCGCGATCACTTGTTGTCGCCGATCGTGTTCAACGCCGCAGGGCCGTCCACACGCCGTCCACGTCGCCGAAGTGGGTGGAGACGGCCATCGTTGAGACGCAGTTCCCGGCCACCAGCGAGCGAGGGTGGTGGGATCGCCGGTGCGGAGCATGTGTGTGCTCGCTCGATGAGAAGGGGACGAACCGCTGGATCCGTCGTGCTCGCTATGTCATTAGATTACATACCATAGCTGTGCTATGATCCGGAGATCGCGAGTCCAGGGACTCTTACGACAAGGAGAACGCAATGGCCATCATCCTAGTGAATCCTGAAGGACTGCCGAAGTCCGACCTTTTGCACCAGGTGTCGGTCGCCACCGGATCGAAGATGGTGTTCATCGCCGGCCAGGTCGCCTGGGATGCCGACGGTAACACGGTCGGCGAAGGCGACTTCGCCGCTCAGCTCGAGCAGTGTTACCTCAACGTCGCCGCCGCCCTGGCCGAGGTTGGCGGCTCCTTCGACGATGTGGCGAAGCTGACCATCTACGTCCCCGACTGGACTAGCGACAAGTATCCCCTGCTGAAGGAAGGGATCGCCCGGGCCTCCGCGAAGCTGGGCGTCGCCCTGGTCCCGCCGGCCTCGCTGATCGGCATCAGCGCACCCTTCACCCCCGATCTCATGGTCGAAGTCGAGGCCATAGCGGTCATCGACTGAACCGGAGGTTGAGGTCACCGTGACTCGAGCAGGCGGACTCCTCCGTGTCCACCTCACATTGAAGAATCTCGTTTCACAGTCCCGCACTGCGACACTCTAACCGGACAATTGCGAACGTTGGCGCGCCAACGTTTTACCATGGTGCTATTCAATGTGCTGATGTGGTGGAATGGGGTGCCAGTCAATGAGGCTTGAATGGTCCAATTGTTCATCGCCAATTCGCTTTGTAGGACCGGCACCATCGGTTAGTAACGCGCTTATAACGGGTCTTACCGACTTTCGCTGATCGCCTTTCGACCATCACGGGCGGCGATAATGGGCCGATCCACCCCGCCCAGCGCTCTCCATACCAGGGTCGCGGGCAACGTCCGAGAATCCGCGCCGCTATCAGGGAATAGCGGGGAATCGGATCATCGAAATCCGGCAAGAGTTCGGAGGTCGTGAGAAGGCGTGAGTATCGCGCCCCAAATCGCGTACAACCCTAATCATGGTGACCTGAGTCTACGTGCAATGTGCGTAACGACTCGTCACGCGCAAATCTGCTATTATGTTTACATGCCTGATGCGTGATATCGCCATGATTGGAGCGCCCGATGCCGCAGACCCTGCCGATGAGCGTCCCGACCGGGGCCAGCCTCTACCTCTTCTCCTATGGTACCTCTCCTACACCCCTGGCGCGCCGGTTGGCCGAGGTGGCGCAGCGCGCGAGCGTTCGCTATGGTGCGGCAGAGCCGACGCTGGTCGTTCCCGAGGCGGAATTTGCGGCCTACGCCGCTGCGCAAGAGGGCGAGGAGACGATCTACCATCTCCTCCCCTCGGCTTACCTCGGCGCGGGCCTCGTCAGCGCGCTGATTCCGACGGACCGGTAGCGTCTCTGGCGCGGGCTTGCCAGCGCCGACAGAGGTCCTGGGCCGCTTCCGGCCAGGTCGGATAGTCGAAGGCGAACCCGGCGTCGAGCAGGCGACCGGGGGCCACACGGCGGCTCTTGAGGATCAACTCGGTCTCGGTTCGCATCGCGATGGCCCCAAGTTCCAGCATCCACGCCGTTGTGGGTAGCCCGATGGGCACGCCCGCCGCGCGGCGGAGCGCGGCCATGAACGCGCCGTAGGGCAGCGGGCCGGGTGCGGCGAGGTTGACCGGCCCGGCGATGTCGTCGCGCGCGATCAG
>JAABUT010001786.1_pt1 | contig 23024 bp, 28 predicted proteins | sample 5559281 | NCBI WGS metagenome assembly JAABUT01 (sample SAMN10711880, study PRJNA513359) | rock metagenome | isolation source: Antarctica rocks | place: Antarctica: Victoria Land, Ricker Hills nord | collected 2016-01-04
AAAAAGGCATCAAAGTAGACAAAGATCAAATATGCGAACATCGAATTGCATATCACCCTAAAATAGGAGAACTCAATTATAGAATTTATCCATAATTTGCTCAACTTATTTTGACAACTTTACTAAGTTGTAAGCAGCTAATTAAATATCAAATAATATGTATAATACTCAAATAAGAATTTGATAACAATTGCATAACCTGCGGTTAATAAAATAATAACATTAATAAATAACTTTTGAATTTCAGATACCTAACCTGGACAAGCCAGAACCAAAGAGGCAAAAAAGAAAAGTTGAATTTTTTTAAAATCCCCTGAAAGCTAAGGTGGTATTCCTTTTCAGAGAAGGCTAAAAAATATCTTGCCATTTTTGGTTAAGTTTTAAGTTGTTAGATACCTAAAGTTATTTAAATCCAGACAGTTATGAAACCACACGTTACTAATCTTAAACACCAGAAATTTTCCCTTTTGATGGAAGAAACTATTAAAAAAATGGAAGAAATACCAAAAGAAGATAAAAGCCAGGTATCGGAAAAAATTACAGAACTACAAAAAAACAAGCACGAATTGAATGAAATATATGTTGCTTACCAGATTAAACTAAAAGAATTGAGCACGCTTTTAGATGAATACGACAGAGTGCAACAGACGTCGAGAATACATTTGAGAAAAATGCAATTGTGGCTGAAGTTTACTTATAACGGGCTGGTAAAGACCTTTTTTTTATTTTTTTATTAATAAATTTTTATTCCCTTCATCTCAGATTTCTTTTGAAAACCTGCCCTAAACGTATTTCTTAAAATCCCACCACTTAACAAAAGCTTAATATTGGCGTAACAAAAGCATAATGTTGAAAGTGACACTATGAAAGCGAAGGAGAATAGTTTTGTCAAAATTTTTAATCATGAAGCTTTTTACCGGAATATTATTATTTATTAGTATTATTTCCTTTCGTCCTTTTTCCTCCTTTTCGCAGGAGACTACTGCTACTTTGAACGGTCATATAACCGATGGCAAAGGTGATTTTTTAAGTGGCGCTACAATTGTTATAAAACATGAACCTACGGGCACTGTCACTAATACCCAAACCAATAGCAAGGGAATTTTTTATCTCTCCAATCTTCGCGTTGGCGGACCCTACTCTATCACTATTACTTACGTAGGTTATAAAGATCTGAATTTAAATGATATTAATCTCGGCCTGGGCAATAATCCTAACTTAGATATAAATCTTCAGCCATCCAGCAAAGACCTGACCGAAGTGGTGGTAACATCATCAAGAAGAGTGGCTTTATCAGGATTAACGGTGGGCCGTGCTCAATTAAATACTTTACCTACTTTAGGCAGAAGCCTGAGTGATTTTACCAGGTTAACTCCTCAATCGAATAACAACTCTTTTGCAGGAAGTAATTTTCGCTATAATAACCTTACTGTCGATGGAGCCGTTAATAACGATGCAATTGGCTTTAGCAATTCCTTTGGCGGCACAAGTGGCGGAGGCCAATCAGGTGCTGCCGGCGCAGGCACCCGTACCAACCCTTACAGTCTTGATGTAATACAGGAAGTACAGGTACAACTTGCGCCCTACGATGTAAAGCTTGGAAACTTTACGGGCGGAAGCGTAAATGCCGTGACAAAAAGCGGTTCAAACGATTTTCATGGTTCTGTATATGGCTATGGCCGTAATAAAACATTAGTCGGCAAAAGCGTTGATGGACAGAAAACGGGTATAGGTTCAGACTTTCACGATTACCAGTACGGCGCTACTTTAAGCGGCCCTATCGTAAAAAACAAAGCATTTTTTATTGTAAATTTTGAACAAACACGCCGGCAGGAACCTACTTTTTATAATGCAGGAGAGCCTGGTTCTGCAGTAAGCCTTGCCGATGCAACAGCGATTTATAACCAGCTAAAAACGAAGTACAATTATGATGCAGGCGCTTATACAGGAGCCTATAAAATATTTACAAACAGTGACAAATTATTTGGCCGTTTAGATTTTAATCTAAATGCTAAAAATACTTTAACTGTTCGTGGTATTTATACCAACGGCTGGGGAAATAACCTCGAGCGTACAAGCACAAACTTTCAATATGGAAGCACTGACTTTACACAATACACAAAAAACATCAATGTAACTGCAGAGTTGAAAACCAAGTTTAGTAATAATTTCAACAACCAGCTTAATGTAAGCTATATAAAAGTACATGAGTACAGAGATTTTCCTGGCGCCTTGTCTCCTTTAATGGATATTGGCGGCGGTGCAATATGGGCAGGTACCTGGAGAGAAGCTTCTATTTATAATATGAAGCAGCAAACTTTTGAAATAACTGATAACCTTACCTATACCAAAGGAATAAACAAATTTACTTTTGGCACTCATAATGAATTTTATAATCTCACTTACGGCTTTGTGAATTCATGGAACGGAAGATGGGAATATTCAAATGTAGCCAACTTTCTTGCTGATAAACCGGGACGTATCAGGGGAGCTTATACTATAGATCCTAAGTTTCCAAATGACAGAGCCTCTTTATATAATAATCCACCGAATCCTTACAAAGTTGCTTTAATGAGCGCCTATGCACAGGATGAAATTTCAGTAAGCAAAAGATTTAAGCTTACCCCGGGATTACGCATAGATTATCCATTCCTAAGTCATCGAATTCCTGTTGATAAAGATTTTGCTACGGCTAAAAATAATACTTCTTCTTTAACTTATACAAATACTCCTTTTAATCAAATCACTAATAAATGGCTTGGTAAACCTTCACTTTCTCCAAGAGTAGGTTTTAACTACGACGTTAAAGGAAATCAAAGTATCGTCTTAAGAGGCGGAGCAGGTATTTTTGTCGGACGTATGCCATTTGCCTGGTTAGGTTATGCAGAAACGCTGAGCGGCGGTGTTTATAATAATATTGATTTCAGACCAGCCGGTGGAAACACTCCTAATACCATTGGCGGTAACGTAGTAGTACCTCTGGCAATAAATCCCCTGTCTTTAAAAGACACCATAAATGCGCATGCTTTGCCAACTGCAAATGCAACTAATACCAGGGAGGTCGATGTTATAGATAATAACTTTAAACTGCCGACCGTATTACGAACCAATATAGCTGCTGATTTCAAATTTGGAAAAGGATATAAGTTGACTCTCGACGCCTTGTACACAAAGACAGTATATGATGTGAAGTTTCAGCAGATAAACATAAAAGACACAGTTGAATATTATGCGACAGGTCCTACTCAATCGCCTGTTTATACTAAAGGTAAATTGAACTCACAATATTCAAATGTCTATTTACTGACTAATACAAAAGAAGGTTACCGCTACAATTTAACAGCACAATTAAGCAAAACAACCAATGGTATTAAATTAGGCACCCACGCTTTAAATCTTAACTGGAGCGCCGCTTACACTTATGGGATGAGTAAAGATATCAGCAATGGAATTCGTAATTCATTTCAATCAAACTTTGAGGTAAACCCTGCAATAGTGCCAAACAACCCGCAATTGTCTTATTCTAATTTTGATTTGCGTCATCGCATTGTAGGTACAATCGGTACTAATTGGATATGGAATCCCAAAAATACAACTTCACTTACCTTCTTTTATTCAGGTCAGGCAGGCAATCCTTACAGCGTAGTATATAACTCAGGTGGAAATCCATTTGGTAATGCTGCAAATGCTAATCTGCCTTACATACCTAAAAATCAAAGCGACATAAGGCTTGTAGACAAAGGAACTTATACTGCTGGACAACAGTGGACCGATTTAGACCAATTAATCAGCAATGATAAATACCTGAGCACAAGAAGAGGGCAGTATGCAGAAAGAAATGCTTTACGTACGCCATGGAACCACGAACTTGACCTTAAGTTGATGCACGAATTTAGATTAAGCAAAACAAATAATCAGCATAGCCTGCAGTTTAGTTTTGATATCTTTAATGTACTTAACCTGATCAATAACGACTGGGGACATATAACATTCGTAACAAACGTAAATAATTACACTGTTAACCTGTTAAACTTTGTAGGTTACAACTTAGATGCAGGTGGAAACGCAATTGCAACTCCTTCGGGTGTTACGTCGACCGTTCCTGTTGGTAAGCCTTCATCAGGTTATATTCCAACATTTACCTTTAACAAGCCAACCGGTTTAAATGGCAATTATTATACAGTTGATCCAATCAACTCGCGTTGGCAGGGACAATTAGGAATTAAGTACACTTTTTAAAATATACAATAAAAAAAGTATTATATAAAAACGTCTCCCCAAAAGAGGCGTTTTTATTTTCACTAAAATTATCCCTTAAAACAAATAAAAGTTAACATTGAAAAAATAAATTAATTTGGATATTTATACACTTGATTAAACCATTAATAAAACCATTTTATGAAAGATAAAAAGCATAAATACCTTGAAGACTTATTTGATGAATATATTGCGATGACAGACGAGCAAATAGAAATTCCGGTACTTATAGAAAAAGCACAAAAAAAATTTGATCAGCATTTATCTGAGAAAAAAACCGATACTTATAAATACTCCGATGCAGAAGATTTATTTAAACATCACAGCCAGATAAAAAAATACGAAGAACGTAAAAAAGAAATCGGTGATGAATTAGCAGAAACAGAAAGTATGCTGAAAGAATTCCTGACGTCTTTGCAGGGCGGCAAAATTTCTTATGAGAGAAAAGACGATAACGATAAGTCGAAAAGCACTTATCTTTTCTGGATGGAAGGCGATATAGTAAAAAGCAACAGGTAAAACTTTTACTAAAAACATTTTTAAGGAGGCTGATAAGTATTGCTGATATTTTAAAAAAAGGGAGAATTTTTTCCTTTTTTTATTTCTGCAGCCGAATTAATATCTATTTTGGATAGCCATAAAAAAATAGCCACTGTAGAAACAGCGGCCCTTTAACGATTGCTTGCCATATGAAAAAATTCTAATCTTATTTTTTATATTCCACTTTATTATCAGGTAATATCACAATAAAGTTGTTATCACTTTCTGTGCTCTCTTTCCTTAGTTCGCAGTACAAAAATAAAACGTATCTGTATTATGTTATAATAACTAATGTTACCAAATTATAAAATCAATAAAAAGCGTTAAAGGCCTTACTGAAAGAGGCTGAATCATTATAAAATAACATTAGATTAAAAGACATAAAGGCAGAAATTGCTTCTGAAAATAAGTTATTAGGGAAAAAATCAGGTGAAAAACTTGTCTTTAGAAATTTCACAACTTTTTTCTGAATTAGAGCCGGAAAGGATTTTATAATGGTGTGCCTTTGCCTTTACCGGCTTAACGGACAGTGAGACGCAATGCTGATGAAGCAGTAAAAGTGACAATGATCAATTATGCCGCCTTGCTTGTCTCGTTGTAATTCATATTAACATGTACTTCATTTTTGATGATAATATTCTCACTTTCCAGGTATTTGAATATATCATCGGCAGCTGATTTGCTATCGGTAAAAAAGCCGTCTATTCCGCATCGTGATTTATCAATTAACTGCTGAATATTTATTAATACTTCTTTTTGATTTAGGGTTCTCATGGTTTGAAACTTTTAGATTGGTTAATTATTTATATATTGTTTTCTACTTCTTTAATGACTGCAATTTTAAGCGGAGGGATGCAAGTCTGTGAAAAAATTTATTTTTCTATATTATAATCTATGATTCTAAATTTTTGCAGAAGATTAAAAGAATACCACATTTCAATTGTTAAAAGATGAATAAAAGCCGAAGCAGCAAAACATCATTATCTTATTTCTGATCATTTTTCCCCGTTTGAATTCTTTCCTGCATCCGTCTTATTAATAAGCACTGAATATTCCTAAGGCAGTTTAATATAATGTAGATAGCCGCTGAACGAAATGGTGCAATAGTATTTATTACGAACTCTTCTCAACCTGCAAAAACCCATTACCTCTCACGTACCATATTAGAAATTATTTCCCCTGCAAATGCTTATTATAGCTGTCATTTAAACACCTGCTCCTTTAACAAAAACTTATTTTACAGCAAGCGTTTTGGGCAACGTTTTGCTTTTCGATGTATCAGAACGACTTTAAAAATCCGTTCGATAATTTATATGAAAAAGCAAATTTTACTCTCCGTTTTTATCGTTATTTCCACCTTTTCCATCGCACAGGTTAAACCTCGTTTTGGTGTACGCGCCGGTCTTTCTTCTTCAGGCATGAGGGGCGATGCAGTTAACAGCCTCAAAAGTACTCTTGACTTTACAAAAGGCATGATTACCTCAAGCGACCATACAGGCTTCTTTGCTGGTACCTATGCCGCTATACCCGTCAGTGATGTCTTATCTGTTGAGCCTGCTCTATATTATTCACAAAAGGGTTATGAGTTAAAAGGTTCTTTCAGCGTAAAAGGGCTTGGCTTTTTGGGAGCAAATGCCAAAGCTGACATGAACACACAGTATGTAGATATACCTGTACTGCTTAAAGCTGATATAAATGGTCTACAAGTGTTTGCCGGACCACAAGTCTCTTATCTGGTAAAGGCAGATTTGCATACTACAGCAGGCGCATTGGGAATAAATATATTAAACAAAAAAATAGATGCCTCATCACAATTCAACCGTTGGGATGCAGGTGTTACAGGCGGCATAGGGTACCAGTTTACCAATGGCATAAATGTGATGGCCGCTTACGATTATGGTTTATCAAAAGTAGATGCCAACAAAAGTTTTAACGCTTACAACCGTTCTTTTAAAGCAGGTATAGGATTCAGGTTTTAATTAATTGCATCTAAAAAGCCATTCGCTCCACAGGGAAACTTCCCTCTTATCTTAAAATAAGTTTTCGTAAATTTATGTTTCCGCTTAAACTTATTGCAGGCGTAAACATGGGAGTAGAAATTGAAAGAAAATATTTAGTAAACAGGGGTCTCTGGGATAAAACCAGTAAAGATAACAGGCACTTTGTAAAGCAAGGTTATATGCTGAATAAACCAGGTAAAACTATCAGAGTGAGACTTACTGATAATAAAGGCTGTATTACTATAAAAGGAATTTCAACAGGTGCAGCAAGGACTGAGTTTGAATATGAAATTCCTGAAGAAGACTCAAAAGAACTGCTTGAAAGCTTCTGCGATTCATTAGTAAGTAAAATAAGAAACAACATCATATACAAAGACAAACTTTGGGAAGTGGATGAGTTTTTAGATGACAATGCCGGATTAATTATTGCTGAGATTGAATTGTCAGATGAAGAAGAATTATTTGATCTTCCGGAATGGATTGAAAAAGAAGTGACCGGAGAAGAAAAGTACTATAACTCAAACTTATCTGTGCATCCGTTTAAAGAATGGAAAAATGAAGTGTAAATCAAAGTATTCGAATGAAAAATGTTTGCAGTTATTTTTAAAAACAGGCAACAGGTTGTAGATGATTAGTGAATGGCAAAAACAAAAAAAATACAAAAGTTCCTTAATGCTCAGTGGTATGAGATGAGCAATAACCTCGATGCTCTTTGCAGATCATGGGATAAAGAGAAGCTGCACGATCTGCGGCTGAATGCAAAGAAAACAAAGGCTGTTGTTAGTTTGGTTAAAAATTGTATGCCGCATAAAGAAAAAATTTCAATAAAAAAACTTAAAGAGTTGTTTGATCATGCGGGTGAGATCAGAACCGCGCAGTTGAATGCAGAAGCGCTGAATGAAAATAATATACAAAATGAAACTTTTGAAAAAGAACAAAAAGTAATTATTGATAGAGAATCGGGTGAACTTTGTAAACGAAAAAAGACTTATAGCAGGAATATAAAAAAAATGCAGAAAAGACTTGCGTTGCGTTCCTTAGGAATAAAAAACAAAAGCATTAAATTATACTATCATAACAGCATTGAGGAACTTAGTTATAACTTCTTACCACCTCTAAAAGAAGAACTTTTGCACGACAACAGGAAAATTATTAAAAGACTTTTACTTGCATTAAAAGCACTTCCGCAGTCTCTGCTAAATGAGATTAATATCAACAAAAAATACCTGGATGAACTACAGGATAAAATAGGAAAATGGCATGATACTGCAATAGTTTCAGCCGTGCTGCTAAAAGATGATCCGGGATATCAATTGCTGAATGATAAAAAACAAACGCAACTGGAAGAAATCAAAAGCTTAACTAACACTTTTAATGAAAAAGCTATCATTTTTTAAGTTGGTCTTAAATCAAATGCACCTGCAGGCAAAAAGACGTTGAATATCTTTGAAAGCAGAGGTTAAAGTTTTAATGGTCACAATCTTCTCCGTGTGTGTGATGCTTGACTTTACATGAGCGATAATTTATGACGTGAGCAGAAACGATGCCTGTTACTGCTGGAAGAAGCAACCAGTTTTCAAATGCTGCAAGAAATAGTTTTAATACCAGGAATATAAAACCTATCGAAAATACTATAATTGGAAGCGCATTACGATGGTGCTTTTTCCATCCATGATACAAGGAGTAACTTCCTATTGCAAAAGCCAAAACAACCATAAATATCTCAAAAGTCATGTTTTGAATAACATTGATACCAAATATAGGAAGACTGGTAAATAACAATGGTAATAAAGCGCAATGAATAGCACAAGCAAGCGACGCGGCAATACCGAACCTGTCCCAGTTTATTTTATAGTTTTTATTCAAATCAAAGCAAAGGTAAAGGTTTGCAACAAAGTTGCAAATAATAAAAACCTTTTATTATTGTTAAGAAGTAAAATATCCATTCCGGGAAGTGCGATAAATGATTGAAAAAGGCATCTGTAACACAATGGCACCTCTTCGGCCATATTAAATATAAAACCATTAACAGTGGCCTTTAGTAACTTTGCAAAAAAACATTTACATGAGCAAAAAGGCAATCGGTTATATCTTTTTTTTTGTTGTGCTTACCGGTGTGTTCTTTTACTTTGTTTTTGCAGGTACGGATAACTGGAAGGCAAAGCTGCCTACGGTAAGTTATGTAAGGCCGTTTTCGTTTGTAAACGAAGATGGGAAAACAGTTACAGATGACGACCTCAAAGGGAAAGTGACTGTGGTAGAATACTTCTTCACAACTTGTAAGGGTATTTGCCCGCGCATGAACAAAAGCATTAAAAAAATTTACGAGCAATACAAAGATGAGCCTGATTTCTTAATTCTGGCACATACGGTGCAACCGGAAAAGGACAGTGTTGCAAGACTTAGGTTTTATGCAGACAGTATGAAAATTGATACAAAAAAATGGGTGTTGGTGACAGGAAGAAAGGACAGCCTCTACCAAGCCGCACGCACCAGCTATTTATTAGATGACCCGGCAAACAGTGTAGAAAAATTAGATGATCAATTTATACATACTCAATTTATAGCCCTTGTAGATAAAAGCGGTAATGTAAGAGGCGGCGTGTACGATGCGCTTAAACAGGATGAGATGAAAAAACTCAGCACTGATATTGGGAACCTGCTGAAAGAAAAGGCAGGCCCTAAAAGTTTTGTAAACGGTGTCTTTAGCAACAATCCGCAATAAGATTTGTAAATTTGCATTTATGAACACTGTGTCTATTGACAATATATTAAAACGAAATCAGCTAAGCATAACAGACAGCAGGAAAAAAATACTTGAACTTTTCCAGGAACATAATGGGGCATTGGCTCATAATGATATCGAGAAAAAAACAGGTGAAAAGTTTGATCGGGTTACTATTTACCGAACCTTGCAAACCTTTGTTGAAAGAGGAATTATTCATACAATACCCACTCCTGATAATTCTGTATTGTATGCATTATGTAAAGATGAATGCACAAAAGGCCACCACCACGACAATCATGTGCATTTTGTTTGCGATATCTGCAATGTTACCTATTGCCTTGATTCTGTTGTAACACCCGAAGTGAATCTTCCAAAAGGTTTTAAACCGGCTTTGATTGATGTAGTAGTAAGTGGCAGGTGCAAGAACTGTTAATATACTGCTACTGCTTCCTGCTTTTTTAAAAATTCACAAGTATAGAGCAATATTTCGACTAGTCCAATTATCAATTTGCTGTAATAAAGATTAATCCACAGACAAAAAAAGCCAGACATTCGGTGTCCGGCCTTCTTTTATATTTTTAGTTGTTTATACTGCAAAACTCTCACCACATCCGCAACTTCGGCTCGCATTTGGGTTACTGAAATAAAATCCTTTTCCGTTTAATCCATCTGAGAAATCCAATGTTGTATTTACCAGGTATAAAAAACTTTTCAGGTCTGTAACTACTTTTATTCCATTATCTTCAAACTCCTGGTCCATAGGTTTTTTCTCATTGTCGAAATCAAGCTTATAACTCAAGCCCGAACAGCCGCCACCTACAACTGAAACACGGAGAAAATATTCTTTATCTTTTATCTCAGCATCCTTCATCAGGTTGTTAACCTTAGATTTTGCTTTATCGCTTACATAAATCATAAAATCAATTTTAACAGCAAGGCGGCAGCAATAAGCAGTAACAATTGAAAATTATTTTGCTGCCTGCTGCTGCCGACATCCCTATACTTTTAATGTACTATGCTTCCTTCAAACTTAATTTCTTCGAGTCCGTTTTTTATCCGGTAATCGTTTATTGCAGCTTTGATTGCATCTTCAGCTAACACAGAGCAGTGAATTTTAACAGGAGGAAGATGAAGTTCTTCCACTATGTCCATATTGTCTATAGTCATTGCCTGGTCCACGGTTTTTCCTTTTAGCCATTCGGTAGCCAAAGAAGAAGAAGCAATAGCAGAACCACATCCAAAGGTTTTGAATTTTGCGTCTTTAATTACTCCGGTCGCATCATCTACTTCAATTTGCAGGCGCATAACGTCTCCGCATTCAGGTGCACCAACAAGGCCGGTACCTACGTTTTTGCTGGATTTATCTAAAGTACCAACATTCTTAGGATTTTGATAATGATCAATTACTTTATCTGAGTATGCCATGGTTTATTAATTTACCCCAACCCCAATGGAGCTGAGCATTTATATTTATTGTTTTTACATTTTGTTTTCCCTTTGCATTTCAAGAGCTAATGAGCAGCCCATTCTATCGAATTAAGGTCTATACCTTCTTTATACATTTCCCACAAGGGGCTCATCTCCCGCAGTTTCAATACTGTGTTTCTTACCTTATCAATTGTATAATCAATTTGCTCTTCAGTAGTAAACCTGCCTAATCCAAAACGCAGTGAACTATGAGCAAGATCGTCACCCAAACCTAAAGCTTTTAATACATAACTCGGCTCAAGAGACGCAGACGTACACGCTGAACCGGAACTAAGCGCAATATTTTTATTGAAGCCCATCAGCAATCCTTCACCTTCTACATGCTTAAAAGAAATGTTGGTAACATGCGGAAGGCGATGCTCACGGTTTCCGTTAACATAAGCTTCTTCAATTTCTAACAATTCGGTTTCAAGTTTGTCTCTTAATTTACCAAGACGCTTTGCATCCTGCTCCATTTCAAGCCTGGCTAATTCGGCAGCTTTACCAAAACCTACAATCGCAGGAACATTTAAGGTACCGCTGCGCATTCCCCTTTCGTGTCCGCCACCATCCATCTGAGCAGTAACTTTTACACGCGGATTTTTGCGGCGAACATATAATGCACCGACACCTTTTGGCCCGTACATCTTGTGAGCAGTTATTGCCATCAGGTCTATCCCATCCTTTTGTACATCAACCGGCACTTTACCGGCAGCCTGAACAGCATCTGTAAAGAATAAAACTCCATGTTTTTTTGCAATAGCGCTAATTTCACGAACGGGCTGAATAACACCAATTTCGTTATTTGCATACATAATTGCAATTAAAATAGTAGTTGGCCTGATAACTGCTTCCAGTTCGGTAAGATCAATCAAACCATCTCGCTGTACCTGCAGGTAGGTGACTTCACCGCCAATTTTTTCGATATGTTTACAGGTGTCTAAAACAGCCTTATGCTCTGTTGTAGCTGTAATGATATGGTTGCCTTTGGCAGAGTACATTTCAAACACTCCTTTTATTGCAAGGTTATCTGCCTCTGTAGCACCGCTGGTAAATATAATTTCTTTAGTATCTGCCCCTACTAATTTTGCAACCTGCTCTCTTGCATAATCAACGGCCTCTTCTGCCGCCCAGCCAAAAGGATGATTGCGGCTGGCAGCATTTCCAAAATTCTCAGTAAAGTAGGGTATCATTGCCTCAACTACCCGCGGGTCGCAGGGCGTGGTGGCGTTATTATCTAAATAAACCGGTAATTTCAACATAGTATTCAGTTTTCGTCTATTCTTATTATTATACAAAAGTAACATAATAACTGCGATAAATTTATGTGCAAAAATTGCTTTTACTCTTTTTCCACAATTCGTAACCGCCGTTTATATCTTATTTAAATATTTATTATGAAAAAAGTTGAACACATAGGGATTGCAGTAAAAAGCTTATCATCTTCTATTCCGCTTTTTACAAAAATATTTAATATCTCATGTTACAAAACAGAAGAAGTAGAAAGCGAAAAAGTAACAACGGCTTTTTTTAGAAACGGGGAAACCAAAGTTGAATTGTTGGAAAGTTCAGCGCCGGATGGAGTGATTGCACGCTTTATAGAAAAAAAAGGAGAGGGCATCCATCACATAGCTTTTGAAGTTGAGGACATAGAAAAAGAAATAATCCGGCTGAAAGAAGAAGGTTTTGTTTTTATAAATGACACGCCTAAAAGGGGCGCCGATGATAAGTTAGTTTGTTTTTTGCATCCAAAGGAAACAAACGGGGTGCTAATTGAGCTTTGCCAGTCAATTAAATAAATAAAGTAACAGCTTTTGCAGTCTTTTCCACACAAGGCACGTCTTACCTATTGCAGGTATCAAACAATACTGATAAAAAAAATAAAAAGATACTTTTTCTTTTATCACATGTTTTAAAAACTTATAGTATAATTCATTTATCTATAAGCCGTCATCCTGCTCTGTTTATTTCATTTTTTATAATTATACAGATAGAAACAGAAGAAAATTTTCTATAACAAAATGAAGAAAAAAACTTTATCATATATTCTTTGCGGACTGGCCGGCTGCATTATTTTTTTTACTCTCATCCGTCTTACCAAACCCACTAACGCTATCGGCAGTAAGCGCGATGAGCTTTATGAGAACTATTCAGAACCTGTACTTGGCGTATACGACAGGAATAAAAAAATGACTAATGAAAAAGTGGCTGCTTTTAAGCATTTTACCATAAAATGGAATGATTCACAGGAAGATAAACCCGTACAAAAGCAGTTATCAAACATTTTAAAAGAAAAACAAGATATTCTTTTAACTGTCGAAATGTGGTCGGAAAGAGGAGAGGCTTATGCACCTCATGGAATTTTACAGGGAATGGTTGATGGAGAATATGACAAAAAAATTATAGCGCTGTGCAGCAGTTTAGCTGCAGGCAAAAATAATATTTACCTGCGCTGGAATCCTGAAATGGAAGTTCCGGTACAAAAATACCAGTGGCAAAATCAATCCGTTTTTTTATATGCTAACGCCTTTTGTCATTTTGCAGGATTATGTAAAAAACTTGCACCTGCAGCAAAAATTGTATGGGGACCTTTAGGATATGCAGGAGCTTTAGAGTACTGGCCCGGCTCGGATGCCGCGGACTTTGCCTGTATAACGCTGAACAATCTGCCAGCTTCGCTATCTCCACAATACCCTGCAGAAAAATCTATACCGGTACAAATAAAACGCAAACTGCACAGGCTGAGATTTATTGATAAGCCAATATTTATTCTTGGGTCTGAAGAAGTGAAAAAGGATAATTTTAATAATCAATGGATAGAAGCTGCGATACAGGATATCAGAAAAGACACTGCAATAATTTATTCGCAAAAGAATTTTGTAAGGCCCGATAGTGCAAACATTAATGGCGGAGGCATACACCTGTTGCTTGGCATGTACGATCCCGGTAAGCAACTTATCAACCAGCCTTTGGTAGGCATTGAGCACATATTTGCCGATTGGGGAAATATACAGGACGGAACATTCAGAAAAATTTTTAATGGGGTCATTTCCAGAAATCATAATGTGATCGTGACTATTGAGCCCTGGAAGTCTAAAAACCATACTGGCGACAGAGATGTTTTAAATAATACGCTCAATGGCAGTTATGATACTATAATTAAGGAACTCTATAATATTATTTCAAATGTAAAACAAACGGTATACCTGCGATGGGCACACGAAATGGAAATACCTGTGGACAGGTACTTCTGGCAAAACCAGGATCCGGTTACCTACATTAAAGCTTACAGGTATGTAATGAAATTTAATAAAAATAAGGCAAAAAACATTCGTAATGTATGGGGTCCGACAGGCGATCGGGGTGCCCTGGATTTTTGGCCGGGAAATGATGTTGTTGACTACATCAGCATTGCCATATACGGATTGCCGAATAAAGATATTACTGATCCTGACCTGCAGGAGTCGTTTAGCACTATTTTCAAGCGCAAATACAGCAGGATGAGTTTTGTAAACAAACCTGTTTTTATAACTGAATTTGGCGTTAAAGGATCGCAGGCATTCAAAAGAAAATGGCTTAAAGATGCTGCAGCTACCATCAATGAAAACCCCAGGATTGCCGGTGTATGTTATTTCAATTTCTCTGATGTACCAAAGGCATGGGGTAAAATAGAACCGCCTGACTGGAGCATTACAAAAGAAACTTTCCAGCATTTTACCTCAGAATTAAAACAGGTTAAACAGAAACGGGGGTAATAGCTGGTTTTAAAAATAACACCGGTTATAATTTTATTTGATGAATAGACAATTACTTATAAGTCACAAGATAGGCGCAAACAATTTTGACATTATACGCTTTTTTCTGGCAAGCGCTGTTATCTTTTGCCACTGCTTTGTTATTTATTATGGATATGAACCATTTACGAAGAAAGAACCTTTTATGGTACTTAGCCAGGAACAGATAAGCATCGGAAGCGTGGCAGTCGATTTTTTCTTTATCATTAGCGGATTCTTAATTGTAAAAAGTTTTGAATATTCAAAAACAGACAGTCAATACCTTATTAAAAGGATTTTAAGAATTTATCCCGGCTTTATCGTTGCCTTTTTAATAAGTATTTTGCTTGCAGGTTTTATTGGCGAATTGCGTCATAATAGTATTGGTGCCTATTGGCAATATTTACTAAACCTGCATAAAAAACAGGAATTAGTCCATTTGGTCACTTTGCAATCTCCAAACGAAAAACTTTATTTCAAAAACATGCCGCAGACAGGTTTGAATAACTCATTATGGACTATACAATACGAATTTATCTGTTATTTATTAGTTCCGGTAATGGGCTTTGCAGGCTTTTTTAGGCGAAGGTGGTTATTTATTGCGGCTTTTTTTGCGGCATATGCACTTTTGTTCTTACAGGTAAAAGGATTTATTTTACCATATAAAGAAAGCAATAACTGGTTTCTGAGCAACACTTTTCACTTTCCCAGGTTCTTGACCTATTTTTTTTCAGGCGCCTGTTTCTATGTCTATAGGCATAAAATTATTAAAAGCAGGTGGTTAGCCGCCTTAACATTTATATGTATAGCATTTTCTTTTTTGTTTGTAAAATGTATTGACCAGGTTTTGCCAATAGCAGGAAGTTATTTGTTGTTTTATATCGCTTATAATCCCGGCCTTGAGTTCTCAGATTTCAGCAAAAAGGGTGATTATTCTTACGGAATTTATTTATACGGCGGCCGGTTCAGCAGGCGGTAATGTATTTTTTAGGTATTCAATTAAATCCTTTCCGTTTATTTTTTATTGCATATCCGATCGCTTCAGCTTTTGCTTATATGAGCTGGCACCTTATTGAAAAAAGATTTCTTTATTCTGAAAGAAAAAAGACATTAACTGTTATTCCTATGACTCATCTTTCGATAATTTCCAATTAACGATACAAAGAAACCGCGTTGCGCTTTTCACACATCGTTTCACCCAGGCTTGCCTTCAAAATTAATGGCAGCTTCAGTAAAGGGTATGATTGGGTAGCTGACGATCATACTGATCTGAACGCTTTGGCAAACAGCAGTACGAGCTTAACCGGTGAGGTCAATCCAGGTGCCGACCGGTGAACGGGTACGGAAACGAATCGTCCAACCGAAGAACGCTATCCTTGCAGAAAAAAAAATGTGGTAGCCCGAACGGGGTATTACGAAAAGGAAGTGACTGATTATTCCATTCAAAACACCAAAGTCGATGTAGGTCTTTACTACAAGCCAACGAAGAAGAGCAGCATTGCATATACGTACCGCAGAGCGGACTTTAATACAGTTTACCAGCGGTCCAACCGCTTTCGACTGCAAGGTAGGGATAATGTCGGTTTGTTGTTCGCGCTAGGTTTTGATCACGGCTATGGTAAAAACGCCGACAGTTGAATTTATCAAGATAAACCGTGGATTAGTTTCGGTTTAGCAACAAGTTTGACCAGGTAATGTTTGTATAGTTTTAAATTTTCAAATTTACGCTTACATTAAATTATGTGTTGAGGCTAATTCTTATTTTGAGGTGCTATGAAAACTAACCTGCCAATCGGTAGAGGAAAAAATCCTGGTCTCTAATGCCAAAGTTGTTGGCTAAAAATCGTTGTATTTTTCCATTCATATTTTCGGCTTTGGCATTGGTTTGTCCTTCTTTAAAATAATTCATAATGTTGTCCTGATGCTTTTCTATAATTTTTCTCACACCTCTGAAGGCGGCTATTTTTGTCTCATTTACTACATCACGCTGACCACATCATCTGGTTTAAGCCGATGGTTGAAACGTATCTCCTTGGAAGAATACTCGTACCTGCCCATATACAAATCAACTCCAACCAAGTAATCGTGGCTGCATATCAACACCAGATACATTAATTACAAAAGGGAGTAATCAATTAATCATCAAAGGGCGTCAATGCGTCCCGCAAGTGGTTGATTTGTGTCGAATGGTAAAGGGTGTTATACATATAAGTGGAGGGAAAGTTTTTTTCGATCCAGTGGTACAGTTCGCTTTCAAGCTTATCTAAGTCATTGCCTATGTTGCGCCTGTTGTACCAGCTTCTTAATTGCTGCGTTAAATCGTATGCCGTTTTTAAGACAGGATACTGACTGAATAATTGACTCATCATTTCTTTTTCATCTTATGAAACAAGATAAAGTAAATATCAAGGTTGTGGTTGATAACAGAAGGCAAAAAGATAAAAAAACGATTTCCATTAAAATTAAGGATTACGCACAAAGGTGAGCGTAAGTATTATAGTACAGGTTATGACTCTACAATAGAAGAGTGGGAGATCATCAATACTGCTAATGCGAAAGGAAATTTGCGAAAGAAAAAGAATGCAATTACTACAATTGAGAATGATGTTCAAAAATGTATTGAAGAAATCATTCCTTTTTCATTTAAAGCGTTTGAAAAACTTTTTTTTAATGAAAAGACTGAACAGAATGATTTGAAAACAATGTTTATTAAATATATAGAAACATTAAAAAATAATGAGCAATTTGGAACAGCTTTATCATATGATACAGCATATAAGGCATTATTCCGATTTTTTTCCTGATTTTGATTTTAAGGATGTAACTGTCGAATTCTTACAAAAATTTGAAAGAAGCATGCTTGCAAAGGGAAGATCTATTACAACAGTTGGATTTTATCTCCGGTCATTAAGAACAGTTTTAAATCTTGCAAAAGAAAATGGAACTATTAAACCAGAGGATTATCCTTTTGGAAAAAGAAAATATGTTCTTCCGACAGGGAAGAATATAAAAAAAGCATTAAATATAGATCAAATCAAGCAAGTATTTAGTTTTGAAACAACACCTGGAACATCAATGGACAAGGCTAAAGACTTTTGGATTTTCAGCTACCTGTGCAATGGAATAAATATTATGGACATTGTACACCTTCAGTGGGAGAATATACAACGAAATACAATAAGTTTTGAAAGAGAAAAAACCAAACGTACAAATAGAGGTAATCCTCAAAAGATTATCGCATTAAGAAATGATCATATTAATAATATTATTGAAAAATGGAGTAATAATAAATCTAATACAAGCACAAAAGATTTAGTCTTTAATATTATAGAAAAGCATGATGATGGTGAAGTAGTACGGAGAAAAGTACAACAATTCGTTCAAACAACTAACAAATGGATGAAACAGGTCGGTGTGGAGTTAGGATTTGAGTTTAAACTTACTACTTATGTCGCCCGGCATTCGTTTGCTACCATTTTAGTCAGAAGTGGAGCTCCTTTGGCTTTTGCCAGTCAGAGTTTAGGACATACAAATGTTTTAACTACTCAAAAATATTTTGCCGGATTTGATTTAGATGCACATGCTGAATACTAAAGCTCTTACAGGTTTTTAATAATCGAGCTATTTCAACATAATAAAATAATTTTTTTACTACGAATTATACCCAAAAAGGTTATTTTTTTTATAATTATCTTTTTTATACCTTTTGAGGTATATTGTTTTTATTTTAATTACTTTTATACCTAAAGGGGTATAATGACATATTTATCTAAGATAATTAAAGAGAAACGTAAGCAAAACAGAATGACACAGGAAGAATTGGCTGCTAAATCTGGTCTTGGTTTAAGGCTTGTACGTGAAATTGAGCAAGGCAAAGCTACAATGCGAATGGATAAGGTAAATCAGTTACTGGCTCTTTTTGGGATGGAACTTGTACCGGCTCCTAAAACTAATAGCAATGAGTAAAAAAGGAAATGTATATTTTGGTAATGAATTGGCGGGTATTATTTCCGAAACTGATGAAGGTTATGAATTCGTTTATGATGCTAAGTATTTAGAAGCTAATAAAGATAAGCCAATAAGCTTGACATTGCCTTTGCAAAAGGAGACATTTACCAGTAAAGTATTGTTTTCCTTTTTTGATGGTCTGATACCTGAAGGATGGTTGCTGCAAATAGCGACGGATTATTGGAAAGTAAAATCTAATGACAGGTTTGAATTATTACTGCTAACATGCCACGATACAATAGGGGCAGTAACGGTTGTACCTGAAAATGAATAAGTACTAAGATGGCAAATTGTTGGTTTTGTTATAAAGATGCCGGAGAGCGAAGATATCATACAAAATGTTCAAAAAGGTTTTTTGGAACGCTAGAAGCGCCTGTTCTGATGCTTAACGACCAGTTAATAAAGGAAACTGGCTGAAAAGACTATAAATCAAAGAATAGCTGTAACAGGGGTACAACCTAAACTATCTGTTACCCTTGAAAAGTCAAAGGAGCAAAACCGGCTTACCATTGTGGGCTTATGGGGGGAGTATATTATGAAACCTCAACATAACTATGGGCTTTTCAACTACTGCACTCAAACCAAAGGTTCCTACACAAGTCATGATAACACTATCAATAGGAATAACTCTTGCATTATATTGTTGTACTTCTTCTTGTGTTAATCATAGGTTTAGGTTGCAATAGTTGAGCTTGATGAAGTTTTCGTTAAGGTTCGGGGTGATTACCCATCTTATATCTCCACTAAATGATTTTGGCTTGTCTCTATTAGGCACAATGCATTTACATACTTCTCCAATCTTTACAAGGTTCCATCCTTCTGGCAACTCACCTTCCTTTACATCCTCATTCGTTAGCTTACCTTCAAAAGCCCATTTTAATACAGCTTGCCGGTAAACTTTTAATTGCTGTTGTGCAGTTTTTAATTCTTCAATGCCTTTATCTAATTCGCTGAAGAGCTCTTCTATTTTGGAAACAAGTACTTGTTGAATTTCCATCGGTGGAAGAGGAAAAGGTTGACTAAAAACATCCTTGTCACGAACTGCCGGATAAGAACTACCCGTTTGCAATTCATTCAATGGTCGAAGAAAAGGTTCAGAAACCGTATAGTAGAAAATAAGTTTGGGGTATGCTATTTTCTTGTTACTTCTTAACACGCAAAATCCAGATGATGCAATTTTGACCATCGTATAACTTACTATCTACAATTGCAATATTCTTCATGTATGTTCTTGCTGTAGAAAACAAAATATCGTCTTGGTAAACTATTTGTTGTGCTCTTGAAGGTGCTTCTTTCCACTTGTAAGTTTTATGACTTAAAATCTTGTTGGATAAATTATCAATGCCTCCAATGTCTAAGTATAAAAGTGCTTCTTCTGGATTTCTTTCTTTGCGTTTAACTGCTTCAACTTTTTCACATACCTCTCCCAACTTCACCCATTGCCATCCTTCCGGCAAGCCATTCTTTATATTTTTTATCTCTTCTTTTGTCATCAACAATTCGGTGTTAATACGGACTTGATACGACTTTGATATAGCGCTTCACCCTTTCACTTTTCGGAACAATGTTAGCTGCATGACTTTCCATTAAACTTTTATTGGTGCCATAGTTCATCTTCATCCATTCGCTAATACTATTGCGATGCGCATCGGTTAAGTTTCCAACATCTTCATTACTAAGACCGCTTATTGCTTTTATATAAATGCTGTGCAATCTTTTTTGAACTAAAGGGCAAGGATAATGATATCTCTCGTAGTTTAGCCTTGCAAGTTCTTCGGAACTGATTTCTAATTTTGTAAGCATCTTTTGGAAGTGGTATTTCAAAGGTGCTTACTTTTTTTAGTTTAGTCAGCATTGCACAATATTAAAAGGCGCGAAGTATATAATTGAAATGAGGCTGCTTAAGTTTATACTCCTTGTTAAAAAGCTATTCAAAAGCCGCACTTGCAACTAATGCAGGCACGTTTAGGTCTTATTATTTTTAGGAAATTAAATGGTAAAGAAACAATTTATCCAAAAGCATCGGACTTTATACAAAATGAACAATTATAAATATCAACCCAACCTCAAACCCTCTCATATGCAATCGCTGTTATATCGTCTTTCGGCCAACTTTACATACAATGAAGTTTATGAAATCTTTTTAACTGAAAACGATATAGATGTTCTTGATGAAATCCTTGAGTATTTTGTAAGTATTCAAAACTTTAACGCCTGCGCAGCTATAAAAGAATTGGTAAGAGAAAAGTGTTTGAAGAATTAATTCTTCAAACACCTCTTTTCCTTCAATAAAGTCTCTATAAAAATAGTAATACCTGAAATGTTTTACTTCAGCAAATTATTTTCAATTAAATATTCTGCAATCTGAACAGCATTTGTGGCCGCGCCTTTTCTAAGATTATCACTCACTATCCACATATTCAAAGTGTTTGGCTGACTTTCATCTCTTCTTAACCGGCCGACAAACACATCATCTTTCTCATGGGCCCATAAAGGCATGGGATAAATTTGTTCCTGTATATTGTCCTGCAGTGTTATCCCTGGCGATGTTTCAAGCAATTGTTTTACCTCGTCAAGGTCAAAGTCATTGTCAAATTCTACGTTTACGCTTTCACTATGACCGCCCATTACCGGTATACGCACTGTGGTAGAGGTAAGCCTGATACTGTCATCCTGCATAATTTTTTTGGTTTCGTTCACCATCTTCATTTCTTCCTTGGTATAACCGTTTTCCAAAAACACATCTATCTGCGGTATCACATTCAGGTCAATAGGATATTTATAAGCCATTACCGCTTCCTCGTCTCTGCGTTCGCTCATCAACTGTTCCACTGCTTTTACGCCCGTGCCCGTTACGCTTTGATAAGTGCTCACCACTACTCTTGTAATTGTATATTTTTTATGCAAAGGTTGCAGAGCCACCACCATCTGAATGGTAGAGCAATTAGGATTAGCAATAATTTTGTCTTCTTTTGTCAAAACTGCTGCATTCACTTCAGGCACTACCAGTTTTTTTTCCGGGTCCATTCGCCAGGCGCTTGAGTTGTCAATCACAGTTATTCCCGCTTCAGCAAACTTTGGCGCCCACTCCAGCGATGTGCCGCCACCTGCAGAAAACAATGCAACATCAGGCTTTGCAGCAATGGCATCCTGCATACTTACCACTTTGTAATTTTCGCCTTTAAAAACGATTTCCTTACCAACAGATCTTGATGAAGCAACCGGTAATAATTCTGTTACCGGAAAATTCCGTTCGGCTAATACCTGCAACATTTTTGAACCGACAAGGCCTGTAGCGCCTACAACTGCAACTTTCATTGTTTTCTTTTTACTTTGTTTTTTATTTTGTAACCAACATATATCTTATTTCAGCTCCGGTTGTGTCACTCACTTGTACCGCAAATCTTTATTCAGCTTCAGTCTAACTATACAATCACTCATTTTCTTTATAGAGAGCGAGGCTTTCCTTTGGCTCCACTGCACAAACCCTTACTCCCCTTTAGGGGTTGGGGGCGCAGCATGAAAAAAGCCTTCCTGTTTAGGGAAGGCCTTACTTTATATCTATGATGTACAAACGCAGGCGGCTTCCCTCAGGGTAGCTGTTTTTTTGTGCGTTTAATATTTTGCTGTGCTATTATCACTTACGCGAAAGTAAATACAAAAAGAAATAAAGACAAATTTTTTTAAAGTGATTTTTTTTAAAGTCTATTTATTGAGTAAATTCGAGATTATTTCGAAGCAGGTTTTTCCTTTATCTTTTTTGTAAATTCTAAAGAATTAATTAAAGAGCAATCATTGAAACCTTTAAAATTAAATAAATTGAATTGCAGTGGTAAAGGGGTGCATCCCAAATTGTCGTTTACTAAAATAGTTTAAATTTGGGGAACCAACATTTACTGCCATGACCAGAGAAGAATACCTTGCCTTAGCATCCGAGAAGTATGATGAGTTGCAAGCCCTCAACAAGATTGATAATTTTTATGATTATGAAAAAAAGTTTGAAGAGCTTTTAAAAGAGCTTGGTCGAACGCTTTTTGAAAAAAACATAAGTGAGTTACCCGCCGACAGGCGTAAAAAAAAACACTCACAAAATTTGGATACATTGAAATAAACAACCAACATGAGTTTAGCAGTGGCATCAATGGTTTTCAAATAAGCCCCTTATTGCAAGAATTGCTGGTGTATTTTGGTCAGTTGGAATGTTACGAAAAATGTCCTGAAATTTTAGAGAAAACTATCGGCATAGAAGTA